>Ga0306896_1000046_pt1 | contig 26539 bp, 29 predicted proteins | sample AntRauMFilla1562_FD_190412 | JGI IMG/M metagenome (GOLD analysis project Ga0306896, IMG submission 190412) | Saline lake microbial communities from Rauer Islands, Antarctica - Metagenome Filla 1 #562 (v2) (version 2) | ecosystem: Environmental > Aquatic > Non-marine Saline and Alkaline > Saline ... | reverse complement strand
TAACCAGTGTCTTTTTATAATACCTCCTTCTTCAGAACTTGGATTTTGATCATACTGGCTTGAAAATCCAAAGGTGCCCAGCTCAATTTTTAAATCTGCCAGCGTTTCTTCATCCAAACGAATCGGATCTAAATACCCTATTCCATTATTCCACTGATAAAATTGAACGTAATCCTGTGGTGAAACTCTTCCTTTGGTTTCTTCTGTAATAGTGGCAGGAAGATTAATGTGATTTATTTTGTCCCCTTTCTTTTTTAAAACGGCTGCCGTCAAATCATCATCGTGCAATCTTTGTTGAACTAAAATTCTTGTTCCTAATTGTACTGGAGTTAATCTGTTGTATAAGTTTTCAGACCAATATTTCTTAACCTCTTCCCTTTTGGCTTCGCTTCTTGCTGTTGCTGCGGACTGAGGATCATCAACTATAATTAAATGGGCTCCATGGCCTACGATTGAAGAACCTGTAGTTTTGGCAAGTCTTGAACCGCCTTCAGTATTTGCAAAAAAAGTAACTGCATCAATGTCTTTTCTTAATTTAACACGATCTCCAAAGTATCCTTGATACTCTGAGGATCTAATTAGATCCCTACTCATCCTCGCATTTAAAACAGTCAAATTATCCTCAAAGGATACGGAAATCATTTTCAAATGAGGAACGTGAACCCAAGCCCACGGAAGCAAAATAATTGAAACAATTAAAGATTTAGAAGTTCTGGGGGGGATATTTATAACTATATCCTTTTTTTTCCTTTTCCGATCTCTTATTCTGAAAATTTCAGCTTGTAAAACATCGCATAGTTCTTTAATGTGAGGAGCATCGGAAAAAGGATCTGAAGGGTGCAATATTTTGAATGCCCATTTAAAAAATTCGTAGTAGGATTCAGTAATTACTTTTTTTTGAGTTAGCTCATAGAAATCTTTAGTGAATACGCTTTCGAGTATTCGACCAACTTTAGCACCGTGAACCGTACCCAATAATCTTTTTACGGGTAAGGCCATTAGGAAACAATTGCTTTTTCCAACAATTGCCGAACTCTACTTTGTTTTTCTTTTGAAAGTTTATGCCACATAAATCTGTTTTCGATTTCTTTTTTGTTGAAATCTTCAGTCAGTCTTTCACTCAACGCCTCTTTTAGTTTTAAGAGTTCTTCTTTTTGCGCCAGACATTTGTTTTGAAGATCGATTCTACCAATAACTTCAAATTTACCAAAAAGATATTCATAACGTTCGATGTGGTTCGATAAAATAAAAGGCACACGAATTTTCATGTGTGCCTTAATGGAATCTTTGGAATCATTCAATAGTTTTAAACCTTCAATTTCGGATATTTTAAATTTTTCCCGAATTTCTGCTAAAACATCTCCATGCTTTTCGCCTGAGCTCAATCGATCAACTATATACCTGACAATTATTTCAACTGTTTGAGGTTTTTGAACATCGGTTGTTTTTTTGATCCTAGCCAACTTCTACTCTAGTTTTATAGTTTTTAATATAATTTAAATGGGCTTGACCCCTTGTTGTTGCAACAAATCTTAAATTTTCTTCCTGAATATAATCTTTAGGGGTTTGAGCCCACTTTGAAGGAATCAGCTCGGGTGAAAGAAAATGTACCTTTTGTGCTTCCAATCCTTTTGATTTGTGGATCGTCATCAACGTAGCTCCATCAACATCTGAATTAAAAATTTCATTCAATAAATCCGAAACTTCACCCATCATATCTTTCCCTTCACTCATGAAACGAATAATGTTAACCATTTCTTTCAAAGACTGGACTTTTGGGCTTTTTTCTGGAGTGGGATTGCCCTTTTTCCGAACTTCATCTTCTGTTTTTTCAATCATTAAATTCAGTTTACTTAAACCTTCATTGACTTCACTAAATCTGACTTTTTTAACAAGGGCCAGCAATTGAGTTTCAATTTCCCTGCCTTTTATTTTAGCTTTTACCCCTTTTGCAAGAAGATCAAAATAAAGAGAAAATAAAGGGGCATTGTTACGGCAAACAACAAAATCACCTTCTCGTATGCTTTCCCAGCTTTCCTCGCTTACAAGTCCTTCAATTTGTCCCTCAAATGGCTGAATGGATTCTACCCCTACTATCAATTGCGCTTCTCTTACAATTGCTTTGGCGCAACGATAACAAACCGACAAAGGAAGTTGAACCGTGTTTTCATTTGCAAGAGAATTGAATGAATCAGCATCGGCACCAGCGAAGGCATAAATAGCTTGATTTTCATCTCCTACATAAATGGCCCTTCCTTTTGGTTTTTTGATTTTGGTCACTAAGATTTGCTGGCATTTGTTTAAATCCTGTGCCTCATCAATGAAAACAACATCGAATTTTGGCATCTGAACTTCATTGATAGCAGGAAGATAAATCATATCGGTAAAATCAACCAATTTTTTATCATTGAATCTGACTTCGTTGTATTCCTTCAAAAGATCATAGGCTCTTCGGGCAATTTCCATTTCATCATTTGACCAAATAATTCCGTAAGCATCAGAAATTTCAGATAAGAGAGCGTGTTCGTTTTCAACGATATTTAATCGTGCTTTATCCAGAAGATCATTGACAACCCAAATGGCTTTACTCTCATCTTTCGAATTCAATTTGAAATCGTTTTTAAGAACGTCCCTAATAAATTTGGTTGTTTTGAAAGATGTTATCTCAAACCCATTTCTGGGATTAAACCATTTGTAAAGGGATCTGAAACCCAATGAATGCAACGTGCTGCAAGTAATAGTATCAGGAAGTCTTGAAGTCAGTTCTTCCACAATGCTTTTATTGAATGCAAGAAATGCTACATCCAATCCTTTTTTGATTAACGCACTTGCTTGAACTATACTTGTTGTTTTACCCGATCCTGCTGTGGCTTTGACTAAAATATCATACTTTCCATTTTGCACTTCGTTGAAGATGGCAATTTGATGTTTACTTGGTTCCATTTAATTTACGATTTTAGTTAGTTAGTCTCTTCCTTGCTTTTTCCATTTTTTTTCAAAGTGCTTCTTTTCTTGTTTCGGAAGAGTGGGGAATATATTTTTTTTGAAGTCCTCATGGCTTCGCTCTTTTCTTTCTTTGTGAATAGTGTTTCCTTTTACTATTCCTTTAAGGGAAGAGCCCCCATAAAATCCTTTCAAATCTGGAGGGCTTATGATTACCCTTGTCATCAAAAATTTGTTTTTGGTACAAGTGATTTTTTCGATTGTGGCTTCGCTGGGGAAATCACATTCATTCATTGAGTGAACAACTTCAATTATTCGCAAACAATCGGAGCACTGATAATCATAAAGAGGCATCTTCTTCTGTTTTAGGTAGCTTTCGCAAATTTGAGAATTTTTCCATGAGTTGCGAATTCATTTTTTGAAATTTGGAAAGGAATTCGGCTAAATCAACCGTTTCATCATTGCTGCTAATTTTGGCAGTGATGATCTTTTTGATCGCTCCCTCAATGGATGAGTGAAAAGTTTGGTTTTGGTGAACCGTGTTTTTCTCACCGTCTGGCTTCGTGTATTCCTTTTCTATTCCAACTGTATAGTTATCGCTGTCAACAACGATGGAATATGGATCTAAGAAACTATCTACTATTTTCATACAAAATTTACGTTTTTATGTTCTTTAATCATTTGCAAAAAGTTTTTATTGGCGATTGAAAATGTAGTCCAAGGGGTTAATCTAATTTTTTCGCCAGTTCTGTAATTAATATTCGCAAAGGGATGACCTTTTGGTTTAAATGGGCACCTGACAAAAGCAAATTCAGTGCCCTTTGGGGATTTCCAACCAGTTCGAAACTGATTTTTATTCCTTTCAATGCACGCTTCAAAGCCGTTTTCTCCTATGAAATGAGCGAAATGGACGTAAATACTTTTCGTTTCCATTATTGCCTGAATTTTAAGTAAGCATAATGACCGATTAAAATAGCATCAACAATCCCATCGTGATCAACTCTACACCTTGCAGAGGCCTTCAGGTTCACATTTGGAAACAAACGGTGAACGGCTGCCTGACTGTTTAATTTTGGGTCTTTCACTTTTCTAATACCTTGCCAAGCTTCTTTTTGCCAAGTTTTAGGAGAAACTAGTTGATAAGAAATATTTGAAGTCTCAATCATTCCCCGAACAATTCCAACCCCAAAACCAAATGTGAAATTTGACCGTGCCGATACCATGTGGATTGAGTGTACATCTTCAGCAACTATTAAATCAGCATTTGAGCCCAAAATCAAATCTTTGATGGCCCTAATATCGTAATCTTTGTCATTTTTCAACATGGGCATCTTGTGAGATTCAATCATTGGAGGATGGCCGTTGGTGTAATTCATAATTACGATTGCCCCTTTTTTCCCGACATCAATTGCTACAATTATCATTTACATTTACAGTTATTCCAAGTGAAACTTCCAAGGAAAATCACCAAAGTAAGAAGGATATACAATCCAATTATTATTAAGAAATACATAATTTAAATTTAAAGAATTTCCAGCGAACTTACACCATTTGCTTTGATAATTTTTACCTCATTATACCCTTCTTTGGTATCCAACTTTCCATGGGTAACTAGAATAACATGTTGATCTATGTTATTCATGGCTTTCAGGATAGATTTCAGGCCTGTGGTATCCAAACTTTCCAGAATCTCATCTACTACTACCAAGTTGAGCCCTCCTGAGTGACTGGACATGTTAATCAAGGAAGATAACGAAAGGATGACGGCTATCTCAACTCTTGCCTTTTCGCCTCCACTCAATTTCCCAAACGAACCCCGATCTTCACCAAATTTGAAAACTCGTGTATCGATCTTCTCTCTAGTGCTGCCATCTTTGAGTTCCTTAAAACCCTCGAATTTAATTCGTATGGAAGAACCTAGTTTTTCCAAGTAAAAATTGGTTTGGTTCGTAATGTTTTTGAGAGATTTGTTCGTTAGGAAATTTTTGAAACTTTTAAAGTTAAGATCCCATAAATCAAAACCTCTTTCTTCATCAGTTAAAACGCCCATCTGCTTTTCAATTGCTTTGAGGTCATTCAAGAGCTCTTTTTTCTTGGAAGGATCAACGCTTGATTCAAAACTTTTTTCATTTAACTGGGTCAGTTCCGTTTCGAGATTGCTTATCGATCTTAAATTGAAGTCATAGGTACTCTTGTTTTGTTTTAAAAGACCTAGAGTTTGATTAAGACTAATATTCATATCGCTTTTGATGCGGGAGCTTTTATTGATTTCATCATTCAACAATTGAATATCGATCTCCAGCTGAGGAACTTCCAAGCCCGTTTTTTCTATGGATTCAACGAATTCTAAAACTAACAATTCAACCCCTTCTTTAATTTCCAAACTTTCAATCTCATCAAAATCAGGATCAGCCAAACTAAAACGATGTTCGCATTTTGGGCATTCTACAACCCCTGCCAAATTTCTTTCAATGGTATCCAATACTGATTCAGCATCTTTTCTTTCTCTTCGTAAAACCAAAGTTTCTTTAGATATGTTTGCAATTCTAAATTCTTTAGTTTTTATTTTTTCTTTGAGGTCTTCAATCCCCTTTAAGTTTGAAATTTTAGTTTTGATCTGAGTTATGGAATCTTCCAGCTCAATATCAGTTTGGAAAATTTTTGAATTCTCCTTCTTTTTGGTTTGAATTGATTTGGAAATTTCAGTTTTTTTAATCTTGTTTTTTTTTTCAGCTTCTTTCAATTTTATTGGGTCTTCGCCCTCTTCCAATATTTCAAGTCTGGTAGTGATTTGAGTGACTTTTTTCTCAAGAGCCAAAATTTGCTGAGTAACTAAATTCTTGTCTGATTGTATGAAAGGAAGTGCTGAATCGATCAAAATTGCTTTGGAAAATCTTGATATCAAATCCTTTTTTGCAGAATCAGTTGAAGAGAAAAAGGAGGTAAACCTTTCTTTGGAAATAAGAAAGTAATTCAAAATATCTTCTCTTGAAAGTCCTAATTCATCCAATATGAATTTATTTCCTTCGTTTACTGAAGTTATTTTTGTTTGCTTTTCGGTATTTATGAATATCTCAAGTTTAGAGGATTTCTTTCCAGCATAAATGGTTCGCTCTATGGCTAAAGTCTTCTTGAGAACTTCATTATAAGCCGTAAAAAGAATGTAGCCTTCACTTTCGCCTTCCCGAACAATTTCACTATCTGTAACCTTTCTGAAGCTTCCACCAGTTAAAGAATAACATAAGGATTCAAGAAAAAAACTTTTGCCAGAGCCGTTTGAATCTTGTCCTTCATCTGTGAGATTTTCTCCTGTTAAAAGAACTACTTTGTTAGAAAAATCATAAGTAAATTCTTTGAAGGAGCCAATGTTTTTTACGATTATTTTTGTTGGATTGTACATTATATTTTGGAAAGAGTTTTTCTCCCGTATTCACGGTCTTCAATGTTTTTGTTGTCGCAAAATTCCTCAAAAATTGCAGTCAAGTTTTCTTTGTCAAAAGTTAGGGCTTCAGTTACTTCTTCAGGCTCCAACGCTTCAACATCATTTGGCTTTTTAGTAACAGAAATTCCCATTTTTTCCAATTGATCTTTTCGGAAGGAATTCACCTCTTCTTCTGAACCCGTGAGAACAACTCGAATTTTTCTATCAGGATATTCTTTAGTTATGGATTCAAGATCTTTAACTCCTTTTGCAGAAAATGTTTTGGCATCAACTTCGAGTTTGACGTATTCAGGAAAATTCAATTTGACAAGCTCAATAGAGCCATCTTCATAAATCACTGTAATCCCTTTTTTGCCATCTTCACCAAAATTTGCTTGATAGCCAGAACCTATGTAATGAATGTTTTTGCCAATTTTGGAACCATCGTGATAATGTCCTACTAAAACTTTATCCCATTTGGAAAAGTCTTTTGGAGAAATGCCATGGGTAACTTCAGAACCATCATTGTTTTTCACCCCATTGATGGCAGCGTGAGTTATAAGGATGTAAGTATGAATATCTTTGTTTGGATCGTCAAAAATATACTCGGTTAATTCTTTTAATTCCTGTGAATAAATTTCATCTGTGAAAAAAGGCACCATTCCAACGTAAACTCCAGCTTCTTCAAAAGGAACTCCAGCAGCCATGCCAATCAAGTCAACACCAATCACATCTTCAAAAACAGAAAGAAAACTCTCCACTCTTTTTTGATTGTCTTTATCGTGATTTCCTGCAATAAGATGCATTTGTAGTTTGTGCTCACTGGACATCCGATCAAATATTATTTTGGTGGCCAACAAACAGTCTATGGATTGGCCCGTTCGGGAGTTGAACCAGTCCCCTGCATGGAAAATATGTTCAATACCGTTTGATTTACAGTATTCAAAGGTTTGCTCAAAAATATCCTTAACTAATGGAATATTCTTATCGCTCATGTGGGTATCAGTTATTACTACTGCTATGGGCTTTTTCATTTCAGTGCTTTTTCTAAAAACGTTAAAACTATAACTAGTGCCATCAAGCAAAACCAGCCCATGAAATAAAATTTTATTATTTTTTCTTCATTATTCATCTTCATTTTCTTGCTCGTCTATTTCGTTGTACATTTCTTCTATTTCTTCCCAACTGTAATTTTTGGGCATATTTGCTTTTCTAAAAGCTTCCTGAGCTCTTACTTCAGAACTGTTTGAAAGTTTATTCAAGGCCCCTAGTTGAAAATTCAGCATGTCATTTGCATCTGAAATTTCTTCAACTTCAACTTCTATGATTTTATTTTTACCCATATCGTTTCTACCAACCACCAGCCGTAACAAATGTTCTTTAAAATTATTTCATCCTCTTCTTCGAGATTTTTCCATTTTTTCAATTGATCATTATCCCAAGAGGATATTACTGTTTGATAAACTACATTTTTATTTAATTTTACAGTAAGACCTCTTGAATCGTAATTCATTAGAAGTTTTCTGCAAGTAGTTTTGTTGAAATAAAAAGTTCTATTCTTTCTAAGAATATCGATTTTATCAGCCTGCTCTTTTTCAGACAATGGAAATTTCTTTACCCCATCGTCTTCTGGTATTGGCCAAACAAATTCTTTTCTCAAATAAGGGTGTATTCCCGCTCTTGAAGAGCTTCCTTTAATTTTAGGCATAACGTTTTGATTTACGATTTCAACTTACAATAAAAATAACAAAAAAAAGGGGGATTTTCCCCCAATTTAATTTATTTTTTTTGCGCCAACCTTTTCTTCAATTCTGCCAATTTATCACTGGTTGAAAGGACTGCTGTCTTTGCCTCCTCTTTTTTGCTGGCCACTTCAGGAATTTTTTCCTCTTCCTGCTCTTGCTCCTCTTCGATTTCTTCTTCTTCAATCTCTTCCTCTTGTTCAACTTTAGGAATTTCTTTGAAAAATTTGTTCACGTTGGATTCGGGCTTTACAAAATTATCATCCTCAGAATCTTTTTCTTGATTGATTTTTTCAGGAATATATTTCTCAACCAGCTCTTCCAGCTCTTCCAAGACTGCAAGGAAAGATTCATCTTCAAAAACCCCGAATTCATTCTGAGTGTCAAAACGCATCAGCCCTTCTTTTTGAAGCTCAAAATCTCTTCGGCTGAAGCTATCTCGATACTTTTTCCAAAGAGGCTCGAAATTCATGAATTCAGTCAAATCTTCATCTGTCAAAACAGTTGGAATGAAAGTCATGTTGAACTTACCGTTTTTCTTGGATTCCAATTCAACTGTGTAGGCTGTAAGCAACCCTTTACCAACCTTTTTAACGATAATTGAAATACCATCTTCAGGATCAGTGAAAGGATCTACAGAAATTGGTGAATCACCTGAATCCATTTCGGAAGTGATTTTATTCATTTCCTTTTTGATCATGTTTTTGATTTCGAGAATTGCCAAGCTCTTTTTGCCTTTTTCATCGTACTTATCAGCGTACATTACCCACGCACTACTTGGAGCAATACCTTCTTTGAAATCATACAACAAATCGTTTGCTGTTTTCTTTTCGGCCTCAGTCTCGTAATCTTCCTCAAATTTCTTTTTGGCGATATCCAGATAAGATTTTACAAGATCTTTCCCCGCAAATTCTTTTGGAGCGTGTACATCGCTTGTGAAAACTGGTCTTCTTCGAATTTCAGTTTGGCCAGTTTTTTCGTTTTTGTCATCATACAAATCCGTTTCAACTGAAAGCCAAGCTGTAGATTTTGGCATCCAAAATACACCATCTGGACTATCAGGATGTGCTGGGTATATCCTGAATTTATTATCACCATCATCAATTTTGTGATAGCCTGCCTTCGAAAAGCTTGAATACCCTTTTCTGAGCCCTAATTCTCCGTCTAGCTTTTTCATAGCTGCTACTGGAGCTGGTTTGAATTTACTTCTGTCTAATCCCATTTGTTTGGATTTTTGTTTAAAATTTGAATTTATTGCAACGTTACAATTGTCTTAATGCTATTTTGATTGCGCTCATCCTAGCTATATCGTACGACTTGGAGGCCGTTCTGTTAGTCTTTATAATGTAGTTGGAGAATTCCCCAACTCTTCTGACTTCGGGGGAAAAGGATCTTTTTTTATTCGGGTGAACCCTGCAAATCAAATCTTTCTCCAATCTTAGCCATTCTTCGATTTCTTCTGCCGTATCATTTAGGGGCATGGTAATTCCTTCCACTTCAGCTATTATTTCAGGGTACCCCAATTCAACTACTTTTAACCAAATTTTTGCGTTAACTTTCATATTAGTGAATTAAAGCTTTTTTGAATTTGATCATCACATTGTTGACCTGAGATTCCATAATTTCTTTATTGAACTCTTCAGGAGTTATTTTATGATAAAGATTATCTAGTTTGTGGCATTTCTCTTTCATTGACCAATAAAGGTTGTCCATCATTGATGAATTTTTTTCTGCTTGAATTAACTCAATAGTGGATTCAATAAACAAATCACTCGCTTCAACCATTGCATCGATTACAGTATTCGCTGGCTTAGGCTTTACGCTCTTCAGAATATCCAAAAACACTTCCCTTTTGGCAATTTTAAGCTGAAGGGATTTTTTACCCACTGCTTCCATGGCTAAAGTCCTTAAATTAGCTATTGTATTGAATAAAACGGGAGCTGTGAGGTATTCACCCAGTAAGTTGTTGATGTCTATTCTAACAACCTCATTCACGTTAAAATCAGTGCTTAAAGTATAAGTGAGCTCAACAACTCTTCCATCATCCAAATCCCAAGTTATCTTGTCCATTTCAGATACTGAATTCCTCGTTGATAAATTTTGTCAGTCCCAAATGATTTGACGGAGCAAACATTGGATGTGAACTTTGAAGGGATTCAGTGAAGGCACAAAATAAATCCCAGACTGTATTGTTTTCAGGCCCATATTCTTGGTTCTGCTTTAGCAATTCAATTGCTTTTGTGGTTTGGTTTGTTGAAGCAACTTGCGTTTCTCTCATCAAAACTTTCCCGAATATCTCAGCCGATTTATTGTAGGACAAAGGCTTATTTCTGTACGATTTGGCATCCTTTGAGATTTTTGAAAAAACAGGCTCCAAGGTTTCTTGAATTGAAAGGAATTTTTCATCCAAATCTCTTCCCATGTTTGAGGTGTGCTTTCGAACCTGCTTCATATCCCCTGACAAAATCAAGTGTGAGGAAGCAATTATTTGGGCACCCGCAATAAAACCAACGGGCAAAGATTTATCGTGTGAATTCCTAAAGGCCAAAGCCATTCTCAAGCCCGATTTTTCTTCACCAAAAGAAACAAATCCGAACATTTGTTTTGCTCTTTTATTTGTCGAATAAGATTCGTTCACAATCTCAAACCCTTTTGTTTTTAGGTTGGCCCGTACATAATCAATCAGTTCTGCATGACTTATTGGAAAATAGGACTCGGTTTGAGCTGGTTTTTTTGCGTTGCGTACTCTTTTGTACGAAATAGGAGTTAAAATTTCCATTTTTGGTTTACAATTTCTGTTTTTAATATTAAATTAAAGATACGAATCTATTTTGATAAATTCGTATTATCAGGAAAATATTTTTTTTCTGATTTTATTTTTCGAACGAGCACCCCTGAATCATAAAGAATAAATCTTTCGTTTTCATCCTCAATTTCGCCACTTAACTCGCTAATATCGTCAATTCCCTCTTTTAGGGTTTTAGTTACTTCGATTTGTGAACCTACAAACGGATTTAGAAAACTCATATTCCTGCTTTAGTTTTGATTTCTTCTAATAATTCAGGGTTGTCCTGTAAACAGATTCTAACAGAATCCATGCCTTGACCTATTTTTTGATCTTGGTAACTGAACCAGCTTCCTGCTTTTTTAATCAAATTCATTTCTACGGCAATATCAATAATCTCTCCCAATGTGTCTATTCCTTTTCCATAAATTAGAACGGTTTTTATTTTTTTGTGAGGAACCCCGATTTTGTTTTTGATGATTTTGATGGTCATTTCTTGGCCAATAAATTCTCCATCCGTACCTTTAACTTTGGTTCCAGCAAAAACCTGAAGACGTTGCGAACTATAAAATTTTAATGCATTTCCCCCTGTTGTCGTAGTTGGATCGCCAAACATTATTCCTATCTTTTCTCTCGTTTGATTGATGAAAAATAAGGTGACGTTTCTTTTAGAAGCTTCGCCTGTTAATTTCCTCATCCCTTGCCCCATCAATCGGGCATGTAGTCCCATTTTAGCTTCGCCAAACTCCCCTTCCAATTCTGCTTTAGGGATCATAGCAGCAACCGAATCAAAACAAATGAAATTTATTTTTCCGCTTTTGATTAATAGTTCTGCTATTCCTAAAGCTTGCTCCCCCGTTTCAGGTTGTGAAAAGAAAAGTTTTGGAACGTTTACCCCTAAAGCTTCAGCATAATCAAGATTTAAGGCGTGCTCCATGTCTATGAATGCAGCCACTTGGCCCTTAATCTGAACTTGTGCAATTGCCTGAAGTGCCAAAGTAGTTTTTCCTGAGCCGTTATCGCCAAAGGCTTCAATTATTTTGCCTTCAGCATACCCTCCGTTCAATCCCAAATTCAAAAGTATAGAACCTGAATTTATTGTTTTCGCTCTTTCCCTTGGTTTTTCACCGATTAAAACCAGTGAATTGCTTCCATATTCCTTGTTGACTTGATCAATCAATGATTGAAAATCAACTTCTTCTTTTGCTTTAGCCATTTATATTTTTTTTAGAAAACGCAACATTCTCGAACACATCAATCCTTCACTCAATTCAATAAAGGCAAACTTTGCATTTGGTTTGCCCTTCCAATGACCAATTCTGGTTATAGTGCCAATTGTTCCTTTTTTATGTTTTAGAGAATCGTTCAATATTTCAACTCTGTTGCCAATTTGATAATTATCATCTTCACAAAATACAGTCAATTTGTTTTTGGATGGAAATAAAGAAGCTGATTTTGTTTTGATTTTTTCGGACAATGAATCGTTTTTGAGTTGGTTAATATCCGACCCTCTTTCTTTCAAGATGGAAATTATAATTCCTTTTTCTTGCTCACTTCCTCCTTTCTCCATCATCTCAATGAGTTTGCTGGAAGAATTTTTTTTATACCTCTCTTTTAATTCTACAGTTATGGCCATTTCATTAAGGGTTTTAATTTTCAAATACTTCCCCAAACATGTATTTGGGAACACGAAAAATAGAAAGGATGTCTTTCATGTAAGCGTCCAACATGGACTGAACTATTTCCGCTGGTAAATTATCAATCGTTAAATCAACTAATTGAACATTAATTGTTAATCTTTCTTCAAAATCAACTCTTGAATATTTGAAAAATATAGCTGATTCTCTTTCTAGCTCCAAAGCATAGATTAAAGGTTCTTCAACCATCCGAACAAACTTTCGGTAAAATTTTTCAATTGTTTTCAACCCCACTCCTTTTTTATCGATTAATGCAGCAATATTGTCAGTTGGGCACCCCAGTGCAATTTTTTGAAAAAGAACCAATTTGGGCTCTGTCAAAATTTTTTCATAAGGATGATTAAGGTAGCAAAATTCATCTTGATTTAAAAGAAAAATTCTTGGTTTTTGAACATTATTGTTCCAAACTACAGTGTTCTCATCAATTAATGAATGCATATCAACATCACCACTGATAATAATTTTTTGTTGATCACTAAAGAGGTAACAAATAAATGAAATGCAATCATCGGCTTCGGCACCATCTGCTTTAAAGACCTTGTAGCTCAACGAAAGCAAAATGGAATATACTTCATCTAAGGTATCTTTGAGCCCTACTTCTTTTTCAGCTCTGTTGGCCTTGTATTCAGGCTCCAGCCATTTTCGCCAACTCTCGCTATCAAAACAAAAGAAAACGTTTTCAGGGGCGTGAAACAACTTGCCAATTGAATTCATAAGGTCTGCTACAACTTTGCGAATCAAAATGGTTTTATCCCTTTGGTTTTCAAGTGAAAAAGATTCATTGTTTTTTCTGCAAATGAAATAGCTTTTATGGAAAACGTGACTTACATCAATTATCGCTACCATTACCAAATATCAATTCCTTCTCTTTCGATTTCAATTGATTCTTCTTCATGAATTCGATGCAAAATTGACATTTCTTCCAAAATGAAATAGTTTATTACATCACCATATTTTTCTTTTACAACTTCTTTGGTGGGTAATTTTCCTTTATCAAGATCGTTTCGTAAATCCTGAATCGATACTTCATGTTTTAGCCGAAATCCTGCTAAACATTTTTCTCTTGATTGATCGGATTTCATTGCAGATTGATTGAAATTATGCATCCTGTCACCATCCCTAGTATATTCCCTAGCTTTGATTTTGAGACTTGTTCTGATAGCTTCAATTCTCTCTTCAATTAAATTGTCCGCTAATTCGTCACTTAATTTTGGATTTTTCATTATTTTAGGAATTGAGGATTTGGCCTAATTGAGCTGCCGAATAATTGATTGACTTGAGTATTTTGCCATCAGTATTTCTAGTGATTACGAATACATCTCCAACTTGAGTTGCTGAAACTTCAACGCCTTCCAAACTGTATTTAGCCATTGTTTCTTCAGCTTCTTCAATGGTTTGACAAGCTTTGCTCATGTTGGAGCGTTGTACTTCGTCAAACATCTCATCAAATTTATCCTTCAGTCCAAATTCGAGAATCGCACCCGATAGGACATATTGAAGATCACAAAGCGCATCCGCTACTTCTATTAGATCATTGTTTTCAATTGCTTCTTCCAATTCTCTCAATTCTTCTTTAAGAAGTGCAATCCTTAGTTGGGCTCTATTTATAGGAGCCAATTGAGGTTCTTCTAAAACGGGGTGATTGAAAGTTTTGTGAAACTCTTCTACTTTTTTCAAATAATCCATATTTAATTTATTTATTGATGATTACAATTTTTCCTCCGACCATAGTTCCACTCTCTTTGAAGGCTCCTCTTTCAATGCTATGAATTACGGCTTCTACATCATCAAGCCAATCTCTAAAATCAACTTGCTTTTTTTGGCTTCCATTAACCCAACTTTCAGAAGTAATGCAAACCAAACGCCCACCCTTTTTGAGCAGATTATACATTACCTGCAAATGTTCAATATCTTGATTTTTTGTAAATGGTGGATTGGCAATTATTTTAGAATATTTTTTGCCGTTGTTGTTAAAAAAATTAGCTCCTAAAAAATTGAAATTCAATCCAGTTTTTTTCAAAATGGAAACATTGATATCCATCAATTCGTAACAGTCTGGCGTTATTGAAGTGACCTTATTGATCTCTTTAATGATGGCACCCTGTCCAGCACTTGGCTCCAAAATACTATCTTGTTCTTTTAAATCTGCTAAAAAAACCAATTCATTTGCAAGGTTTTCAGGTGTTGCGAAAAATTGAAATTCCTTTTTCAAATTTCGCTTTTCGCCATTTGCAATTTGGTCTAACAATTCAGTTGGATCAGTCGCAAACACAAAGCCCATAATTTTATTGCCTTTCCATTTGCCCCCGATTAACTCAAGAGATTTAGCTACTTCTTGGTAAAGTTTTCTGTCAAGTTGGCCTTGTGGTAAGCTTACTACTGTTCCTTGAACAGTGCAGCCCTGCAATACTTCTTCTTTAGTCATATTAAAGTGATATCAGTTTTGTTGTACGATTTGATTGAATATTATTCATGCCAGAAAATTTATCAAATTTTACCTGACCATTTAAAATTACAATTTTATTCTCACAATCCAAAATTATTTCTTTGAATTGCTCAAAAGTTTCACTCCAAATAACTACGTTGTTCACTTTGTTGTTGCAATTCATTTCGAGTATTGCGAAATCTCCTATTTTGGGGCTATTTTTCACTTTGCAGGAAGTTACCATTCCTGCCACCGAAACATAAGAATGTAAATCCATGTCTTGAACATCTGACGAGTAATCTTTGAATTTATGTTGTTTAACAAGCTGTTCGTAGGAAATCCCTCCAAACCCTGTCAATTCCGTTTGCATTATCTGCCACCAGATTTTATTTTTTGCATAAGGCAAGTATTTTTCTAAATCTTTCGTTGATTCATTAAGAGCATAATATTCATCTAAAATAAATAGTCTCTCTGATTCAACTTTTACTGAATACATTATATCAAATCCCCCCGATAAAATTAAATTAGTTATGGAGCGTTTGTTCACCCTAGTTCCCTTCATCCTTTCAATAAATTCTTTAATTGAAAAGAACCTGCCGTTTTCATTTCGTTCGTGAATGATGAGCCCAGCTGCTACTTGGCCCAACCACTTTACTGATCCGATTGACCAATAAATTGATTGTGTTTCATTATTGCCCACGAATTCCAAAGCAGATTCATTTACATCCACTGGAGAAACTTTAATTCTTCCCCTTATCGCAATCTCGTTTAATCTACTTGGTCTGGTTTCATCATTTGATTCATTTAAAGAAGTAGTCCAAAATTCAATGGGATAATTAACTTTGAACCACTGGCTAATGTATCCTATAATTGAATATGAAACTGAGTGTGATAAATTAAAAGAATAACTGGCGAAATTTTGAATCTTTTCCCAAATTTTTTCAGCCTCTTTCGGAGACTGCCCTTTTTCAACATATTTTGAAATGAATAGATCTTGATGCTTCAGATATTCAGTATCTACTATGCCCCTAGCCTTTAATTTATAGGCTTTAGTTATATATTTTTGAAAGTTTACTGCCTCCTCTAATGTTGAATCCGTAATGATGGAATAAGCTTTGATTATTTGCTCTTGATAAGCCATAATTCCGTAAGTACTTTCAGTTATTTCATCCAAAAGAAAATACTGGTAAGATTCTTTTTTACCAAATTTCATTTCGATATATTCAGTATGAGAGTTGCTTTCCATTGCCCCAGGCCGAAAAAGAGAATTTGCTGCTGCAAGCTCCATAATCGATTCAGGCTTTAATGCCCTGCAATAATTTTTCAATCCTGAAGTTCCGAATTGAAAAACGTCTTCAGTTAACCCCTTTCCGAATTCTTCAAAAACCTCCTCATCTTCAAGGGAAATTTGATAAATGTCTATTTCAACTCCGTGATTTTTTTTAATCAGTTTTAGAAATCCGTCAAATTTTTCCAGTTGTTTCAAACCTAGAATATCTTCTTTGAGATACCCTGTTTTTTCTAATTGTGCCCCCTCCCATTCCGTAACTAATTCACCATTGATTAATTTTGTAGGTATTAGATCATGAATATCTACAGAATCGCCATTTTCATCTATTTCAGGAACTATAATAGTAGCACATGCATGAATAGAAGCAGTTCTGGTTTGATGCAAAACCAAATCAAAATGTTCAAAAACTCTTGGATTTTGGAGTATGAAATATCGTAATTTTGGAATTTTAGTGGCCAATTCAATCACTTTAGTAAAATCCGCTGCTTCATAATCCTTTCGAATCAATCCAGTGATGTAATTGGCATCTTTGATATTTACTCCCGCTATTCTACTAAAATCTTTGATTGCATTTTTAATTTTTAAGTTTCCGTAAGTGGCAACTGAGGCAACATAGTTCCTGCCATATTTTTCTTTCATGTATTCAATGACGGCATTCCTATTCCCATAATCAATATCGATATCTGGCAAACTAGACTTTAGTCTTCCTTCCGTTAAAAATCGGCTAAACAAAAGATCGTATTTAATCGGATCAACTTGAGTGATATCGGTCAAAAAACTTATGAGGCAACCAGCTGCCGAACCCCTGCCATGGCCCACTATTATTCCATTGTTCAGGCACCATTGGTTAACATCTGAAATAATCAAAAAGTAATCGATAATATCTCCTTTGATCAACAAGGTACTTTCTTCTTCAATTCTATCTAAATAGACTTGATACTCTTCCTCTGACACTTTTCCGTTTACTTTTTTTTCAAGTCCTAAATTTACTTTGTACCAAAAAAGATCAAGATTAGTTTTGAACTCGGTTTTTTCAGCCTCATTCATTTTGTACTTTGGCAAGTATCTATTTTTAGTTTCAATTGAAAAGTCACATAGATTATTTATTTCAATGGAGTTTTCAAGTGATTCAAAAAAAAGATCTTGACTGTCAACGAATAAACTGAATCGATTATACACTTCTTCCAAAGATTTGAAATGCTGATCCTTACTCAAGCGTTGGTTATCGATTTTACCGATAAAATTTGAGGCTTTCTTGGTGTAATTGTCTATAGAGTCAAGGTAATAGGCATCGTCAAAGATTAGAGGTTTTAAAACAGCCGAAAACTCCTTGAAATAATTCTGTATGTTTTCAAACCAGTTGATATCGTGCTTAACCCCATCCCATTTGGTTAAATCAATCTGATAATAAATTTCAGAAAAAGCTTTGGAAAGTTTTTTGGAATTCCATTGCTTCAATTTTATACTCGGGTTTAATATGGCTATCAATCCCTCTGAATGTTTCACTAAAAAATCTTCATCAACAAATTTATCCTGCCAGTTATCAACTGTTTGAGCTTTGTTGATTTTGAGCAAATTTCTCCACCCAACTTTATTTTTAACTAATAGTTTTATCCAATAAAACTGATCCTTGTTTTTTACATAAGCAGTTTGACCAAGAATTGATTTTATGTTGTTCTTTTGACAAATTTCTTGAAAAACCATTGTGCCAGCCAAAGTTTGGGCTTCAACAATTGCCAAAGTATCAAAGCCTAAAAATTTGGCTTTTTGGCACCAATCATCATAATCTCTTGTGCCGTTCAGTAATTCGAATTTTCCATGCAATCCTAAAAAAGGAGTTGATTCAGGAGTAGGAAATTCAGTTTTTTCTTTTCCTAAATATCTTAAAGGGTTGAATTTAGTATCGCCATCGATGGGAGTCCAATACCATTTTTCCCCAAACAGAAATGCTATTCTATTTATTGGGTGGGTAGAGGATTCTATTAAATCCATTTCTTCACTCGAACAAAGAACAGTGAAATCCTCACTTATTATCTTTTCAGAATCTTCCAGCCAAAAATAACTTTTGCCGTCAATTACGAAAATTCTTTGAGTGATAGATTCATAATCCAATTTTTGGCTATCAAGCCAATGTACAATTTCCATAATTACGATTTTTACTTATAGTATTCGGGTCACTTTATCCCACTCGCATTCGAATTCGCTACTTCCAATCGCAACAAAAATAATGGATCTGGCCAATTCTTTTCCTGTTATCGTGCCTAATTTCTGTTCCGAATAATTAACCCTTACTTCGCTGCCTTCAGAAAAATAATTTTCTATGTCAGTTTCTTGAAGACCTGCATACTCCCCATTGCCCAACCTTTGTTCTTCGTTTTTATAAATGAAATTTGGCAGACCCCTTTCCCCATAAATTTCACTGTAAATCTGATCTTTTTTTTCTTTGTTGTTAAAGATAGTGGCAATTTTATTTCGGGATGAAATATCTTCAATTTTTTCTTTTTTGCCTTCCATCACTTTGGCCCAGAAAGTTTTGTTTGAAATTTTGGGATAAATTTTGTGACGGATTTCCGCTACTACGAATTCCTTCTGAAGGATATCGAGATAATTCGATATAGGAAGATCTCTATTTTTTGACATTTTATGTTTACAGTTGTGACATAGATAATTCTGAAACGAAGTTAACTATTTTTTTTCTATTTAAATAAGCTTCGCCTATCTCCAACAAACTCATATTTCCCGCATCTTTATTTAAATCATTGATGGTTATTATATTAACTTCTTGGAATTTATGAGCAATTAAATTCAAAGACCTTTTAATTATTTTATGGACATCAGGATCGAAGAATAAGTTTATTTTAGTTATGCCGTTGTATTGCAGCAATCTGAGCTGGTAATCACTTATTTTGGCACCAAAACTACAAACAGACCTGCTTTCAATCCCTAATTCAGAAAAGCAATTTCTCACATTTACTCGATCAAAAAGTCCCTCTACCAAAGTTGCTTCACTATAATCACTTTCAAATAAGCCATCCAACATTTTCGAAAAGTCAGATTTGCTATTTCGATATTTGGGAAGTATTTCAGACTCCAACGATCTGCCAATATATCCTATTTTTTGGCCGTGATCTTTGAAGCAAACTATTGATCGGTTTTTAAATTTTCGATCTGTTTTCGTAAACCCGCAATCGTAATTCTGAAAATCTTCATCTTGAAACCCTCGACTTCTTAAGTAAGGATCATCGGTTAATTTCCTAAACCCAATTGGCATCATAACTTCAGGCAAAATATCAAATTGAAAAGATTTAACTTCTTCCAAATACGATTCAATGGTTTTGCCCTCAAATTTCTTTTTATCCACCCCAAAGGATTTCCCAAAGAAGCGAAGAAGCGTAAATGCATTACCTGTCCAACCGCATTTCTTTTTTCTGAAACAGCCAAACAAATTATTTTCTTCCAAAGAAATTCCGAACTCGTTTTTCCCGCACTTAGGACAATGAGCATAAAGAACTTTTCTGCCAGTTGCTTTTTTTGTGACTTTTAGAAGTTGTCTGATTTCAGACTCGGAAAGTTTGATCATATCATCAATTTTCTATTTGTTTTGTTATCCCAAAGCACTTTTAATGTTTTCTTGGAATCGTAAAATCGGTTAATTTCCATCTGCTGGAAAAGACGAATAGTTTGGCCTGACTTATGCTTTCGAAATTTGTCGGTGTATATTCTAACAACTTTCTGATCGGATTCATCGTCCGTTTGGTTGAAGGTGAAAAAGTATGAAAAGGGCTTCAAGACTCCTTTGAATTCTGAAATATTCGAACGTGTTAAAACGAAATCTTCTTTGTTGTATTGAGCTGGTAAAATATCAGTAGCTTGAGTTACGGTACCAGTAACACAACTGTGCTCAACTCCCATATCTGTTATCTTATTGGCGATTTGTTCTCTTCTTCGTCTTTCACCTGAAGAATCTCTTGCTTCAAAGCCACTTAATTGAAACAACTCCAAATAATCAAAAAGAATCATATCGATTTCACCATACAATTTTTTGATTTCGTAAACAGTCCTATTGCATTGTTCAATTGTCATTCCTTCCAAACCCTCAGAACTGTGAACATAAATTTCACCGCCTCCTGAAATTAAATCTCGGGCTGCTTTTTCTATGCTTTTAACTTTGTGGGCCTCTAAAACGCCAAATTCCATTTGCTCCAAAGGAGTACTAGTCCAAGCAGAATCCAAAGCCTCCATGGTCTCTTTTTTAAGACCCTCAAGCGAAAATAACACCACCCTGTAATTTAATCTAGCTGCGTTAACTGCAACCCATCTTAGATAAGTTGATTTTCCTGAACCACTTCGCCCCAGAGCTAAAAAAGAAGTTCCTTTTTTGAATCCTCCTCTTACGTAGAAATCGAATTCGTGTATTCCTGAAGGAATTCGATCATTGCTATTTTCATGGTTTAGTATTTTACGCTCTGTTTGGCGTTTGTTGAAGTCCGCAAAAACTCGATCATAGAACCCATCTTTTAAGGAAAAATTACTAATTCGTTCGCTCTCTTTTGCCATTTTTTTAATGGCTTTTTCTTTGTCGGTTGAATACATTTCCCTGACCTCTTCGTATAGCGCAACAAATTCAACCTCCTTTTTATAATCTTCGAAGTTTTTTATTAACTGATCGTGAACATTAGTTACTTCCGTGCCTTTTATGGCAGCCAGAATATGTCTGCAATCGGGCTTGATTTCTTTTGATGCTCCATTTTCAACGGACTGCAACAAGATTCCTATTGTTGGAAGTTTATTTTCAAGCGTGTAGAACGTCTTTATCTCCTTCCAAATGGTTTTATAGCCTTCTGTCGGGAGATTGCCGTATTCAAGATGCTTAATGAGTATTTCAAGGGTGTTTTTTGAGGTTAATGAAGCTTTTAACAATTCTTCAATAAAACTATCATTTAGTTCTGCCATATCTCGCTTCGTACAATTCAGGGTTATTAATTTTCAACAATTTTTTACAATCTAGCTTTTTGAAGCAAAGTTTACAAATTCGGGATTCGGGGTCTATAAGAGAGGTGTTTTCCATGCAAACAATGAATCCTTTTACTTGATTGAGGAATTTTCTTCTGAATGTTTCCTCGCTGGCCCTTGGATTTATATTTACAATTTCTTTGGGAATTCTCAATTTGTTTTCAGAAATCCATTTTCCGTGATAAACATACCAATCATCTGGCTTATCAAACCAAATACTGGCTGAAGTATTGCTCCAAAGCCAACTAAATTTAAAATTAGCCCTTGCTCTTAAAGATTGCTTTGAGAAAAAAATATAGGTGACGTAGTTCCAAATGTATCGTTCGCCTATGCTCAAATAATGAGTTTTTCGAGAAAGTCTCCAGAAAATTAAATTGATTTTATCATCATCCAAAATCAATGGAATTCCCCACTCATTTGAAATCACTTTGCAGCATTTCTTGAAAAATTCGATTTTTTTCTCTACTTCAGGTAGATCATGTGTTATCATAAGTTATTTCCAATTCTGTTTTTTCTGTTGTTTCGGATTTAAAATCCAAAGAGTTTTCCAAGAAAAAACGTTTACAATTTAATTTACTGTTTAATTTTATAGTTGATTGATTGACTGACCTTTCTAAATATAAGGCCAATAAATTATTTATTCCCAATGATCCCATGTTAACCAAATTCAATTCAGGAAGAAAATTCTCATTATCCTCAATTGAAAGATTACTTGCTTCGTTAATCAATTCTATAGAACCGTTGAAATTAAGTAATTTTTTTTGGATTAAAAATAATTCCAGCTGTTCTGTGGTGTTATTTATTCGTCTTTCCAACGCAAAATCATCCTGAAAATTAGGGAAAATATAAACCTCTTCAAAGGTTAAATCATAAATTATTTCTCCAATTTGATTTAATCCATCCCAAATCTGAATCGTATCACCTTCAAATGGAACGGTGGTAAATCCAAGTTTAGTTTCACCAAAAAAAGAAGTGCAATCAAAAAAAGAGAGATTTACTGGCTTACTATTTGTGTTTTGTATTTTGGGAATGTTGAATTTCTCACAATCGTCTTTTGAAATTAAAGCTGCTGCAATTCTGAATCTGCCTTGATTGGCTTTGGTTGTTTTGATAGTTATCCCTAAATTTTCAATTGCTTCATCCGTTCTCATTCCCAGTGAAATATAATTAACGGATCTATTTGCAATTGTGCTCAATGTGATTTCACCAAACAAATTGGAAAAAAAATCATTCGCCACTTGGCTTGAAGAAACAAATCCCCCTGTCGAAAACAAAGGCTCCAATTGAGGTTGATCTTGATTTGCTGATCCTGTGTAGTTCAAGGAAATCATATATCTAGTATTTTTTGAATTACTGCAATTGCAATGTAAGAAGGTCGGACATCAAATGGCTGACTTCCTCCAGCCGATCCTGAAATTTCAGTTACTTCTGCTCCACCTGTTGCAGTGGAAGGAGGATTAAGAGTTCTCACTCGGGTTGCTCCACCATTGGCCCCAGCACCATTATTAATTTTATTGTAATGGATAGTATGGTTGTGTTGAGGCATATTAGCAAGAGCAATTAGTTTGGAATTCGCTCCACCAATTGCGCCCATCTGAAATTCTGAACTTTGAATATCTAGCCCTGCAAAGAATTTTTGTCTGGCATCAAGCGTTCCATTTGCACCGTTAGCCAATGCCCATCCAAACCATCTTGAAGAAATTCCAAGCCCCGTGCTATCAAATTTTCCCGTTAAAGTACCAAAATAGAACTTTAATTCTCCAACATCTTCCGAAGAAGAACTGGCATTGATTTGATTTACTGCCCAGCCTGTGGAAGAATCATAAGTACAAAAAACAATGATATTTCCATTATTCATAGCACCATCGGGAATAGCAAGAAGTAAATTTCCCTGTGTTCCTGCGTTCTGGTAGTCTTGTCTGATCTCAATAGTGTAATCACCTGAAGACGTGTTAAACGGCCCCTTTATGAATAGGAAAAACTTGCTGCCGTTTTTGGCTAATTGAGTCCTCAAATTAATAATTTGATTGACTGACATTACCAAACTTCCAAGATTTTGAATCTGCTGGTTGTATGCGTCCGAACTTACAGTAAGGGAAATCAAAGGTGAAACATTGGACATTTCACGATATCTAACCCCGTTTAGGTCGCCAGTATCAATTTTCGCAAATGATTTATTGAAAGAATTTGGATTTGAAGTGAAAAGAACAAATCCATTGGTAGGGTGTGAATTATAAACTACTACATTCCTATCAGGAACATTTGTTTTTAAGGTGCCATCTGCTTCAAAAGAAGATTCATCAAGAAACGATCCATTTGGAAAAGGCAACATTTCACTGTATTGATTATTGTTCTTATGTCTATAAGCTAAGTTATATAAATAAGAAGTGTTACTTGGAACTAAAACGCTAAGTTTGCAGATTGGAGTATTTACTGGGAAAGAAATTTCTTCATTTACTAGATTGTTTTCATCCAAATTTAAATCGTTTCTGAATCGAATGATTACCTCTTCCACATCTGGACAAATAAACAATTGATCTTCTGCACTGTAATTGATTGGGTCAAAAACATCCAACGTGATTTGTATGGAACCAGCATCAATTACCGAATCTATTATTCTTGAATAATTTCCGTTTTTAAAGTAAATTCTCCATCCATCAAAATCACCATTTGTAAATGAATTTATAATGCTGTCTTTCTTGAAAGATCCCCCTTCACCGTTTGAGATAGTTATTTGGCGAAGAGCTGAAGAGGCAGTGTGGTTTTCAGTTCGCAAACCCCATCCTATTTCCAGAATGTTTTCTTCTTTAGTTGAAAATTCATCTGAAAATTTAATTGCCTCAACACCGATGAATTTATTGGATGCAAATCGGCTTTTTAAACTAAAAGAATCGGCACTTGACCAAATTTCATTTCTTTTATCTTCTATTAAAAGAGTGCCTGAATTGTTTCTGATTCTAGCTATCCAAAATTCTTTACCTTCTATTTTGGAAGGAGCCTCATTCAAAGAGCTTTCAGCAATTAATTCAATTTTACATGAATCTTTTTGAAGTGGATATTTTTCGTTATTGGGAATTGGAACGGCTGGAGTAAAAGTGCCTACAACTGCATATCTAAGATTTGATTCTGCCGTAAAACTTCCTGACAAAATAACATTTTGGTCATCAATGACCCGAACAACTTGATATTCCTGAGTATTAATTGAGCTTTGAGGAAAAGAAATTTTTGAAGGGTAATTTGGCTGCCCTCTCAATTTTGAGAGAAAATCAGTTCCGTTTCCCGTTAAAGTTCCGTTGGTTGCAATAGTAACCAGCCCTAATTCCAAATTGGAATATTCGTGAGATGCTTTCACCCAAAACCATTGCGAAATTGAACTTGCAACTGAAATAAGATCCTGTTCTCTTCTTTTTAGGAATAGCCCATTGGAATCGATGCCAAAAATTGCACCAATTTTTATAGTTCCAGAATTGGTTCCTTGTTCAACTTTTGCATTTGAAAAATCATAATCATTAGTTGGATTTTTTATAAATCCAAAAGCTGACGAATTTTCTTTTATGAAAAGACGAAATCCTTGATCATCCAAAGACTCTTTTAAGTATTTGAGTTCGGGAAGACCAAGGAATACGTTTGATGAAAATTTTAAAAATGCCATTTTAATTAATTTTGATCAAATTTAAGAAAATTAATCTTTAGGAGCCTCTTCTTCTTCTTCTAAAATTAGAAGCTCATAACAAGCATTGAAACTGTACTCACTGTCGAAAGTGAATAAATCGTCAACTTGAAACTTTGGTAACTTAATGAGAACCTCTTGATCAAGAAGATCTTTTTCCTCTTTCTTGTACAGTTCAAGGGCAGGATTAGCAATCATTTTTTGCTTCCAAGGCTTTTCTTCAAGCGTTACTTCTGGCTCTTCTTTGGACTTTTCTTTGTTCTTGGTTGTTTTGGAAGCTACCAATGGTGGCTTATCTTCGGGGTCTGGAATCAAAGTGTCAATGCCAATGTAGTTTCCTTTTTCGGACTTTTTTTCCTCCCCATACTTGTTGAAAAGTTCCAGTCTCAATTCTTCAAAGCTTTTCTTTTCTTTTTCCAGCTTGTCGGACAACTTTTTCAGCCAATATTTTGCTGTAGTGTGAATGGTACAATTTCTCAATCCTTGATGATAAACTATTACTTTGTTCTGATCATCCCTTACTTGGACTCCGTTTACTTCGCCCTCAAGAGATAGTAGCTCCGACAATTTTCTTTTTTCCTCTACGATTGTGACTTTCATTTGTTTCGATTTTGGTTTCAATTTGATCCTAAAATTAAGGCTTTTTATTGATTTTGCAAGAGGTTAAACTACGCAATTTATTTTTAACCTCTTGCACAATTAAAGAACAGTTAAGTAAGTGTGCTTCTGGCTCCAAGTATGAGAACCCCCGATATTCATCGTACCAATGAATGCCATATTTAAATTAGTAGTTTGTAAATTTACTCCTGTGATTGTGGCAAAGGCAATTTGTCTATCTATTATTAATTGATTTGAAAATAAAGTTGCTTCTAAATATGCTTTTATTTCGCCCGACGATGTAACTGTCAAAGTTCCTTTAATTAAAACATCTGCCTCTGTTCCAGCAATTGCCCCCCACTGCAACGAAAGATCACAATAAAAACTACTATTATAATCAGCACTGGTAGATATTCCCCAATACACTCTAAATATTTTAGCGTTTGTATTATAACTAACAATTGTTCCGCTAGTTTCTGCTGTTATTATTCTTCTAGGTGAATAAAAAGAAGTGTTCCAAGAAAAATTATCTTGCCATAAACTTGATTTATTTGCAGTTCCTATGGATCTATTCCAATCACCCAATTGAGTTCTAACCCCCTTTTGTATAAAAGAATTGAAATCTGATTGGGCTTGTAGCAGACTTTTTCTATAAACAAATCCATCAGAATCGGTAGCCAGATACTCTCCTGCTGAACTAAGGTAGTTGATAGTTTGAACTCTTGCAGTTCCAGCAATAACTAGATTTCCACCTGAGCTTACGCCACCTAGGGAATAAATTCCATTTATAGGAACAAGATTTCTCTGGTTGTAATCATTACTAACTAGTAAATTATTTGTAGAGATAGGTAATGCGGCTCCAGAAGTAGTAAGGAATCTAACGTGTGAAGTTGCGGAAAGAAAATCTGTTCCATCCATCCTTATGTTACCATTTACGAATAGTTTTGCACCTGTT
>Ga0306896_1000044_pt1 | contig 26722 bp, 26 predicted proteins | sample AntRauMFilla1562_FD_190412 | JGI IMG/M metagenome (GOLD analysis project Ga0306896, IMG submission 190412) | Saline lake microbial communities from Rauer Islands, Antarctica - Metagenome Filla 1 #562 (v2) (version 2) | ecosystem: Environmental > Aquatic > Non-marine Saline and Alkaline > Saline ... | reverse complement strand
CTCCTGCACTGTAAATGTAGCGAGGTGCTTGGAATTTTCAACCAGAACGGAAACAATTCGTGGCGTGGTCTTTTACTACACCCGAGGATTGCATCAGGGCATACATTGTGGTCGGTCCAACAAAGCTGAAACCGAGGGATTTGAGTTCCTTGCTGAGGGCTTTGGATTCAGCGCTTTCGGATCTGAATTCGAATTCTTTTCTTACACTCTCTTTGTCTTCAAGCTCGAATTTCCAGACCAATTCGACGAGGTTGAGTTTTTTATTCAACACGATATTGGCGTTGTTTATAGTTGACTGGATCTTTGCACGGTTGCGGATGATTCCAGGGTCTTGCATGAGAAGGTCAATGTCTTGCTGGCTCATAGCTGCAACTTTCGCAATTTCGAAATCGTGGAATGCTTTGCGAAATCCGTGACGACGACTAAGTATTGTGATCCAGCTGAGCCCCGCTTGAAAACCTTCCAGACAAATAGCCTCAAACAGCTGCTGTTGCCCTCGGTTGGGATTACCCCATTCTTCGTCGTGGTATTTCAGGTAGATGAGATCATCAGTAACCCAGCTACAGCGCTCAAGGCCATCCGGATGAATTCGCGTGCTCAATTTTTATACCTTATGTTTTCGTGCCCAAGGAGCCAGCGCTTGGTTGCCAGGCCCTGACCACCGGAGTAGCCGGTGATTTTCGATTTTGAACCCAGCACCCTGTGACAGCCAATTATTAATGGCAATGGGTTTGCGCCCACCGCGGCTCCCACCGCGCGAGCCGCCAGGGGGCTTCCAATCGCCTTAGCTATTTCGCCATAACTGAGAACCTCACCCTTTTTAAGCTTTTCAATTTCTTTCCAAACCGCCTTTTGAAATGGAGTGCCAGACGGTGAAATGGGAAGTTTAAATGATGCCCTGTCTCCACTAAAGAATTCCACAAGTTGTTTTTGTGCCTCGTCGAGTATTTCCGAGTCTCTTGACGAGGGACTGAAGCTTGCGCGCCTGCTGGCATCCGTCAAAATCTCGACTGTAACCAGTGACTGGTTTTTAAGGCCAATGAATATCTCGCCAATCGGAGAGTCGATGATGGTAGACGCATCCAAAGTCATGTTCTTCATGAGCTTTAGTATGAACCTCCAATAGTTCACTTTGGCTAGCAAGATGCTGGTTGTGGATAACTTCCCGAAGAAGAGTTTTCCACAATTTATCCATCGTCCTAGGGGATCGGTATGCAGATGTTGCAATCTGTTCCAATGAGTCTTCTATTCCTAGTTCCCAGCGTCGGCTACGGGTTGTATTTATTTATCGCCCAGGGCAATCCAATTCTCTTGATTATGAGTGGTGTCATGTTCTTGGTTTATTCGCAAACCATGAAATATCGTGACATCCCCAAGGACGCCTCTGTCATCTTCTTGGATGACCGCGTCTATCTCGGTGATCGCAGGCTTCCTCTGTTGGCTATTCTGTGGCCTGCAAAGATTCGCAATCAGATCTTTGAAGCTGCGTTTCGAAAAGACCCTAGGGAGTTGCTAGCGGATTTGAGGACTGACCATCACGGAGTGAGCCTCGCGGGAAAGGGGTTATCTTTAGAGCCGAGCGATAAGTCTCCACACGGAATCATCATTGGCCCCACTGGCTGCGGTAAGACACAACTCATGCGTGCAGTTGTTAACAGTTTCCAGGGGGAAATTTGGGCTGTTGACTTCAAGGGTGGGTCAGGATTCAGAGACTTTCAGAACCTATCCAAGCTCGCTTCAGAGCTCGATGCCCAAAAGCTCGCTCTGGAAATCAAAGAACTTATCGACCATCGGCAACGACAGGTGTTCTCCGAGCCGCTGTTGCTAGTGGTTGACGAATTGGGCGAGGTAATGCGCCATCGCGAACTGGCTCAAGCGATTGAGCTAGTTGCCGCCAAGGGCAGGAGCCTCGGAGTATTTTTGCTCTGCGCTAATCAAACCCTGAGTCAAGTGCCAAGAACTATCTGGGTCAACTGCGCAATCCGGGTCGCAATTAGAGCAGACCCGGTGGACGCTGCGCAGTTGGGCCTTAAGGGCGCCACGGAATTTGGTTTGCCAACTGATCTTCGAATGGCAGCCATAGATATTTCAGGGTTCAAGACTCAGTTCTATTTTCAAATTGGCAGAGAGATCAAGAATAAAACCGATTTCGCTGATAGCCCTATTGGCGAAAATCCCTCGGCCTTTCCTGTGCTCGAGTTTCGTAATGAGGAACTGCCGGAGATGATCAGCTTCAGGTTATGAAAAAAGCCCCGAGGAATAGATTCCTCAGGGCTTTTTGGTTTCAGCTAGAGCTTCTTCCAGGCTTCCACTAAGACGCCACGCAAAATCTGCTCGAGTTCATTGAACTCCTTTGGTCCAATGGTCAGCGGAGGTGCAAGTTGGATAACGGGGTCTCCACGATCATCAGCTCGGCAGTACAGGCCCGCATCGTAGAGAGCGTTGTTTAGGAACCCACGCAGAATCTTCTCTGCCTCCTGAGAGTTCAAGGTCTCCTTTGTGGTCTTGTTCTTCACAAGTTCAATTGCGAAAAAGTAACCATCGCCACGAACGTCGCCAACAATCGGAAGATCCTTAAGTTTCTCAAGGGTCTGTCTAAATATCGGAGAGTTCACGCGTACGTTCTCCACCAAGCGCTCGTTATCAAAGATATCGAGATTGGCCAGTGCCACCGCACAAGAAACAGGATGAGCGGCGAAGGTGTAGCCGTGAGGGAAGATTACTTTGTCTTCTGTGAAAGGAGTAAAGTACTTCTCCTTTAGAAACAAAGCACCAAGTGGTGCGGCAGCTGAGGTTATCGCTTTGGCGGTTACCATCATGTCCGGTTGAATGTCGTACTTGGTGGATGCGAACATCTCACCCGAGCGTCCAAAACCGGTGATGGTTTCATCGGCGACCAGAATCACGTCGTACTTATCGCAAATCTCACGAACTCTTTTAAAGTAAGTGGGGTGGGCGGTAAAGCAGCCTCCTGAGTTCTGAATTGGCTCGACGAAAAACGCGGCTACCGTTTCCGGTCCCTCGAACAGAATCGCTTCCTCGAGGCGGTTTGCCGCCCAGATTCCGAATTCTTCCTCGTTGGCAAATCCATCCGGAGCTCGATACCAGTTAGTATTCGGAACCCTGAATGTTGAAGGAACCAGGGGTTCAAACATTGCCTTCATGGATGAAATACCAGTGATCGAAAGCGCTCCATGGCTTGTGCCGTGATAGGCGGTCTGTCGACTGATTACTTTGGTTTTAAGGGGCTTTCCCGTTAGCTTGAAGTACTGCTTCGCAAGCTTCCAAGCGGTCTCATTTGCCTCACCACCTCCGGTGGTGTAAAAAATGCGAGTGAGTTCCTTTGGTGCGTAGGAGAGTAGTCGTTCCGCTAGCTCAATAGCCTTTGGGTGGGCGTAGGACCAGAGTGGGAAAAAGTCCAACTGCATCATTTGCTTGGCGGCCGCGTCAGCTAATTCTTGACGACCATGCCCTGCATTTACTGCAAATAGACCAGAGAGCCCGTCGAAGACTTTGCGGCCCTTGGTGTCCCAGAGGTAGTGGCCCTCGCCTCGCTCGATGATGGTCATATCGTTGTCTTGGTAAGGTGCGTGGCGCGTAAAGTGCAGCCAGAGGTGGTCCTTAGCGCTTTGCTGAAGCTGCTTGTCGCCAATTACTTTGCCGCTCGCTATGGCATCGATGAGCGGCAGATCGTTACGGTCTGCTTTGGTGTGAGTTAAATCAACCCTGCGCTGTCGCTTGCCAAATAGCTTGCTTAGAGCGCTTACCTTTCTGCTTTCCTGGATTGCCATGAAATATCACTTCTATTCGTTGGTTAGATGTGGCTGAAGACTCATCATCGAGTTCCCCAGTTATAGAACTGCTTATGCAGCCTCAGGTAGACGAATGTCTCCGCTGATACCACTCCAGGCAGAATCCGGATTTTTGAATTGAGAAGGGCGATTAGATCGTCATCGTCCTCACACACCACCTCAACCAAAATGTCAAAACCTCCAGCGGTCATAACCACATAGTCAACCGCTGAAATATCGCTTAGTGCCACTGCCGTGGCCTCAACATCTCCCGAGCACTTAATGCCCACCATTGCTTGTCTTTTGAAGCCGAGTCGCATTGGGTCGGTAACTGCTACGACCTGCATCACGCCGGACTCGGTAAGTTTTTGGACTCTTTGTCTTACGGCTGCTTCTGACAGGCCAACCACTTTGCCGATCTCGGCATACGATTTGCGGCCGTCATGCTGCAGCTGCTCAATGATTAGTTTTGAAACGTCATCAAGCTGGGATTCGCGGGTGCGCAGCATCCTGGACATTTTTTGATTATGTCAGTGGTATGACACTTTCGCAATTCAATCCGCAGGTTTTTGCCTATTTTTGTTCGAAATCAGGGGAGTTTGCCCCAAAAGCTATCGGATTGGCTATTATTTGGATAAAATCGAGCAAAGTATCTCAATGAGGAGTGTTTCTTGGCTATCAAAAAGCTGCAAAACTTTATTGGTGGAAAATACGTGTCGGCCAGTTCCGATCATGCCACTGATGTCACTGACCCCTCTACAGAGGAGGTCTACGCCCATTCACCAGTTTCATCTGATGCCGATGTAAATCATGCTTATTCAGTTGCCCAGAAGGCATTTGTCGACTGGAGTCAAACTACCCCTAGCGAGCGTCAGCTGGCCCTGTTCCGGATTGCTGATGCCCTTGAGGCACGCGCCGAAGAGGCGGCCGACATTGAATCCAAAAACACTGGCAAGCCACGATCCACGCTGGTTGATTACGAAATTATGCCCTCCGTGGATCAGATCCGTTTTTTCGCCGGAGCTGCTAGGAACCTGGAAGGCCGAGCCACAGCAGAATACATGCGCGACCACACCTCTTCCATTCGCCGAGAGCCAATTGGTGTCATCGGGCAGGTAACCCCTTGGAACTATCCGCTCAACATGGCGGTTTGGAAGTTTGCACCAGCAATCGCAGCGGGAAACACGATCGTGTTGAAGCCCTCGGACACCACTCCAATGTCTACTTTGTTTATGGCCGAGATTGCGGCGGAGTTTTTGCCAGCTGGAGTTTTCAACGTGGTTTCGGGAAACCGAGACACCGGCCGTGCAATGGTTGAGAACAAGATTCCCCAGATGGTTTCGATCACCGGCTCGGTTCGAGCTGGGATGGAAGTGGCTAAAAGCGCGGCCTCGGATATAAAAAGGGTCCACCTTGAGCTGGGCGGTAAAGCACCAGTAATTGTCTTTGCTGATGCTGATTTCGAAAAGACCGCGGCTGGCATTGTTGCAGCCGGTTTTTTCAACGCCGGACAGGACTGCACTGCGGCAACTCGACTTCTAGTTGAAGATAAGGCATACGACGGCTTTATGGCAGCGCTCCTGAACGAGGTTAGAACTAATGCCAAGGTCGGTGCACCCTCTGAAAACGACATTCTGTTTGGACCGGTTAACAACGCTGGCCAGCTCACTCGGATTCAGGGCTTTATTGATCGAGTGCCGGCCCACGCCAAGGTGGAAATTGGTGGAAACCGAATTGGGCCCAAGGGCTACTTCCTAGAGCCGACCGTGATCTCTGGTCTCAAGCAAAACGATGAACACATTCAGGATGAAATTTTTGGTCCAGTGCTGACGGTTCAGCGCTTCACTGGCGACGAGCAGGCTTTGCAGTGGGCAAACGACACCCCATACGGATTGGCTTCTTCGGTTTGGACCTCAAATCACACCAGGGCAATGCGTTTTGCAAAGTATTTGGACTTTGGAGCGGTGTGGATTAATACTCATATCCCGCTAGTCGCAGAAATGCCGCACGGTGGCTTCAAGCACTCTGGTTATGGCAAAGATTTATCGCACTACGGTTTTGAGGATTACACCCGTGTGAAGCACGTCATGAGCTACATCGGGGACTGAAAGTAAAATATAGGTTTCGTGGGCATCTGGACAAAGGTTTTATGACAAACTTTTATCGGCTTTGAATTTCAAAGCGCAGGGCCCATGGATGATAAAAGGAGCCGGTTAGAGATAGCTGGATTTAGGAGATTGCAATGATGCGAGGACTTCCTCAAGACCCGATGCTTGCTCAGTTAGTTAAAGCAGCCAGAAGCCATCAGGTTTCAAGGCGAGCAGCCCTGGCCGGAATCGGCGGAACCGCTGCGGCTTTATCATTGGCATCTTGTGCCAGCGCAGAATCGACTCTCACGCCCCTTACAGATGTTTCCGATTCTGAACCAGTTTTGACTTGGCACAACTGGCCCGCTTACATGGACGAAGATGACGCAGGCAACTACCCAACTCTTTCAAGATTCGAGCAAGAAAGCGGAATCAGCGTTGATTACCGTATCGAGATCGATGACAACGACACCTGGTACGCCAAAGTTAAAGATCAGCTCGAACTTGGCCAAGACATAGGTGCTGACATCGCTTGCCCAACCGGCTGGATGGCATCGCGACTCAAGAACCTGGGTGTTGTGCAACCCTTTAATGATGCCAACATGCCAAATAAGGTCGCCAACTTGGCCGCCGGCTACCTGGGGGGCGCCGACGACCCAGATCGGATTTACTCGATTCCCTGGCAAGCAGGCTTCGCAGGTATCGGATATAACAAAAAGGCTTATAAGGATGCAACCGGGAAGGACGCGCCGGGTTCGGTTGCCGACCTTTGGGTGGCGGAGCTTCGTGGAAGAATCGGACTGCTTTCGGAGATGCGAGACAGCGTTGGTTTAGTTCTTATGGCGGAGGGTATCGACATCACATCTGCTTCGAGTTTGAATGAAGACGCTTTTATGAACGCAATCGATATCATAAAAGCTCAGATTGATTCCGGGCAGATCTTCAACGTCCGCGGCAACAGCTATCTAGATGACCTTGCGACTGGAAACATAATCGCTTCAACTGCTTGGTCCGGAGACATAACAGTCGCTAACTATGAAGCCGCGACTGAAGATGAACCAGAGCCTTTCGGGTTTATATTTCCCGAGTCTGGCGCAACCTTATGGGCGGATGTATTTGTAGCGCCGATGGGTTCTACTCACAAGAAAAACGGTGAAAAACTGATTGATTTTTACTACAATCCTGAAAACGCTGCGGAACTGGCCCTGTGGGTAAATTACATAACTCCAGTTGAGGGAGCCAAGGAGGCGGCCCAGGCTATCGACCCTGAATTAGCTGAAAATGAGCTGATTTTCCCGGGTGCCGAGACCCTTTCTAAGACCCAGGCCTTTAGGGTTCTAACCGGTCAAGAGGAGCAGCGCTTCTCTTCGGCTTGGCAGAACCTCCTTCTGGGCGCCTAGGTGGCGATTGATTTTGTCGCTCGCGGTCAGGATTTAGAGCTCAAAGGTATTCGCAAAGAGTTCCCCGGTTTTGTGGCGGTTGACGACCTTCACCTTCACATCCCAGCCGGGGAGTTTTTTGCGCTTTTGGGTCCATCCGGTTGCGGCAAAACCACAACCTTGAGGATGATTGCAGGGTTGGAGTCGCCAACAAAGGGTCAAATCCTTCTCGGTGGCAAGGATGTCACCTCGATGAAGCCCCACGAGCGCCCCGTAAATACAGTTTTTCAAAACTATGCACTATTTCCTCATATGAGCGTTCTGGAAAACGTGGCATTCGGTATCAGGCAACGTAAGCTGCCTGAGCCACTGGACAAGGCTCAAAAAGCTCTAGAACTTGTTGAGCTTGAGCACCTCGCGGCCAGGAAGCCTCAGCAGCTTTCGGGTGGTCAGCAGCAGCGAGTGGCTCTAGCTAGGGCTCTCGTGAACCGCCCGGCCCTGCTGCTACTAGATGAGCCGCTGGGTGCTCTGGATCTAAAGCTCAGGCGTCAAATGCAGATCGAGCTCAAGGCAATCCAAATGGAAGTCGGTCTGACCTTTTTGCATGTCACCCATGACCAAGAAGAGGCTATGGACATGGCAGATACCGTTGCGGTTATGAACCAGGGTCACATCGAGCAACTAGGTTCTCCAGAAGCACTCTATGAGCGTCCAAGAACCGCCTTTGTCGCCAAGTTCTTGGGGCAATCCAATATCTTTGTCGGGGATGTGTTGGACAGCTCCTCGGGAACTATAAGTATTTCTGTCGCGGGGAGTAAAGTCACAGTCTTGACCGAACGCTCTGAAAAGCAGACCGGCAAAATCGCAATTGGAGTTCGTCCCGAAAAGGTCCAGTTCCTAGAAGAGAAGCCTGAACCCAACTCGGAGCTCAATGTGCTTGGACCCGGTGAGATAACGGATATTCGCTTTACTGGGGTGAGTAATCAGTACCAGATCGACATTCCACACGTTGGCGAAGTAACAGTATTTGCTCAGAACATTGGGCGCTCCCCGGTGATTGAACTAGGAGCGCAGGTTTGGATCAGCTGGAAAGTAAAGCACAGCTTTGGTTTGAGCGATTTGCCCTCGGGCACCACAGAAGAAGACTGACGCTATGGCGTTCGTGGCATTTGGGCAGACACCCAAGACACAGGTAAAAACTCAAACTAAAAGCGGTCGTGTAGCGCTTGTGCTTTTGATGCCGGGTCTGATTTATCTAGGTTTATTCTTTATAACACCGCTGATTTCGTTAATCATGGCCTCACTTAAACAACCGGCCCCCTCTGGAATTATTGGGCAGTACAACTTTGGTGTTGAGTTTGGGAATTACGCTTACGCCGTCACTCAGTATGCGCCGCAAATCTTTAGGTCTTTTTCTTTCGCTTTCATAGCCACCATAATCGCACTGCTGATTAGTTATCCAATCGCGTATTACATAGCTGTTAGAGCTAGAGACCGACCGCTACTTCGAGGCATTCTGCTGACCCTGGTGATTGCACCATTTTTTATTAGCTTTCTGCTGCGAACCTTCGCTTGGAAACAGATATTTTCTAACGACTCTTGGATCGTAAATGTTCTGAAAGATGTTGGCATCTTTGGAGCAGACAGTTACATTATTGGCACTAACTTTGCCGTGATTTTCGGTTTGGTTTATAACTTCATTCCATTTATGACTCTGCCCATTTATGCCAATCTCGATCGGCTGGATATGCGCCTAGTGGAGGCGGGCTCCGACTTATATGCCAGTCCAGCCACCACCTTCAGGAAGATAACCTTCCCACTCTCACTTCCCGGGGTTATCTCTGGGACGCTTCTGACCTTCATTCCGATTAGCGGAGATTACGTGGTTGCTAGCCGAGACTTTTTGGGCGGTCCGGGCACGGCGATGATTGGAAATGTGGTGGAAGCTAACTTCTTGAGAATTCAGGATTATCCAACCGCCTCGGCCCTATCGGTGATGCTGATGGCTGCGATAGTGGTTTTGGTGTCGGCCTATGTGAGGCGCAGTGGAACGGATGACCTACTATGAACCGCTTGTCCTTGGGCCGCTGGTTGCTGCCAACATACGTGGTTCTAACCTTCGCTTTTTTGATGATTCCCATCATCTACACCTTTGTTTTTTCTTTCAACGATTCAGTGAAGTCGAACATTATTTGGCGTGGCTTTACCTTCGATAATTGGCTCAACGTTTGTAATCAGCAGGTGGTGTGTACCGCTTTTGGAAACTCTTTGATCATCGCGCTGAGCGCAACTACCATTGCCACAGTCTTGGGCACCATGATTGCTATCGCGCTGGTGCGCTACCGTTTCAAGTTTCGTGCAGCCACTAACCTACTTTTGTTTTTGCCATTGGCCACTCCAGAGGTAGTAATGGGAGCAGGGCTTGCGGCTCAGTTCCTAGATCTTGGTTGGACTAAAGGCCTGTCGACTGTAATCATTGCCCACGTCATGTTCACCTTGAGCTTTGTCGTGGTGACGGTGAAGGCGCGAGTCGCCACCTTGGATCCTGCTCTAGAAGAGGCGGGTCGGGATCTTTATGGCAACCCCTTCCAGGTGTTTAGGAAAGTGACCCTGCCTTTATTGTTGCCTGGAATTTTGGCAGCCTCGATGCTGGCGTTTGCTTTGAGTTTCGATGACTTCATCATCACCCAGTTCAACTCTGGCTCAATCGAGACTTTCCCCAAATTTGTCTACACCGCAGCTGCGAGAGGAATTCCAGCAGAAGCTAACGTGATTGGATCATCGGTGTTTTTGGTAGCGATAGCTATCGTGCTCATCGTTCAAATCCGAGGCAGTAGAAAAGCGAAGAAGTTAGCTAAGTAGAGACTCGGTGGCTTCTTTAAAATGAGCTAGGTGGCTCTCAAGGTCCGCGTCTGTTGTCTTGGGAGACATCAGCGCCATGTTGTGAAACGGGGTCATCAAAACGCCTCGATTCATGGCGTGCAGCTGTAAGTACTGCTGTAGTTCAAAATCCTCCGCGGCGTTGGCCTCTTGACCGTTTCTAGGAGCCTCAGCTTTGAAGCTGTATTCCCCTCTGCAGCCAATCTGGGATACTTGCCATGGCAGATTCCCCGAATCAATTACACCTTGCACGTTTTGCACCCAAATGGTTGCGAGTCGCTCCATTTCGAGAAACGCTTTTTCAGTTAAGACCTCGGAGAGCGTGGCGACCACGGCGGCCATAGAAAGAGCATTGCCGGCGAGGGTGCCGCCCACACCCCCCACATCGATACTCTCCAGGTTCGTAGAGTTCATGATTTGATCGGCAAATTTCTCACTCAATCCGAAGGCCCCGACTGGCACACCGCCTCCGATTGTCTTGCCCAAAACCACAGCGTCGGGCCGCAGGTTGTGGGTGCGGGTCATGCCGCCAATGCCGGCCGAAAGGGTGTGAGTTTCATCGATGATCAGAAGCACCTGGTATTTATCGCAGAGATCCCTAAGGCCCATTAGGTAACCGGGCTCGGGTAGGACTATGCCAATGTTTGTCATGGCCGGCTCGATTAGCATGGCAGCAACTTCGCCCCCACTGAACGCGAGCTCCGCTGCCATCAGGTCATTAAAGGGCACCACTATGGTGGTGTGATCTAGATTCATCGGCTTTCCGATGTTGTCTTTGCGCGCCACCGTGTTTCCGTGCTCGTCCAATACGGCGAAGGTTTCATCGACACTTCCGTGATAGCAGTAGTCGTGAATCGCAATCTTGGGTTTTTTGCTCACGTGTCTTGCATAGCGGATCAGATGCCTGTTGGCGTCGGTGGCGCTGAGTGTGAATTGCCAGGTGGGCAGACCAAAGCGCTGTTGGAGAAGTTCAGCCGCGGTAATTGAGTCGGTCGTTGGAAGCATGTAGGTAGAACCCTTAGCTATCTGGGCTTGAACGGCTCGAACGGTTGGTTCCGGCGCGTGGCCCGACATGGCTCCCGTGTCACCGAGGCAAAAATCAACATATTCGTGGCCATCTATATCGGTGAAGTGCGACCCTTTAGCGCTCTCAACATATATTGGAAACGGCCCTGGCCACTTCGACATCCAAATCATTGGCACCCCTCCAAGCATGGAGGATTTAGCTTGTCTATGACGGGCGTCAGATTCCGGATGCGTTTCAATGAAACGATTGAGCTCAGTTTGATGCAGCGCCTGTAGCTTTTTACGGTCTTTGAAGCTTTGCAAAACAAGTCTCCTTCGACTGTTTTTGAAACAAAACGGGCTTGAGCTAGCTGGCTAGTTTTCCCAAACCCTCGGTGAGCACATCTAAAGCGTCATGAAGTAGCTCGTCGCTGATTGCAAGGGGAGGCAAGAACCTAATAACGTTGTTATAGGTTCCAGCATTTAGGATTACCACCCCATTTTGGTGGCAGTGTCGCACTAGCTCTTCCACAGCTTGAGAATTTGGCTTCATGGTTCCCGCTTCAACGAATTCGATTGCCTGCATCGCGCCTTTGCCTCGCACCTCACCGATGATTGGATATTGGGCCTGAAGCTCAATAAGGCGAGCTGTCAGGATTTCGCCGATTTCGAGTGATCTTTCTAGCCAACCGCCTTCTTCAAGCTGCTCTAGAACCGCTACTCCAGCGGCAACAGCGGTGGGTGAGCCACCAAAAGTTCCACCCAAACCGCCGGCATGAGAGGAATCCATAATTTCGGCGCGCCCCACGATGCCAGAAAGCGGAAGCCCTCCGGCGATGCCCTTGGCAACTGTAACTAGGTCCGGCTCGTAGCCTTCCTCCCATTCGCTGGCAAACCACTTACCCGATCGAGCGATACCCGACTGAACTTCATCGGCAACCATCACGATTCCATTCGCCTTGCACCATTGATCCAGTGTTCTTAGGAATCCTGGAGCCGGAACAATGAAACCACCCTCACCCTGAATCGGCTCAATGAAAACTGCCGCGAGCTGAGCGGCTCCGACTCGCTTTTCTAGGTAGGTGATGGCCCTTGCGGCGGCCTCCTCGCCGGTCATCCCTTCCGGGTCTCTAAATGGGTAGCTCATTGGGGCGTGGTGCACGCTTCCAGCTAGTGGGCCAAATCCCGTGCCGTAGGGGTGCATTTTGAAGTTCATCGACATCGTTAGGTTTGTGCGACCGTGATATGCGTGGTCAAAAACTGCAATCTCAGTTCGGCCAGTCGCCTTCCGAGCCACCTTCACAGCATTTTCTACTGCCTCAGCACCCGAGTTAAAAAATGCAGCCTTCTTTTTGAAACTTCCCGGGGTGTGCTTTGTGATGATTTCGGCAACTTTTACATAGGGCTCGTAGGGCGCAACAGTGAAGAGCGTGTGGGTAAGTTTGGCAACCTGGTGCTGAACCGCCTCCACCACTCGCTGGTTGGTGTGGCCAATGGTCACTACTCCGATGCCGCTTCCCATGTCGATGAACTGATTGCCATCAACATCGCGCAGAATGGCTCCGTGGGCTTCGTCCATGAATACCGGGAGAGCGGTGCCTACTCCAGCGGAAATAACTTCCATCCGGCGTTTTTGCAGCGCGATAGAGTTGGGCCCTGGAATTGCTGTCACAAGATTTCTTTTTTGCTCAATGCTCATAGGCTCCATTGTAGATTCTTTGAGAGTTTTTAGCGCCTCAGAGTTCGCAATTCGCACATGGTTCTAAGCTTGCAGAATGCGTTCAGTGATAGTTCTTGGCTCTACAGGGTCAATTGGCACACAAGCCCTAGAGGTTATAGAGCAGAACCCCGAATTGTTTAAACTGGTGGGAATTTCAGGTCTAAAAAATCAAGACCTGCTTGAATCCCAGCGCGAAAAGTTCGGATTGTCGAGATCCCATGCTGTTTTGGGCACTCGGGCCGCTACTGATTTGGTGCAAAGCACTCATGCCGATGTTGTCCTAAACGGCATCACAGGCTCGGCAGGACTCATGCCTACTTTGGCCGCTTTAGATTCCGGTAAGCAATTGGCCCTTGCAAATAAAGAGTCTCTGATTGTGGGCGGCACTCTGGTAACCAAAATAGCCGCCGCGGGGCAAATCCTGCCAGTTGATTCTGAGCATTCTGCGATAGCACAGGCGCTTAGGTCGGGTTCAAGTAGTGAAGTAAAAAAACTTATCCTCACTGCATCTGGGGGACCCTTTCGCGGCTTCAGCCTTGAGCAGTTGGAATCTGTTACGCCGGCCCAAGCCCTAAAGCACCCCACCTGGGATATGGGCAAAGTAGTGACCACAAACTCGGCAACATTGGTTAATAAGGGACTTGAAATAATTGAGGCGCATCTGTTATTCGATCTTCCATTTGAGCAAATAGAGGTAACTGTCCATCCGCAGTCGATTGTGCACTCGATGGTTGAATTTGTTGACGGATCGGTGCTAGCTCAATGCTCACCGCCAGACATGAAACTACCGATTGCGATAAGTCTGAATTGGCCCAACCGAGTCCCGGGGGTTAGCTCAGCCCTTGACTGGACCAAAGCCCACGACTGGCAATTCGAGCCGCTTGATGAAGAGGTCTTCGGCTCAGTCGCTGTGGCTCGACAGGTTGGGAAAGCTGGGCTGACCTACCCGGCAGTATTCAACGCCAGCAACGAGCAAGCGGTGGAGGCTTTTCACCAGGGCAAGATCGGGTTTTTAGAGATCCTTGAGATTATTAAACAAACGCTTGATCTTCATAAGGCCGAATCGGAACTGACGCTCGAGGGAGTCTTGCAGGCTGAGGTTTGGGCAAGGAAAACCGCTGATTCGCTGATAGCAAAGCGCAGTTCTTGATCTTAGAAGGTAGCCTTTACAGGTGGTAGACACCCTGCTTTACATCCTTGGCATTTTGATTGTGCTGGTGGGTATTGCGCTATCTATCGGATTGCACGAGATTGGTCATCTTTTGCCCGCCAAGGCATTCAAAGTGCGGGTCAAGCAATACATGATTGGCTTTGGCCCGACGGTAAAATCTTTCACTCGCGGGGAAACTGAATATGGCCTGAAGGCTTTTCCGCTTGGTGGATATATTTCAATGGCGGGCATGTATCCACCGGAGACAAAGCCCTATAAAGGTCCGTTTTCGAACTGGATAAACGAGGCGAGAGTAGAGGTTAGAAAAGAAATTCTTGCAACTGACAATAATCGTCAGTTCTACCAACTTTCAGCTCCCAAAAAGTTAATCATCATGCTCGGTGGCCCGGTCATGAATCTGCTACTCGGGGTGGTTTTAATCATCGGAGCCTTGGCAGGGCTTGGGATTAACCAGCCTTCGATGAGCGTGGACCAAGTGTTTGCTTGCATCGAGGCCGATGCCGAGGGCACTTGTCCCGCAACCGCTCCAGAGTCTCCAGCATCGGCCGGGGGCCTCATGGCGGACGACACCATCACAGCCGTGAACGGCAACCCAGTCTTGAATTGGGATGAGGCTATTGCGATTATGAACCAATCCCCGGGAAGCCCCGTGATGCTTGAGGTTCGGCGCTCGGGGGAGTCGCTTACTTTATCGATAGCGCCGGTTTTCACTGAGCGTCAGGTCTTCTCCGAGACTAACTCGCCTCTAAAAGACGAAGCCGGTCTGCCAATCACCGAACTTCGACCAATCTTCGGTTTTCAGTTTAAGTCTGAATTGCAACCCCTTTCGCTGGGAGAGTCCCTGAGCTACGCCGGCAACATGACCTTAAGCACGCTCGGTTTCGTCCTGCAACTACCCGCGCAAATCTGGCAGGTAGGGAGCTCGGCATTGGGACTAAGCGACCGAGACCCAATGGGCGCGGTATCGATAGTGGGGGTTGGGCAGCTGGCAGGTGAGCTAACGGCTACAGATGCGATTGGTATCGACGCCAAGCTGGCTTCACTATTGATGTTGATCGGCTCTTTGAATTTGGCGCTATTCGCCTTCAACCTGATTCCTCTTCTGCCGCTTGATGGCGGTCACGTTCTCGGAGCGCTTTACGAAGGGGCAAAACGTCGCACCGTGAAGTTGGTAACCAAAAAAGACCCGGGCCCAATCGACACCGCCAGGGCCCTGCCGTTGGCCTATGCGGTTTGGGCGCTACTAATATTGGTAGGTATTTTGTTTATCACGGCCGATTTTATTAACCCGATTCGCCTGGGTTAGGAAGCCAAACGACTAGTTCGTTGTTCATGCTTTGCTGCATCTCGAGAGGAAAATAAGTGCCTGCTGTAAACCTGGGTCTTCCAAAAGGTCCGCCACCAACAATTTCTCCAAGACGAAAGACTCGCCAGATCATGGTGGGTAAACTTGGTGTTGGAAGCGAATCTCAAATTTCGGTGCAGTCAATGACAACCACTCAAACCACAGACATTAACGGCACCCTGCAGCAAATCGCAGAGCTAACCGCTACCGGCTGCGACGTGGTCAGGGTTGCTGTTCCCACCCAAGACGATGCCGATGTGCTTCGAATTATCGCCAAGCGCTCTCAGATTCCAGTCATTGCAGATATTCACTTTCAGCCCAAATACGTTTTCACGGCAATTGATGCTGGTTGTGGCGCGGTTAGGGTCAACCCGGGCAACATTCGAAAGTTCGATGATCAAGTGGGTGCGATTGCCAAGGCAGCCAAAGACGCCGGTATTTCCCTGAGAATCGGTGTCAACGCGGGCTCGCTAGATCCCAGATTGCTCGCCAAATACGGCAAACCAACCGCCGAGGCCCTAGTTGAGTCGGCACTGTGGGAAGCCCAGCTTTTTGAGGAGCACGATTTCCACGACTTCAAGATTTCGGTAAAGCACAACGACCCGGTCGTGATGGTGAAGGCCTACGAGATGCTTGCGGAGCGCGGCGACTGGCCACTGCACCTCGGGGTCACAGAGGCCGGGCCGGCATTTCAGGGAACCATTAAGTCGGCAGTAGCCTTCGGGGCGCTTTTGTCCCGTGGAATTGGCGACACCATCAGGGTTTCGCTTTCAGCCCCTCCAGTAGAGGAAATCAAGGTCGGATTCCAGATCCTGGAGTCCCTAAACCTCCGTCCAAGAAAGCTTGAGATTGTCTCGTGCCCAAGTTGCGGTCGTGCTCAGGTGGATGTTTACACCCTCGCGAACGATGTCACCGAAGGTCTAAAGCACCTTACGGTGCCAATCCGAGTAGCAGTTATGGGCTGTGTTGTGAATGGACCGGGTGAAGCTCGTGAAGCTGACCTTGGAGTGGCTTCTGGAAACGGTAAGGGACAGATTTTTGTCAAGGGTGAAATCATCAAGACGGTGCCTGAATCTGAGATTGTTAAAACCTTGATTGAAGAGGCCAATCGCATCGCCGCTGAAATGGACCCTTCCATTTCTGGCACAGCGCAAGTCACGACCTCCGACAAATAGCTAATATTGAGCTCATGCCCATACGCCTGAGTTCTTTATTTCTACGCACACTTCGCGAGGATCCATCCGATGCCGAAGTGCAAAGCCACCGCCTTTTAGTTAGAGCTGGTTATATAAGGCGCAACGCACCGGGGATCTTCTCTTGGCTGCCGCTCGGGCTTCTGATAAAAAACAAAATAGAAGCCATCGTTCGCGAGGAAATGAACGCCGTCGGCGCTCAAGAGGTCTATTTTCCAGGACTGTTGCCTAAAGAGCCGTTTGAGATAACCGGTCGCTGGAGCGAATATGGGGAAAACCTTTTTCGACTGAAGGACCGCAAGGATGCGGATTACCTTTTGGCACCAACCCACGAAGAGGTTTTCACCCTCTTGGTCAAAGACCTCTATAGCTCTTATAAAGATTTACCTTTAACTATTTACCAAATCCAAATCAAGTACCGCGACGAGGCAAGGCCTCGGGCGGGCCTGTTGCGCGGTCGCGAGTTTGTGATGAAGGACGCCTACAGCTTCGATGTCACGGACGAAGGCCTAGGGAAAAGCTACGCCGCTCAAAGAGCTGCTTATGAGAAAATCTTCCAACGCCTCGGCGTTGAATACGTCATCGTCAAGGCTGAGGCTGGCGCAATGGGCGGCTCGAAATCTGAGGAGTTCCTAAATCCTTCACCAATTGGTGAGGATACTTTTGTTCGATCAAAGGGCGGCTTTGCTGCGAATGTCGAGGCTGTAAAATTTGAGATTGCTGCGGATATTGATGGTTCTGATAACCCCGCGGCCGAGGTTCACGACTCGCCAAATACTCCAACCATCGCTTCGCTAGTGGATTATTCAAATGCGCATCACCCACAGGCCAAAGGCAGTTGGAGCGCGGCGGACACTCTAAAGAATGTGGTTTTGGCATTGATTGGCCAAGATGGCAAACGCGAATTGGTGATTGTCGGTTTGCCAGGAGATCGAGGGGTTGATCAAAAGCGTGCCGAGGCATTTTTTGGACCCAAAGAAGTAGAGCAGGCCACCGAGGAGGACTTCAAAAAGTACCCGGTCTTGGTTAAGGGCTATATCGGACCTACTAAATCCGGCCAACAGTTTCTGGGTGAAGAGGCTGAATCAAAGATTAGGTACCTAGTCGATCCCAGGATTGCAAAGGGCAGCGCTTGGATCACCGGTGCTAACCAAGATCAAAAGCATATCTGGAACCTCACCTACGGCAGAGACTTTGATGCGGATGGTCTGGCGGATATTGCCGAAATTAAAGCTGGTGACCCAGCCCCTGATGGTTCGGGTGAATTGGAGCTCGCGCGCGGCATCGAAATCGGGCACGTTTTCCAGTTGGGCCGCAAGTACGCTGAGGCGCTAGGGCTCAAAGTGCTTGACGAGAACGGCAAGTTGGTAACGGTAACCATGGGTTCTTACGGAATTGGCGTCACCAGATTGGTGGCCGTGTTGGCAGAATCTTATAACGATGAAAAAGGACTTATCTGGCCAGAGAGTGTCTCGCCGTCGGATGTTTATATCATCGCCACAGGCAAAGATCCGGTGGCCTTCGAGGTTGCTGAGCAACTTACTCTCGAAGCTGAAGCCGCCGGCTTATCGGTAATGCTTGACGATCGCCCAAAGCTTTCCCCGGGAGTTAAGTTCGCCGATGCCGAGCTGATTGGCGTGCCGTGGATATTGATTTGCGGCAAAGGTGTTGTTGATGGCGAAGTGGAGCTTTGGAATAGAAGAAGTAATGAGCGGGTCGCGGTGAAGATAGAATCTGCAATGGCAAAGCTCATTTCTGAGCGCTCATAAAAGAAAAGAGAATATCGTGGACATCGATCTTTCAGTGTTGCGGCTTCTAGAGCGAGAAAAAGAAATTCCTTTCGAAGAGCTGGTTCTCATCATTGAGTCGGCAATCTTGGCCGCATACTTCAAACAAATTGGCAGCTCGGATGCTGGCCCCAGAGCCGTTTTAGATCGTAAATCGGGCCACGTAACTATCTACGCGCCCGTGTTGGATGAAGAGGGCGAACGAACCGGTGAAGCCGATTCCACCCCAGATGGGTTCGGCAGGGTTGCTGCTTTTGCGGCCAAGCAGGTCATCGCTCAGCGACTTCGCGAGATTTCAGACGAGAGCCTCTTGGGCGAATTCAAAGGCAAAGAGGGTGACATAGTTGCGGGTGTAATTCAGCAAGGCACTAGGTCAAATATGGTCTACGTGAACCTGGGTTCAATCGAGGCCATGATGCCGCCCGAAGAACAGGTTCCGGGCGAAAACTACGCGCATGGGTCTCGAATCAGGGTTTATATCACAAGCGTTCAGCGCGGTCTGCGTGGTCCGCAAATCACAGTCTCGAGAACCCATCCGAACCTAGTTCGCAAGCTATTCGCATTAGAGGTTCCAGAGGTGCTATCGGGACAGGTTGAGATTGCATCGATTGCTCGAGAGGCCGGCCACCGCACCAAAATTGCAGTTATTGCGAGAGAGCCAGGCATTAACGCTAAAGGTGCCTGCATCGGGGAATTGGGCTCAAGAGTTCGTGCTGTGAGTGCAGAGCTTCACGATGAGAAAATTGACGTAGTGGATTTTTCAGAGGACTTGGCTAAGTTTGTGGCTCACGCTCTATCACCAGCCAAGGTGTCTGATTCATACATTATTGATCATGCGACCAAGGCGGTCAGGGTGCTAGTACCTGATTTTCAATTGTCTTTGGCAATCGGTAAAGAGGGTCAGAATGCGAGGCTCGCAGCGAAACTAACGGGGGCCAAGATTGACATTCAGCCCGACAGCATTTTAGAAGGTTAGTCACTTTGGAGACATCTGGGCTTAGACTAAAGCCGATAAGAACCTGTGTTGGCTGTCGTCAACGCGATTCAATCGAAAATCTAACGCGAGTCGCCTTAGCTGGAATCACCATCAAGATCAACAAGGAAGGCAATCTTCCTGGTCGAGGTGCTTGGTTTCATGAAAGTTGCTCGCAACTGGCTATTGATAGAAAAGGTTTCCAACGAGCTTTGGGCGCAACCGATTTGGTTGAGTTCGAGGCCTGGCTAAGGAATAAGGCAGACAACATGCTGAAATCACGATGAGTTACTCGAAATGAGAACCCCTCAGTAATAACGCCTTCCCTGTTTGGGTAGGCCCCAGACAGGAGAAAAGTAATTGGCGCTTCCACGCGTATACGATTTGGCCAAGGAACTTGGCATTGACACAAAGGTCGCCCTAGCAAAGCTCGAAGAGCTCGGTGAATATGTAAAAGGTGGTTCTTCCACGATTGCCCCGCCGGTAGCGGCCAAGCTTCGTAAATCATTTCCCAAGGTTGAGAAGCCCGCTGAGAAAGCTCCCGAGTCCAAAGTCATTAAGCCAGCGGCCCCAAAGCCCGCTGCTCCGACCCCGGTTGCTCCCGAGGTCGCAGTTGAATCTTCTCCCGCGGAAGTAGCTCCAGCGGCACCCTCTCCAGTTGCTTCAACCCCTTCTTCCTCAGACTCTGCAGTAGCAGAACCGCAAGCAGCCGAGGCTGCCGCTGCGGCAGCTTCATCGATTTTGGGTATTCCAAGGCCCGGCAACAACCCCTTTAGCTCTGCTCAGGGCATGGGTATTCCTCGCCCAATGGCAAGGCCCGGCAATAATCCTTTTAGTGCCAACCAGGGCATGGGCCGTTCGGCCAGACCGGGTGCACCAAGACCAGGCGGCGCTCCGGCAAGACCTGGTCAAACCGGCGCTCCGGCAAGACCAGGCGCCCCACGCCCAGGCGGCCCACCCAGACCAGGCGGCACGGGAGCAGGCGCATCACGCCCAGGCTTTGGCGGAGGACCAGGCGGCGCGCCAGGTGGCGCTCCAGCGGGCAGGCCAGGCCCAGCAGGCCGTGGTGGCCGCGGTGCTGGAACAGCAGGTGCTTTTGGTAAGGGCGGCGCTCGCGGCAAGGCTCGCAAGTCAAAGCGCACCAAGAGAGAAGAATTCGAACAAAGAGATGCACCGAGTCTCGGTGGCACCATGGTGCCACGCGGCGACGGCAACACCGTGTTGCGTCTGCGCAGAGGAGCATCGATTCAGGACTTTGCCGACAAGATTGGTGCAAATCCGGGTCAGCTAATTACCGTTTTGTTCCACTTGGGGCAAATGGCTACTGCTACCGCGTCTTTGGATGAGGACACCTTCCAGATCCTTGGCGTCGAGCTCGGTTACAAGATTGAAGTGGTTTCCCCAGAGGACGAAGAGCGAGAGCTGTTCGATGGCTTCGGCTTAGATATCTCAACTGGCATCGAGGAAGAAGAAGATGAAAATCTTCAGGCTAGACCTCCGATTGTTACAGTCATGGGTCACGTTGACCACGGTAAAACAAGGTTGTTGGACTCGATTCGAAACGCCAACGTTGTAGCCAGTGAAGCGGGTGGAATTACTCAGCACATCGGTGCTTACCAGGTGCACACCACTCACGATGGCCTAGATAGAGCAATCACCTTTATTGACACCCCGGGTCACGAGGCCTTTACCGCAATGCGTGCTCGTGGAACTCAGGTTACCGACATCGCAATTCTGGTAGTGGCTGCCGACGACGGTGTTATGCCTCAGACCATCGAGGCGCTAAATCATGCTCAAGCCGCCAAGGTTCCGATTGTGGTAGCCGTAAACAAGGTCGATAAAGAAGGCGCGAACCCAGATAAAATTCGCCAGCAACTTACCGAATTTGGCCTTGTGGCCGAAGAGTACGGTGGAGACGTGATGTTCGTGAATGTCTCGGCTCTCAAGGGTGAAGGTATCGACAGGCTGCTCGATGCGGTGCTACTGACTGCAGATGCCGCGCTTGACTTGCGGGCCAACCCCGACCGCGATGCACGCGGTGTGGCAATTGAGGCGAACCTTGATAAGGGCCGCGGTTCTGTTGCGACAGTGTTGATTCAGTCCGGAACTCTGCATGTGGGAGACGCCATTGTGGCAGGCTCTTCTCACGGAAGAGTTCGTGCGATGTTCGATGAGAATGGCGATGCCCTAACCGAGGCAACACCATCTAGACCAGTTCAGGTGCTCGGATTGCAATCTGTACCAAGAGCTGGCGACACATTTGTTGTTGCCGAGGATGAGCGCCAAGCTCGCCAGATTGCTGAAAAGCGCGAGGCTGCTGACCGAAACGCGCTATTGGCCAAGACTCGTAAGAAGCTATCGCTTGAGGACTTTGCTAAGGCGATTGAAGACGGCAAGGTTGAGTCACTGAACCTGATCATCAAGGGCGACGTCTCGGGTGCTGTTGAAGCTCTAGAGGATTCGCTAATGAAGATCGAGGTCGACGATTCAGTTCAGCTTCGGATCATCCACCGCGGTGTTGGTGCTATTACCGAGTCCGATGTGAACCTAGCAACCGTTGACTCTGCTGTGATCATCGGATTCAACGTTAGGCCAGACAACAAAGCTAAAGAGCGCGCTGACCGTGAGGGCGTTGACATTCGTCATTACACCGTCATCTACAACGTGCTCGACGATATTGAAGCCTCGCTCAAAGGCATGCTCAAGCCAGAATACGAAGAGAAGCAACTTGGAACCGCAGAGGTCAGAGACATCTTCAAGTCCTCCAAGTTCGGCCTCATCGCTGGCTCTTATGTTCGCTCCGGCCTGATGCGTCGTAACGCAATGGCTAGGGTGCTTCGCAAGGGTGAAGTTATTAAGGAGGGGCTCAAGATTGAATCGCTCAAGCGCTTCAAGGATGATGCCACCGAAGTGAAGACCGACTACGAGTGTGGAATTGGTTTGGGAGACTTCAAGGACCTGTTGGTCGATGACGTCATCGAAGCCTTCGAGATGGTGGAGAAGCCGAGGGTCTAGTGGTTGATCATGGAAGAGCTCGCAAATTAGGCGAGCGCATCAAGGTTTTGGTCGTTGAAGCTTTGGTCAAGGTGGTAAAAGACCCTGGCCTGGGCTTTGTCACCATCACCGATGTGCGAGTAACTCCTGATTTGATGCACGCAAAGATCTACTACACCGTCATGGGTAGCGAAGAAGACATAGAGCAATCCATAGAAGTGCTTGATCAAAACAAGGGTCGCATCAGGGGCGAAATCGGGCATAAACTTTCGATTCGCTTGACTCCAACTATCGAGTTGATTCGGGATGATGTCCCAGAAGTGGCAACGGCGCTCGCAGATTTATTAGCCGAGGCTAAGAGGCGAGATGAAGAGGTTCAAAAACTTTCCAAGAACGCGCAGCCAGCTGGCGATGCCGATCCATATGTGAAGCCAAGGGTGCAGGAGGACTAATGCCGAATGGCATTGCTCTGATTGCTAAACCCCAGGGCCTTACTTCTTTCGACGCGGTTGCAAGACTGCGAAAAATCCTGAAAACTAAAAAGATCGGCCACGCCGGAACCCTTGATCCAATGGCTACTGGCCTATTGGTTATTGGAGTGGGCTCTGGAACCAAGCTATTGCAGTTTCTAATCGGGTTAGATAAGCAGTACCTAGCAACGATCCGGCTGGGAGCAAGATCCACAACTGACGATGCGCAGGGCGAGCTTAGTGACACTACAAGTGCTGCACACATCACCACCAGGCAAATCGATGCCGAATTAGCAAAACTCACTGGGAAAATATCTCAAATTCCAGCCAGCGTGAGTGCGATTAAAGTAGAGGGCAAAAGGGCTTACGATCTAGTGCGCGAAGGCAAAGTGGTCGACCTAAAGGCCAGGGAGATCACAATTCACCGGTTTGAGCGCACCTCTGAAGTTCGCGTAGTGGATAATTTTTTAGATTTTGACGTCCTGGTGGATTGCTCATCGGGCACCTACATTAGAGCACTTGCAAGAGACATCGGAGCTCTGCTTGAGGTCGGCGGCCACCTAATTGCGCTGAGCCGAACTAAAGTCGGGGACTACTCGCTGGATTCCGCGTCCGAACTGGACGGCGAAATCACTGTGACAGATTTAGAGCTTGCTGCCGCAAGGATTTTTCCAAGCGTGCCGCTGACGCTGGGCCAGGAGCGGGACCTGAGGTTTGGCAGGCAAATCGATATGACCGGAGATTTTCGCGTCAGTGGAGTTTCGCCTAGTGGGGAGCTGGTAGCAATCTTGGAAACTGCCGGCTTGAAATATAGGTCCCTCGTAGTTTTCCCCGCGGTGCAAGATGCTTGAGTGGTGGTACCTAGCGCAGCTTTGGTTTTTACTTCCAGCTGGATTGTTACTGATTTTTTTGGGCCTGATTGGCAGAAAGCCAAGTGGCTTTTCGATCTCCATCATGGCAATCGCCGAATTCGGTTTGTTGATGCAGCTGATCGCCTCAATCAGTCTTGTGATACTTGGCGAGCGAGCAGTTATCGACACCTGGGAGTTCTTTGGCTATTTGATCGTGGCGTTGCTTATACCCGTGGCCGGAGGTTTATGGGCCCTAGTGGAGCGCTCCAAGTGGTCGAACGTCGTGATGGGTGCAGCCTTACTGACAGTAGCTGTGATGTTGGTGCGAATGGTGCAGATCTGGACCGGAGTAAATCCGGTTGCAGGTAGTTAGGATTTAGCGAGTGAAACAGAATCTTGGGGTAGGCAGACTTCTAATAGCGATTTACGGTGTCTTTGCAATCTCAGCAACCGCACGGGCGAGCTATCAGCTCGTGAGTAAATTTGATGAGGCGCCACTGGCTTATTCGCTATCGGCAATAGCTGCGGTGATATATATTCTCGCGACAGTATCGCTGGCCAAATCCGGACCGGCTTGGCGCAAGGTCGCCTTCGGGGCGGTGACCTTCGAGCTGGTGGGAGTTTTGGCGGTTGGAGCCTTGAGTATTTTGCATCCTGAGCTATTTGGGCACCCCTCGGTTTGGTCTAATTTTGGGATGGGCTATGGTTTTGTGCCACTACTACTTCCAGTTCTTGGCTTGGTCTGGCTGGTGAAGCGCCGTGCTTGAGATTTCTATGGCAACTGAGTTGCCGATCAATCATTCCGGTTTGGCGGTGGCGATAGGCAAGTTTGACGGGGTTCACTTGGGGCATCGCCAATTGGTCCATGAGTTGATCGAGTTCGCCGATGAGGCCGGCTATGGCTCATGCGTTTTGACCTTTGACCGAGACCCCAAGTTCACCTTAGATCCGGTGAGTGCCCCAAGGGCAATAATTGGACCCAACCAAAAAGCGGAAATTCTGGAGAAAATCGGGGTTGATGTCCTGTTCACTCTTGTATTTGACAAGGCTCTTGCGAGTCTAAGCCCGGAAGAATTTGTTGTCACCCAGCTGGTTCCACTCGGGGTCAAGATGGTTTTTGTGGGGGAGGGCTTTCGGTTCGGCTATAAGGGCGCGGGTGGCATTTTGGAGCTCAGAGAGCTGGGACTCAAGCACGGCTTCAGGGCTCGAGAACTGCCGCCCGTGATGTTCGGCGACAAAAGAATTTCGAGTACTTGGGTAAGGGAGCTTTTAGAGGTGGGCGATGTGGCGACCGCTTCTGTTTTATTGGGCATGAACCACAACGTGACCGGTGAGGTTGAGCACGGTCGCAAACTGGGTAGAACTTTGGGTTTTCCAACCGCGAATCTTTCGCGAGATAGCGAAGGGCTTTTGCCAGCGGATGGGGTTTATGCCGGCTGGTTGATAGTAGATGGTATCCGCCACCCCGCCGCTCACTCAGTAGGAACCAACGACAGCGTGGCCGCGGTGCCAAGGCTCTTAGAATCTCACGTGATTGGCCGGGACGACTTAGATCTATACGGTCAAATTGTCAGGTGCGAGTTTGTCACTCGAGTGCGCGGCTGGGCGAAATATGAAACTCTAGAGATACTCGTTGAGCAGATTGCTAGCGATGTAAAAGCAGCCTCCAAGGCTCTGGGAGAGTAGCTTTAGCTTATGAATTTTGTGGATTCGGTGAAATCTGGCCTCAAGAACTTTGTGAACTTTCGGGGCAAGGCCTCCAGAAGTGAGTTTTGGTATTGGGTGTTGTTCCGCATCCTTGCGGCCGCAGCGCTTGGAACAGTTGAAAATGCTATCTGGCCCCAAACCATGGTCACCACTGGGGATCTAGCGACAGATCTAACTGCTGCTTTTTCCGCCTCAACACCGCTGACATCATTCGCGACACTGCTGTTTTTTTTGCCTGATCTTTCCGTTCTCGCCAGAAGATTCCACGATGCAGGCTTTAGCGCCAAGTGGCTTCTATTGCAGTTAGCGCCCGTGTTGTATGGAGTGTTTGCTTCGATTGGTGTGGTGGTGCTTTTGAATAATGCAGTTCCGGGACAAGATCTTTCTTCGGCGACCTTGATGGCAATCATCTTTTTGGTGATTCCCATATTTGCCCTATTTGCAGTTGTGATTGTGGCGTATTTGATTATGACGACCAAAAAGTCACGATCTTTTTACGAAGGCAATAAATACGTTGAGCCAACCCCCTTGCAACCAGGGGAAGAGGGAACAACGGCTTAGACAAGACGGAGTCCTTGTGGGCGCCTAGCGCATTCGCGCTTTACCCTCTAAACTTCTCAGGATGCCGTGTAACGGCCGCGGATAAATAGAGCAATAAATCCAATGTTTATTGCGCCGCGCAGCGGATGAAAGGATCAGTAAATGTCTCTAGACCCACAGGTAAAGACTCAGATCATCGAAGAATATGCCACCTCAGAGGGTGACACCGGTTCTCCTGAGGTACAAGTTGCAGTGCTGAGCCGCCGCATCCTGGACCTCACCGAGCACCTAAAAGAGCACAAGCACGACCACCACTCGCGTCGTGGTCTGTTGCTTATGGTTGGCCAGCGTCGCCGCCTTTTGGGTTACCTCCAAAAGGTTGACATCGCTCGTTACCGTGCACTCATTGAGCGCTTAGGTCTTCGTCGATAAATAGTTTTTACCTAGAAACCCTCGGTGTGTATACACGCCGAGGGCTTTCTAGTTCCCGGTCAAAGCGTAAGACCCTTGCTTTAGTCTTTAGGTATTGGGGAGGAGGAATTTGATGTTGTCTAACACCTCGTGCAACTACATCCAGTTAAAACCTCCGATGGCTTTCATTGAGCAATTCTCAAAGCAGGTTATGCAGGGCGAGATTCAGGACACTGGCTCGTCACTCAAGCTAGCAACCCATCCAAAGCCTCATTTTCCTCGAGGGCTTATGCCGGCGCCGAGTGTAAAAGCACAGACAAGCGAATTTTCGGTTAGTGATTTCTGCTTTAGGGCGGATGCCGAATCGAATCTCTCAGTTTTGGGCGGGGTAAAACTGTGACTCGTGAACCGGAAGGTG
>Ga0306896_1000038_pt1 | contig 28861 bp, 35 predicted proteins | sample AntRauMFilla1562_FD_190412 | JGI IMG/M metagenome (GOLD analysis project Ga0306896, IMG submission 190412) | Saline lake microbial communities from Rauer Islands, Antarctica - Metagenome Filla 1 #562 (v2) (version 2) | ecosystem: Environmental > Aquatic > Non-marine Saline and Alkaline > Saline ... | reverse complement strand
CAGAGTTGATGGACATAATGTACTACGAGGACGAAGATTGGCGTCGTCTTGCCTCGCAACATGACGAAAGTCGTGTTGCCATCGTCATGGCGGAAATCACGTTGGTGATTCTAACGAAAGAACCAGAAAGTGGAGCCGCGTGGAAACTTTTCAAAATCATTAGCCTATATATGGGGAGTCATACTCTTCTCACCCTGTATGCCAGTGGATGGATGGACCGCCTCTGTGATTGCGAATTCCAAGATAAAGACATCCGTGGCACGCTTATCAAGCGCTGCATTGCAGCGTTGAGAAATCAAGACACCGTATCAGAGGCAGACCGATTATGGATGCAAAAACACACTTGAAATGGTCTTTTGTAATAGAGATAAAAGACGGATATGCACGATACGCATTTACGCCTCGATGCGTCAATAAAACTACAATCAGAGAACTCATGTTATAGCGCATAAAATAATTCGTAACCCGTGCACCATATATTCATGCAACAGATCCCGTGGTAGCCACCGACACGATATTTCTAGCATAGTGATATTTCGCGCTTCGACATAGAAACCGTACGATGCAAACTTCCGCCAAAGGTCTCACGACCATCGATGATGTGTTCCTGTGGATTGATGTGTCTATGATTCATGAGGTGGTGCGTCGTTTATCGTCTTGGTCGGACGAGAGAGAAGCTGTTTGCGCTTTACTGGGCGTCAAAATCCTTCAATGTGCGGGGCGAATTGAAACTCCACCTTCGCACCCAGACAATACTGTCTTAGTACAATTAAATACCAGAGCTTGTAAACACAGTGATTTACAAATTTATCAAGTACCACCTTTGGAAAAACGAATTTTCATAGCAACTGTCATGAACACCGCGAGACTGAGTGTAAAGCGAGTTACCCCCTGCAACGCACAAAAATTGTCGGCAATGGGCTTGTAGATTGGTGGGCTTCAAAGTAAAAGTGCCAGAATAGGCAATTTATTGCATTAATAAAGACGGCGGAAAATGATGACAGAATCGTGATGATCGGTCGTTGAAGGCAGCATGAAAAATAGCAAGCGCGAAAGCAGCATAAAAAATCCCAAACGTCCGCATCAAGAGTTCAAAACACCAGTCGCCATTCTGGATTACATGCAAGGGGTATTGTGTGTTGACGACTATCGGGATCTACAAGAGTGTGTGTTTGAACACGACCGACACTTGACAAGGACACAGCAGAGCGGCAAAAAACACATTTCGGATACTTTTTTATACACCAAGTCCTGTTCCTTGATCTTTTCAGATTTGCATGCGACGCTGGCGATGCACTGCGAATTCATGTATGCGCTCAACAGGTGCCTCGACGTGTCGCTCTTAGTGGCAGAGATTATGATGCACCACGTGCCCGATGACGTCAGGATGCACGATAACGACGAGCACCCTGAGGGACTTTCAAAAAGCACGCTCCTTGAACAGGGCATTGTGGCAATTACACACACAAGCAATGCCCGCCTGCGCGCTGACAAGGAGATGATAAGCGACACTAATTCGCAGTTGCGCTTTGCAATGCGATATAAAACACTTGTCCGTATTCTACATCTCAGTCGCGGCTCAGAAGAAGGAAACGTCGTCACGAATGTGGCCGAGACCATGGATAAAAACGGTAAGAAGTCAAATTCTGGTCCCGACGATGCGATTGACGTTGGATTTCGAGGATCAAATGCATACGAGACGCTCAAGAATAAGTGCATGCTTGGTGCCATCATCAAGTATACTGTACGTAGCAAAGAACGCTTGCATATTCAGCGCAGTAGCACCAAGATCCATGGATTAGTCGCCGACACCGCTGCACGTGTTGCACACATCGAAGGCGAAGTCGTGAAAAAGGCGACAGCCATGCTACAAACCACACACTGTCTCAGTGCAAAGAAAGAGCGTCTTGCCCTCGCGATGCGCAAGACAACAACCGAGAACGGTCTGCTCCAAAGTGAGCTCGATAGCGTGCAAGCAAAACTCACACAAATGCACAAGTAAAAAAAAGCCTTCTTTGTCGAGTGTAGGTAGATATGCATGTCAGGATGATGTAGAGTCGACATAAGAGGGAATTTGCGTACTGTGCGGCAAATCGTGCGACGAGTGGGTTTTAATATATAAATCACGTCAAACCAACCACGTCTTGTGAATACCCCAAAAGCACTCCGTTTGAACTCTATTCTGTTACCGATTGGGTAGCACTATGGGCACCGATTATTTGCGTATCCAGAGCTCGGTCGATGTGCAGACCGGTCAACACTTGAGCGTCGATGACATCGATGTTGATATTGCCTTGTCGAATTTGGTGTGTAACAATGAGTGTTTCCTCTCTGGACGACTACATTATCTCTTCATCGCACTCATGCATGTGATTGTCGTCCAACAGAGCATATTTGCACAGAAACTATCGTTATCGAAAATCACTGTTTAAAAACGTTGCAAACAGGGCAACTGCTTCCCACTGGGCAAGAGGGTTGAGCTTGAATATCGGCATGCACCAGTATCTAACATTTGTCCGTTTGTGAACACAGGGTCGTCTCAATGATCAGCAACTTTTTCTGTACATGCTCAAAAACGATATTGCTCTCCAAAGCAGTCTGGATTGCTATCGTAATAATTACGTGGATTGTTTGGTGGAAATGGTTCAACCCACAAAGCAAGGGACGTCAAATAAAGTTGCTCTGGAGAAGGACGAAGAAGCCGAAGAGCTGGCACGACGAATGCTGGAATATTTGCAGAATTTCTTGTTCGATGTTACCACTTCGTATTTGGTGCTTGGCTTTGTTGTCTTTCGATTTTGTCCGATGCCTCTTTACCCCCAGAAATTGGTTCCTGTGTGCATCCCCATCGGGGACATTGAGTGGACATACGAGGGAACAGAAGAGGATCAAGAATTACTTCGCATACCCCATATCGATGTGCCACGGCATTTTTCCCAGGAAGACACGCGATATTATGTGTACAAATTTCGTTCGACGGGGCAATATTTCTCAAATGATGATCGAGGAGTTCTATGTAGATTGACTCGCAGCTATCGCCGTCTGGTTCACGCAAGAGACTACGACCTGATCATACGCAATGAGACGTTGCGTAAGACCGTCTTTGTGGAACAGACCATGAAAGCGGACGTAAATGTCCTGAATCAAGGTACTCGAGCGTCGGAGTATGGCGAATTGCAGGCCATCATGGATTACACAAGAACGCGCAAGGAAACGACGCACTCGGTTTCAGTTCCCACGCAGCACGACGAACTAAGGGCTTCAATTACGGTACATGCCTCAAAAAATGAAAAAATATTTTGGAATTGCTCGCGTGTTTATATGATCTACACTGCATGCTTGCAGAAAACATGACTTATCGTATCGCATGACCGTGTGCAGAATCAACACCACAAGCATACGGCTGCGCCGGACATTGAGTTTATTGTGCTACCACCAAACACTCAAGCCAAACACATCACGGGTTCTTACGGCACTGTGGACGTCCAGTATCATAAAAGCGTATACGAGGATGAGATTTGTGCGATTTTACACACTCCGCCACTAGGAGGTGCTGGCGGTGCATCCTCCGGCTTTGTGCAAGCGTCGGACGGTAGCAACTCAAAAACGGATGCACCGCAGACAACTTCGTCGGGACAAAGTGGAGATTCTGTAAAACGCAGCATGCTTTTCTGTCGGAAATTGCGACACATGAATGCCGAGTTCCAGGTTCTTTTGAGCACCGTCGATATTTTCTGCAATTCGCCCGACACGGCTCGAAACATTACAGCGTACATAACCGAGAGAGGTGAGCGCACATCACATTCGTCTATCAGATACAAAAGACAGAAACGTCTTCCGCGCACGCGGAAAGATGAAGTCATACCTATACAACTCGTCACGGGCTATCACTCACGAAACAATTGTGTCGTGACGGCAAACTCTATGAGCAGTATCATCATGTGCAACGAACTGCGAAACGTCCTACCCTCGGTGTGCTTCCTCGACTTTATTATGAAAAGTGTAGATTGCCCCCAGAGTGTAAAAGACAGCATGAAATGTATAGAAGCACAGGAAGATCGCAACATTGCGCTCGGAAAAGAGCCGTCTGGTGCCGAGAAGAAGAAGGTTTGACGGTGGCGACATTTAAGTCTGCTCTTCGATGGAATTAGATTATAACACTCAATAATGGTCCCATTTGCTATACAACGAACTGTATTGTTGGTATTTTTCCTTCTGCAAGGCCGCAGCAACAAATGCCTGTCGCTGTTCTTCAACCGCATCAAGCTCATTTTTCTCACGTTCGTACTCATCGTACCGATTGGGGTCAATCTCATCATGCCATATCTGGAAGGCTTGCTGGGTCTTGTTGTCATTTTCTCTGAGTTCCGTACGATGCTCTGTTTCTAGTCGGGTTAACTCTCGTCGAAGTGCATTCAACTGCATTTCGAGAGGCTGCTTTGCGAGAGTCCACTTTTTATTAATTAAACCCACATTACCGTCGTGTTCGTCGTCAATATCACGTCGCTGTCGATCTTTATTGATGCCACATTTGTTCTGATATTTTTGTCTCAATTGGAAAAGATTTTGTTCATGGGACGTTTGAACGAAGTGCGTCATGCGTTTTTTTTCGTGACGTGCAGACCATTGATATACAAAGAGACAAGCGACAATGAAATCACAGTCAACACGCTGGAGTTCAACACAATGCAATTGGTCTGTTCAAACAATACGATAAACACGTACATTCCATGTTAAAACATCTATTAATTTGCCTAAAATAGAATATCTAAAAAGACGTCTATAAAGTGCTCTCCATTTAATTGAAGGGTAAAAGACACGTTTGGCTGCATTATGTCCTTGAACGACCCAAGCATCACGACTGATGCTTCTGCTCTGAAATCGGCTGCCAAATCGCTCGTCTCTATGGCGAACACCACATCTGCTGCCTCTATTCTCGCGTCAATGCCAGTGCCGATGTCTTCATTTCCAATTGTTGTCACATCTGGCGCTAGTATTATGGGTATTGATGACACAGAGTCCGACGACGACAGCGACAACGATGATGTTGATCATGATGAGGACGAGGATAGCGACAGTTCTGACGAGGATGACGATGCCAATGCCGATGTTCGTCTTTACTCCCAGAACGTCAAGAAAGACAAGAGTATCGACAGTGACAGCGACAGCGACAGTGATGATTGCACCGACTCCATTACTCCTACAATGCCTCCGCAGACCTGTTTTCGCGTAACGGTTTCCAAAAAGACCAACCCGCTCGTGGTATCAAACACCGGCAACATGGAACAGGGTGCGTCTGCTACGATGGGAGCGTCCTCAAGAGCTTTGCCACATCCAGCTATGGGAGCTGTTTCCGCAAGCAATGCGCACAGCCTGCACGTCCATGAAAAGTCAGAGAAGAAACGAAAGACCCAAGAAGGTGCTGATGATTTCGACGAAACCACTTTTGCGAGCTTGATGTGCCCGGGCACCGACAATGACATTATCTTTCATCAGGAGATACGGCAGCATGCCAAGATGGCGGGCATGGATCGTATGTCGAACGAGGTTCTCGAAAAATACGTATTCAAAATTTTTGGCCTGAAAGCATATAAGCCAAGTAAAGATGTGAAAGGCAAGCGCAAGCAAGCACGTGGTTACAAGAACCTCTGTTTCGTGCGTCCGACGAACCCACCGCAACAGCAAGTGTCTTCTGTATTCAAGGTTGTGAAGGTCGCCAAGCTTGTGCAGCCGGTGACATCGGAACAAGACGGAAAATCACCTGCCGCGTCGTCTTTTGTGGCCGCTGCGCAAAGTCCATTACTCGTGGCCGGCACCAAGTCCAACGACGATGCCATGTCTCTGTGGCAAACGCGCGTGATGGCTCTTATTCTCGAGAGTCTCGGAAAGGCAACACCGGCGACGCATACCGTGGACTCTTCTGGCAACATGGGCGTGGGTCTCGTTTTGTCCAAGAATCGTAAAGGTCAAATCGTCGTGGGACAAATCATCAGAAGTGTATTGTCTGATTTCGTCGCAGTGGGCGATTACGTCAAGATTGTTAATGGTTACAGAATCGACCCTGCTACTACACTTGAAGATGTTTGCAACAGGCTTACGGGAGAACCTGGCTCGACTGTACAGATCCAGTTGCTTGGCGACGATAATTCAACGTGGAAAAATTTCATACTGCAACGCAACCCACAAATTTTGGGCTTGCCTGTAACTCCTATTGGGAAGAAAATTTTTTTCTACGGGGGCTTGCAGGAAGATCGCGATAAATGTATCGGGCGTTTGCAGCGGAACTTTGATGCGTATTGCATCCTCCCGATGCAAAGTTCGGCACTCAAGATTGCTGAAGTATATTCCAAGCGCAAGGTCAACACGTCAATTGTTGTGATTGAGTATGAGGAGGTGAGGGAAACGCAAGAAAAAATGACAAAAACAAATGAAAAAATCCAGAAAAGCGCCCTAGCCGTCGCGCGCTGTTTGACAATGGGACGTTTCTGGCACGACATCCGCGGTCCCACTTCGTTTACTCCACCCAGCCACATTTTTGCCTTTTGCAATGTACAGCCAAAAGAACGTTTAGACTGGGAAGGATGGATCTTCCATCACATTTCCGACAGCAAGGCGTAAGAGCCGCCATGTGGATGACTATCCGTATCTCTACTCTCTAAGGTCATTGACGTTCCTGTCGAAGATGGCGCGGTGCGAATGTTGAAGGCGAAACACGTTTCACAGCCTACCAGTCCCATACAACACAAAATTCCAGCAAGCAAAACGTGTTTCTCTTGACACGTAGCCGCTCTTGACTTGGACGCATTTGACATACCGCCCAGCTCCTATCATCTCGATGTGCTGAGACACATCATGATATTTATATATAACACCGCCAGTTCTTCATGTGTAGTGTGTTTTTCAATGTTGATATACCTTGGGTTTTTTCAATAAAAATAGTAGTTCAACTCCGACAGAAAATATATTGCAACACACGATGTAGACAATCTGTCTTGTTTTTTTCCTGATCTGTTCCCGAAAACACATGCAATGTCGATAGCACTTGTGATACTGCTAGTACATCTGCAAGAAGATCTCACGAGTACAATGGTTCGATATACAAAAAAAACTGTATCCGTGACACAAGCCCTGGTCACTTCACGAAATTGTGCCGAAATTCTCAAATTTATGAAACAAAATAATCTGCTTGAAAAAATTGAGATCCATCACGCCCACACGACGAGTCCACAGGGTTCAAACTCGTTTTTTGACAAGATGTGGGATCACGCGACACACCACAACACAGTGAAAAGTATCAGTTTGCATAACACAAATTGCCTTCCCAGTCACTGTCGGGGAATGCAGAAGGGAGGTGGATTGTGCGCGCAAAGTTTGCAAGAAATGTCCATCACATTTTGTGAACTCCGGATGCCGTGCATGCGTTGGTTACATACCACGTTTGAACACAATACGAATCTCTACAAACTCGTGCTTTCGGACAACGGATTGCGCGACCGCGAAATTGCCGTGATCTGCAGTGTCTTCCAAACCAATCGCAGTATCACACATCTCGACATCTCAAACAACCAATTTGGCCTGCATGCGGTTGCCAACGTGTGCAATATCATACTGGACATCACAAGCTGCAGCATGCTGAAGACGCTGGTAATCGAGAGCAATCAATTGTTCGATACTGGCGCCCATCTTCTCGCCGAAGTATTACAGACAAATACTCGTCTGTGTACACTGAATGTGGAAAACAACAGAATTAGACCTCATGGAATTACATGTCTGGCCAAAATGCTTCTACACAACACAACTCTTGAAATGTTATCGCTTGCGAAAAATAGAAGCAATCGCACCGCACAACAACACCTGTACCACGCGCTGACAATCAATCGGCAATTGCAATCCCTCGACGTTTCTGGACTCGCTGATGACGATTTGGTGACAACGGAAGTTCCGGACGAGAATGACTTGGACACACAGACAGTTCCTTCAGCAGTAGACACGGTGGCACTGCTGTTGGCTTGCTCCAACGTACAATATATTCGACTCGACAATATACATACCAACTTGGCGCTCATGCGCAAAGTCCAACAACAACTTGCATGTCATACAGTGCTACAGCGAATCAGTTTTGTAGAATGTGGATTAACACTGACAGCAGTGTACGAGTTGGCGCGTGGAATCAGTGCCAATCGCAGCATAATACACATAGATCTCGCGAATAATCATCTTTGTGAACATTTTGGCGTAACACACAATGAGAAAGTGCTCGGGGCGCCCTTCTGGAACTTACTGTTACAGAATCAGACGCTACAAGTCTTGTGTTTGCGCGGAAATGCACTCGGCACACGAAGCATGTGGCATGCTGCCGAATTCGTGGTAGAACACCCTCGTTTGAAAGTGCTGGACGTTGCCGACAATGGTATTGGTAGCATAGGAGCACTTGTAATGTTACATGCTTTGGCAAAAAACAAGACTCTACGATTACTGGATTTGACACACAACGCCGTTTTTCCAATGTCGTACTCGCGGCTCCTATCCGCCATTATTCGTAAGCGTATTTGTGCACAGGAAGGATTTGATTTACACGTTCGTGGCATTGCATTGTTTGTATCGGCACGCGAAATGCGACATTTTTTGACCAGTGTGTCGCATCGAGCCATACAAATTACCAAACACGATCTCTTGGAGCGCTGGATGCAGGACTGTCAACAACGTAAGGTGGCTTTCATGCTCTCGACGCACCCTCGATTGTGTATTGGATTGCTGAGACAATTGTGTTCTGATTCGTTACGAATTATATTGTCATACGACGTTCTCTACAGCTGACAACGATCTGCTGTCACAAAACCCGCTCTGCACTACTTGAAAGCTTCTTGCAGTTGTTGCTCTTTGATGCATAAATATCTGCGAATTTCCTTTTCCCTTCTCGCATCTTCGACTGGCATTTTTTTGTAGAATTCGATTCGCGCAGCGTCATCGACAAGGGATTTTTCTAGATCTCTAACATTTGTACGATTTTCCGAACTCAGTACAGAAGACCTGACAAGATTCATTTCCAAATGTGTCAAATTCGTCATGTGCTTCAATCGCGCTTGAAGACAATTTTCTAATCCGGTGCGAATGAGCGTGGTGCGATCGTTACGGTGTTGATCGATCTCGCTCAGTTTTTTTGTCTGTCGTGCAATATCTGCAATAAGTAATGCAATTTTCATCCGCTGTTCATTTTGCGTATTGTTTGTATTCTTTTGAAGCCATTCGTCACATTTGACGTGTGCGTGCTCGTTGGGAGATACCCGAATGCCACCCTGTTGACGCTTCATTGAGTTGCGGTCATGGAGAAGAGGAATTTGATTGGCATCTGATGGCAACGGCGCTTTCTTTTCCAATGCGGTTGTAAGCAGGGTGTAGTGCCCACCTTCGTCGTATTTTGATTGTGGGGTGCGACTCAGGACATCCTTAATTATACCTGGACGATATTGATTGTATATCATAATGGGTGCAACCTCCGCTGAAACCGATTGCTCTTGTCTTTCAGATGCAGACAAGAGATTCATGAAATTTTGAGGAAGTGCATCAATAATGAATGAACCCATTGCTCCTTCATTTTTTTTTACTATTTCATTTTGACTGTTCATGAGAAGTTGGCCATTGTCGTCATACATATATTTCTGTCGAAAACTATATTTCAGGACGATGATTTGTATTCGGTAAATAAAGGCAGCTGTCATCATATCAACCTCCGAACAGCATTCTCCGTTTTGCCCCACTTTGTGCACCCATTCTTTCACAATTTGTGCGAAATCACTGGATGGTAGAATCGCCGGTGAGATTAGCCCAAATCCGAACATTATCTCTGATTTACTGTTCATCGAGAGATTGTCATATCCCGTAACCATGGTGTTTGTGTAAAAACTCATCACTTCTCTTCGCACTTGCAAGTGATGCTTCTCGTGACCATAAACTGCCTGGGCAATACATGCAAAAAAACAATTGCCGCCGCCACGATTACTGATTTCGACAAGGTGGTGTTCTTCAATTGTATTGACGACAGCTTGAGATGTTTCTGGTTGCTTCCAGTCGATTTTAGCATTCAAACTCTCTGGTGGCGCCAGATTCGAAAGAGCAAGATCCGCTGTACGAAATAGTACCATCGAGTGTAATATCAAGCTATGACCGTGGATAGAAGTACTTATATACATGATCGCCTCTTCTACACAACGACCACTTTGTCGGGCTCGAAATCACCTCTTTACGGTGCGGAAAATTCATCGTACGCCCATTCCCATTTTGCCTATTTTCACATACAACTTGTACACTCCGATGTATATAAGTGACTTGAATGAGCGGTTCCCATCAGAATGCTAGCGCATCATGGACCATATGATTACTCACCGGATGCACGCGAAGTAAGTATGGCGCATTTTGACAGTAAGTACAGGGAACAGATGGCGGCGCAGGTAAAGAGGCATAAGGAGCGTGAAAATAAGCACGCAAGTGAAATTATCAGTGTTATCGACAGAATGCCATACTCAACGACGAGTTCAATGGAACTCGCCAGACTCCGCGCCTACGAAACAGCAGGTTTGAACGCTCAAGAGGAAGAGTTGGCTTTCCAGTCCCGAGTTGGTAACAGGACGAGCCTCACAATGGAGGCTCAGAAAATTCAAGATCAAAAAGATACTGACGCTTATGAAACCAGGGTCGCAAAACGTCTGGCAGAAGGCAGGGTGAAGGCTGGTCCAGTTGCACCCGGAAATCATTTTGAAGAAAGAATCGATCAAAAAGCATTGAATGATCGCCTTAACAGTGACGACGCGAGACTCAGAAGACACTATCATCAGCATCAGGTAGCCTTGCGAGCTGAGGAACATCGTCACAGTGCGATCGAAGACAAGATGGTTCTCCAAGAAATGAAACTGCTTGAAAATGCTCACAAAAATGAGTTGAGAACCGCGCGAATGAATGGTAATCTGACTTGCACAAAGGATAACATCAACCTCAAGTTTGAAAACGCTGTAGAAGCAGCTACGGAACACCATGCGGCGCGCCTTCGTGAATTCAAAAAATTAGAAAATCAACACGCGAGAGTCCTTGCGAACGTCGACAATATTGAGCGGGACAATAACATCATGACGAAGTCATACTTGGAAAGATTTAACGAGGACAAACAACCTCAAATGCGTGGTGTTTTTGAAAGTTTCGCGTCCGATATTGGGACGACACTGTCTACGGCAGACCTTCCTATCAAGAAGAAGAAGGAAAAGAAGCCTCATGCGACCAATCCAGTTACCTCAACTGTTCTTGTGGTAGAGACAGTTGATGGTACTGCTAAGGCAAGCAAGAAGAAGAAGAAGGGTCAAAGCGTTGCACGGGTTGCAGCAGACGCTAAAATGGATGTTCTCACTGAAAAAATTGCCCAGGTCGTCAAGAACCACATGAACCCGCCTTGAACACGAAGTACAGATGACTACATTATGTTTATTGTACGGCAAATCAAAAGTCGTCGGAAAATCCGACACATTGTGCCGCTCACCATCAGAAGTGTCGTGATGCTGGACAAATCTTTCGATGCATGAGAATGAAGAGTCTTTGCAAGGCGCAAGCCTCTTTTTTCAACAATACAACTTGACGAATGTGGAATTTTATGATGGGAAATTGTACTACAAACGCATTTGCGAAAACCAAGTTTTTTGAACTTTTTGTGATTGATATAATAATAAGTCTTTGCTGCAATATGTTTATCGTGTGAAATTTGAAGTGGTGTGTTCTCATTATTCGTCGACGACGATGCCTGATAAGTACACATAATTCAACCACATGAAAAAGACAACGCAAGTAGCGACAGACAGGCAGCTCTGCCACAGCGTCCATAACGGATTGTTCTTGACAATATTGATTGAAACGACAATACCGTTGAGCCCGTCCGGTGCCGTCGAGACGCTAGAGTAAATATTGTTGATAAGTTGATACTTGCAAAGACGGTCGAGCGTTTGCGCATCTTGCCACAGCCATTCGTCGATATCTTGGACTATTATGTGCGTGTCTGTGATTTTTTCAATCTTTGCCCCGCGACTGATGAGATGTGGTAGGCTCTGTCGAAACTGAGCTGCTACATAATGACTTGGTGATGCCGTTTGGGTAAACCACCTTGACATAAAAATACCAGCACACCCAGATAGGTGTAACGATTGACGCTGATTTATTCTTATATAACAAAGCCGTCCATCGCCATCATTGCATCCCACACACGAGAAACGTAGACTCTTTCAGTACGTTTTTTGTGAAACGGGTTCTATCACAACAAAAGTGGTATTTGACGTTATCGGATCCGTAGACTTAAACATTCTCTATGTACACACGTACACGAATCGCAATATACGACTTGTACATGGAGGCAGATTTACAGCAGAATGTATATATTTTTGGAGCTTTGATTTTCAGGAGTGTGTGGAAGGTCAGCAGTAGTATATAAGCAGACTGTCATTCGGAAATGAACGATCGCTAGTACGTGTTTCACTCACACAACGTAGAACTATTGATTTCTCCCTTGCACGGGCGTGTGCTCGACCTTTGGGTCATTTTGTATTTTGGAACGATGTCTCATAACGATCTCAACATTAATATGCTGATACTTCCGGACGATGAGAGTGTCTGTGCCAGCAACGCGCTGGCGTCTCTCGCTCAGTACGTTCATTCCATTCCTGTTGATTCTTGCAAGGACAAGCAGGACAGTGCCTCGAATGGCAAGGAAAAAAAGGACCATGTGACATGGGACAAGAAACGTAAATCTAAGAATTTCGAGACAGATGAGGGCATGGTGGAAACGAATGAAGGAGAATCGGCTGATGGTGTTGTGATGTCAACTCAGGGCATGTTGAACTTCAAACGCGCCAATTATGGCAAGGAAAAAAAGGACCATGTGACATGGGACAAGAAACGTAAATCTAAGAATTTCGAGACAGACGAGGGCATGGTGGAAACGAATGAAGGAGAATCGGCTGATGGTGTTGTGATGTCAACTCAGGGCATGTTGAACTTCAAACGCGCCAATTATCGTAAACTGAACAGTGGAGGTCGTACTGCCGATCCGGACTGCGATGCGTTCAGGAGGAAGATCTATGTTCCCGTGTACGAAAATGGACCCTTCAAGGGTATGTGGAACATCGATCCTCTTGGAAATACCGTGACTCTACAAACCACTAAGCTTTACTCGACGATGCTGCGTCTTATTCAGGATGAAACCACTCACAAGGTTTACGGAAATGCCCCGAATGGACACATGTGGTTTCCCCGTAAAAACAGTGATGTCACTACTTACCTCGCTGCCATCACTCTCAACGTGAATCACTACAATTATTTGTGGCAGAACACGACGACCAGCAAGAGGAATGTCGACAAGCAACAGGCTACTGTCACCAAACTTATGAACATTCTTGGCTTTAGTCACGATGTGTTTGAGAAGGATCTTGTTCGCTTGACTTTCAGTGTTGAAAAGTGCACGGCGCAGGCGAACGCCTTGCTCAAGAACGGTGTGGGTGGCAGTTGTGGCAGCAAGTACAGGGGTCGTGCCGTGCTGCTTCCCATGCAATGATCTATCTCAGCAGAGCCGACGTAAGAATCAGCATTCTTCTCCCTCACTGGCCATTTTCCGGCAGGAGCATCGTCCACCGTTTACACCAAAGTATAAAACAAGAGAAAACTTGAAAAAACACGACGTGGCATGGTGCTACAGATTTACACAGGCTTTGGTCGTATGCATGGGGGTTCGAATCCTCGACGCGTCTCATTTTGATCTATTTCGCAATGAATCCAACAGAATTCATAAAACGCCTTTGGGATTTTGAATCCTGAACACATCTTATGTTGTTTTGATTTATAATAAATCTATCCGAATGCATAATTCAGACTGAGATTCTGTCTAGTGTCAAGTGTGTTCTGTAGAAGCAGTACATATGTTCATCCCGTCATGTGTACATGGGTATTTACAAGCTTGGTATATAGGTGTACAGACGTGATGGCTCTTGTACGAAAAGAATAACGTGTAGAAAATACAAAATGATGCCGCATGCCGTTGTAGAGTATCGTGTTCATCTCACTGCATGCCTGCAGAGCGATGTTCTCGCAATTTGTACCGTACTTCGTAGTATTCTCGCCAATGAACACAGTTCACACTCTGTGTCAAGACCACCTATTTTTAGCAGTGGCATCATGCAAATGGCACAGGAACTCTTGCAGAATGTACACGACAACAACGCTTCAACTGAAACCGTGCATGTTCTCCCGGGCTCTCATAATATGTGTTTCAAACTTCATTTTGAAAACGAGTATGATTCTGGTGGAGCGTCCTATCGTATCACCTTCCGGTACCGCGACAAACGTGCTATGTCACCTGCCATTTACCACACCGATAAGACAAGAAATACAAGTAAACATTGTCGCAGCAGCGACAGCGCGAATATCGACGCCCCGTCCGAGTCAAAGCGTAGCAAAAGATTTTCATGAGTGTGGACAAAGCGTTTTTGGATAACAACTTTTGAACGATTTTGCCGATTGAAAATTATTTCTTGCCACTGGGCGCTATCGACAGCGAGGTGGAAGAGGGTGCGACGGACTGTTGAGCGAGTGACGGCACACTATTGGTATGTGTTAATTGTGCATTGGTCGTCGCCATGCGATGAGCTGCGGAGTATTTTGCCGAACGCTTGTCAGGCACGTGAAACCTCGTCGTCATAGTTGCCGCAGTGTAGCGCCGGTCAGGACCGTTTGCGTGATCACGACGCATAGGAAAAGAGTATTTTTGCTTTCGGATCATTTCGCCCGAAAAGGATATTAGTGCTGAATAGACGTATATATACATGACACGACAAGTGACACAGATCAAACACCCCGTGGGTACTAGACTAATACGGTATGTTTCCCACAATAAACGCGCGACTGAGTGCATGTTTCATACGCAAATGGCATATTGTGAAAAATAAATGTTGTGTACAGAGTTTTGTCGACGACGAACACCTACTATGTTGTTGTATAACCCATATATAAGACAGCATTTCGAAGGGAATTCACGAGAAATACTGCCGATTCGCATGGCGTGTGTTTACGACTGCAGTGGTTTTGTGCGTTTGGTCGCGTTGAATATTCCAGATGTGATTGTTCTCGTTTTTTTTGTTGCATTTGTAATTGTTTTTGAGACTTCGTTGGATTTGCATTCCGCGCAGACACGGCCGTGTGTGTTGTAAACGACGCTACACCAACTGGTGCATATACGTTTGGTATCGTCTTACCGACAAGCTGAAAACTGACCGACAGAAAAGTCTCGTGCAGACACACCGTAGTCATGAAACGTAACAAATACACCCCACTCGACGCCATGACGAAGCGACGTAAAAGCGGCGTCGAGAAGGCGACGTGTTTGGCCACATTCGACGATTTAATCCATTTGGAAGCCATCGCGGGTATCACCTACTCTGGACAGCGTACGGATTCGTTCCGACACGATTGTCTCATACGCATGGCATATTTCATGACACTCTCTGCGTGTACGCAACTTTTCTCATGTCTCGATAAAACGTTTGTCTTTGAATTCGACGATGCCCTCAAAAACACGGTGCACTATCGAACAGCTGTATCAAGTATGTTTTTGCTGGCCGAACTCTTGACGGTTCCCAATTATTCCACGCAGTTCAAACTTAAAAATGTAGAAAAGGCAGCTTTGGCGGCGTGTGCGTGTTTGTGTCAACATAAGCAACATATGATAGCCACGGGTCGACAATAAGGTGATGCGGAAAATCGTATTCACTGCAGACTTGCATTTAGCCCACTTCGTGCGTTCTCACACAATGCCATACGCGCCCAGAGAGTCTTCAAAATCCATACCAGCAGTCTCATGTGCTGGAAATGGACGATTGCAGTAACACAATGCCACAACGCCGAGCAGAACGTAACAGAAGAAATAGAATAAATACATGTCAGTGCGGTGCTGTCTAGAGCCAATTTATTTAATATATCATTTCTGCGCATGAGCAATAAGTGTTTTGACTTGGCATTCATCCGAGTGGTGACTTTTATGGGATTTTCATAATAAACAACTTGATTCGCTAAGCATGTGTAAAGCGGGCTGAACTGATGTGTCGGTCAAGACAACGCACACTATATAAGTTTAATGTGTGTACTCCAGGGTACCCACCATCAGCACCAACCGTGCGCGGACCCGAAGGCTGTTTGTAAAAGCGGAATTCTCTTTTCTATTTTGATTGTGTGTGTACAGTGCTATGATATGATGCATGCAGGCTAGTGTTTTTGGCAAATAATAAATGCTCATATCTACGTATCTGGAAAAATGGTTTTTGCACACGACACATGCGTATACATACGTATTCGGACTAATATTTTTTTCACATAACAAATGCTCATATCTACGTATTTGAACAAATGGGTTTTGCACATGACACATGCTTATACATACGTATTCGAACTTTTTCGCATATGACAAATGCTTATACACACGTATTCAGACTAATCTCTTGCATATGACAAATGCTTATACATACGTACTTGGACAAAAAGTGTTTGCATATAACAAATGCTTGTACATACGTATTCAGACTAATTTTTTGCACACGACAAATGCTTATACATACGTACTTGGACAAACGGTGTTTGCATATGACAAATGCTTATATTTACGTATTTGGACCAATGTTTTTTGCACACAACAAAACGTTCGCTTCTACGACCGACGTCCGCGCCAGGTATGTTTCCAATTGCTGCAAACGCTGTATCTGCTGCAACTTATTTTGTGATGTGTCCGATTCTTGCTGCACAACACGTAACATTACAAAGATATCAGATTTTTTTCGCTCCTGTGACATACCGTTTTTATACGTTGAATCTGCAGATGTGAACATACTCTATTTCTCATGTGCTCCCTCCATGTGTCTCGCGTCATTTTTTTTGGCTACATTGCCTCATTATCACTCTCTAATGTGTCAATACTATGATGATCTGTTTTTATCCCCGCACAAAGTTTTGTACACACCTGTAAGGATAATTCGTTTTCAAATTCTTTGATAATCATATTGACCTCGAAATCATTACTTTGCGCGGCACTGTCAGAGCCAACTGTTTCGTCTGTGCGTGCTGCACTATTGAGATCGTGCATGGCCGAGCGTGTCTGAGAATACGAGAAAATGTCAAGTTCAAGTTTGATACGTGACAAGTCAAAATTGATTAAAGGAACAAAATGACCTGACCTTATCAGAATTGTATCATATTGAAAATAAAGTCTAAGGCTCTTGATCACTTACGTTAATGTTCATTTCTTTTGTCTTGACCAGTTCACCAATGAGATCCTGAACACCTGTACACACATCTGAATCGTGAGATATTTCCGGAGGCAGACAGTCATTCATATTTTTCACTTTGCATCATGCGTACTATTGCAACGAAGACTTTTCTTTTGCATATCGATCGTCTCCATTCAACACTCAACATCGGTCTATCACATGTCACACAAGCACAGAAGCAGTGAATTACACCTTGTTCTTTGTCCATTTTTTCGACTGTGATGTTAGTTTTCTTGATTGCATTATTCACTACTACGAGAGTCGTATGCGTGTAGTAGGCGTTGAGAATTCCCTGCACCTTGTACTGCAGATTACGAAGCGTGTCCACACAAACTTTGAGGTCAAGAATGCGATGTCGCTGATGCGCAATTTCTTCTGCCATTTCACGAATGTCATCGTCTAAGCCCACATCAGCGTATTTTTTCTCCGTTTTGCGCGTCATACTATGTTTCATTTTCAAATGTAACTGTCTTTGTCGACGCATGGCATCTTGTTTCGATCGTTTGATTTTACGCTGCTGTTCCACCAAAACTTGTACAATGTTCTTCAGTTTCGTTACTTTGGGCGTTCTCGCTGGCGACACCACATTTCCCATTGGAGCGCAGTGAGCGCCTGTCAATGTCACTCGGTCTCGCTCCACGCTACTCTGTGCATTCTAAGCTAATCCTATATACATCTGTCGTATCACAATACGAAATGGGCCGACAAAAAATGTGATGCAACATAGATGACCAAATACTACAATATATGACTATCTATGCGAAACGGACGATGAAACACGTCGCTCGTTCTTTTTTGCTTCTTTGGTCAAAACACATCAATTTCGTGTCTATACATGCTCATTTCAGGGTTTGGGGCATTTCTTCTGTTGCGAGTTGTATAACAAAACGTGTTTGTACTACAGAATGTTCTGAATTTCTTTGTGTCGCTCCCGCGGCATCATTCTTTAACGTTAAGAATTCAGGAATCGGGTGGCTGATTTTCACACGCCATGTAACATGATGAGCTCGATTCCCAGAAAGACGATGCATGGTTGGGTTTTTTCGTGCACGTATTATTATGATTATATATAAATAACCTAATACGCTGGACACTGACCACACCGCAAACGCGGACTTGTGTGAATGCCACTCAATGCAAGTCATGGCAAAATGTATCAACAGGACGACGAAAAGAGAGTGCTGGAATCAGAAGTTTTGGAAAAACACTGCCTATATTATGCGGCCATCCTCGGAGCGTCGTTGTGGGCGTCGTGGATCACATGGATGCCATTCCTTCACGTAAGACTCACACTAGCACCAACTTCATTTGATGTCTTTCGTGTATGTATGTCCACATACTGACGGCTTCTGTTGGTTCTGCAAAATAAAACATAGTCTCTGCTTCCGCAGTCGGACAGTGCGAAAGCGTCCAAAACAACAACGACCATTTCACATACTTTTGCTGAGCACAACACCATCATCACGATTTACATTATCGGACCGGTTTCACTGCTCTTCCTCTTCCGAGTGAATCGTACACTTCACGATAATAAAATATCACAATACACACGCAAAATGGTGTTAATCCTGCTGTTGTCAGTGCAGTACACTACACTTGTCGTGGTGCGATACGATACCATCAAGGGTGCTCCTCACTATCTTTTTACAGCTCTCACCTTTCTTAACCTGTTATTGTATCATAGCATCGTGAGCAATAGAGTGGCGCACCCTCTCATCGACTACATCAAACCAATAATTGGGGTCGCCAGCGTTGTGTTGATGTCGGGGTTTTGCGGTCTTATTCTTTTGTTCCCCAATATTAAGAGCAACGAAACGTATTGGGTTATTTGCTGTTACATGGAGATTTTGGCCCTACTGTGTCTGGGAATACTCGACATTCTTGATATTTATTTATTAGGATTGTCCATCGAACATTAATAAAACGAATAGATATGCACATGATCACCGTTGAAGGATGAGACCAGCTATGTTTCAAAATCCACCGTACAGAGTACATGTCCAGTCCAAGCTCTGTGAGTTTCCACACAGTGATCTACAGCGTCGAAATTCCGTTTTTATATCTGCGCTGCTGTCTGTTTGATTCCTGAACAATCACATTGCACTCTGCCCCATTGTATGCACAACAACGACTGCCAATCAAGTTCCAAAAAACCGAATAATCCGGCGTAACCTCAGTAAAAGACGTTTCTTTATGCGGTTCAATGGAGTCTCACGAATCACAGGCGCCACGTCGCGCACGTAATTTGTGCGTAGAATACCCATAGAATCATACTCTGCCTGGCACGAGGATCTGGCTGCCACCACAATTGTATTACACACGGGGCATTTTCCGGCGTGATTTTGTATTAAGCACCATATGAACCATTGACGAGCACACTCGAAATGCAGTGGGTGTGCACACGAGAACTGTGTGACTTGGTCGCCTAATACAAATGATTCCAGACAAATTGAACAAATGGTCATGCGGGTTCGTTCGGTATCTGCATCTTTTTCGTTTGTCTCTATGTTGTCATCCCAATCGCGACGTGGAAGACATGACGGAAATGCGTACTTTTGGTATGGCTGCAAAACAGTAACGTGTCTTCGATATGACATCAAAAAAACTACGTCCACAAAGGACTCTCACAACGGAACGACACTGCATCAATGTGTGCGATTCAAACTTCCAATTTCATTTGTCGCATCCCATGTTTTATATACTTTATTTTTTTTAAAGCGTGGTTACAACGGTGGACATCGTTGACGCAGCAGCGCGGGATTGAACCACGGCGGTTGCGCCGCTTTGCTTCTTTGTTGTTTTAGGTCGGAAAAATCCGACTTTGGTCTTCATTGAGTTGAGTTCTTTTTGCATAGCGGCAAGCTGTCGGCACATATCATTGTAATTTGCATCGTCGGGCTCGACCGATTTCGCGAGACGTGCGCGTTCAGCTCGTTCTTGATTTTTCTTCTTGTTACTCTTCTTAGTTCTACCATCAGTTCCAACGACGCTCGGTACAAGGAGTGCATCGTGAGTGCTTGTGATATTGTCACTGATCTGCAAATCCACGGGAGCTGCAACGATTGGCGAGGCAACAAGGGCGTCTTTGTCCATTTTTATAAAATGAGTATAAAGCCGTGCACCAAGTGCTTATATATAGACGGCCTGTATCTCTTTGCAAATACTACGCACGCAAATGTTCACAGTGTTCCGCACACAGTGACATCAAATACATTAGAGACAACTGTTTTTTGGACTCCATATGGTATTTCTTCCATCATCTTCTTTTGAAAGGCGCTCTCTGCCCATTACGTTTGCATAATCTCTCTCTCTTACAAACCGACTTTTACCTCTCTCTCTGTCCATTACGTTTGCATAATCTCTCTCTCTCTCATACTAACCGACTTTTACCCCTCTCTCTGCCCATTACTTTTGCATAATCTCTCTCTCTTATGACCGGCTTGTACTTGTTTATGTCTCTTACTTTTTCATAATCCCTCTCTCTTATTACAGATTTGTACCCCTCTCTATTACAGATTTTTACCCCTCTCTATGCCCTTTACGTCTGCATAATCTCTCTCTCTTATGACCGGCTTGTACCTGTCTATGTCCATTACTTTTTCATAATCTCTCTCTCTTATTACAGATTTTTACCCCTCTCTATGCCCTTTACCTCTGCATAATCTCTCTCTCTTATGACCGGCTTGTACCTGTCTATGTCCATTACTTTTTCACAATCTCTCTCTCTTATTACAGATTTTTTCTCTCTATTCCCACATCCATATGGCAACCCCTACGCACAATTGCAATCGACAGGCACTGAAGCAAAACACGTTTGCATATCTACACACACGTTCACACATACACACGTACCGAAAAAATCCAGCGATTCTTTGCTGATGAGTGTTCCGAGTAATTGGCCGTCCAATCCGCAAAAATCGACACTATGCTCGAAGTAATAGCCGAGTCCATGGGCTCGTGTGATGATGCGCAGGCTGTCAAAAAAAAGCCCAACATCAGACGATGTCAATACTGCCGAACATTCGGGCCCCGTTCCCAAGGAGCAAGTGTAGTTACTTGAAACAATTCGTCCGCCCGATACAACCAATTCCGTGAGAAAATCGGCGTCAGTATTCTGGCATGCTTTACTGCTGCTGTGTTCGAGTGAAACCATGTTACTACAAATTGTCCGGGCACCCACAATATCAACAATCTGAACTTGCATGTTCATGCCCATCATTTGCTGCTGAACGATTGGTTGGATCAAAAAAGATTGAATTTCCGCGCACTCTGACATATCGATAATGTGCACTTGCACATAAAGTTGCACACGACTTTCCTCTTTCTCAAACAAAGTGTGTGGAAAGACGGATCCGTATTGCACAAGGGGACGGATGTCGATAATTTTAACGCGAATTTGTGTTGTGGTATCTTGTAATTGCGAACGAATGTACTCCAAGAGCAAGGGAGCAAAGAATGCATGGGCTACGTCAAGCGTGATGCCCTTTGTATACAAGTGCAAGACAACACTCGTACTTACTCGCCATTGTGTAACCTGAACGTCGTCTAGTCTCAAGAGACGTAGTATGTTACTTCGATACGCAGGAATTTGTATGAAGGGGGTTGTATGCTGCACCACAAGAAGGAGCTGTGTATTATGTTTACGTTCAATCAGCAACCTTGTACTCTTGATGGACTGCGACTGAAACATCACACTTAGAAGACTGTGTACGGTACCTTCACAAGGCATGCTCTCGATGTGTGCTGTCAATGTGCTTTCGATGCTAATCGCAGTAGGTCGCAACATCTCGGCCGTTGTTTTTGCAAGTATAAATCTCCTCAAGGACGTCAGATCAATGCGACTGTTGAGAGTTGTGAAACGTAAACAGGACGTGCCGATATTATTGAACCATTGTGATAGGGAGAGGTTTTGTACACATGCGATCGACGGTGCTGCAGTTTCATAGTGTCGCGCCGAAATACACTCTGGTTTTTCTGACGCAGACATGCCGTCATTATAGAGTGCAAAGAATCCAGCTGTTCCCTTCGGTCTATCGACAGCACTTGCATTGATACTGCCACGTGAATATACGGTAGAAAATACGTGCGCCAATTCGTCGTTTGAGACTGTATTATCACTTACTTTGACGGTGGTCTGCATGGCAATCTGCAATGGGTCGTGTACATTTCCATACGTGAGTTCGGTTTTCAGCCGCATCACGTCACTGCTGTTCATCAAGGAGTTAGTTATATGATCGAAGCGTGCAGTGACGAGCAGATTGGTGCGTAATTCACATCTTTCCGAATAGGTCACCGAGCTATCATTAAGAAAGGCATTCGTTGCAGCGTAGCGAGCCACAATTCCGTCGTTGCATTCAGAAATTCCACACTGTGCGGTGGGGGGGGGTCGCACGGTGCTATGCAATGTGTTTGTGACTAAACATGCACTATATAATTCGAATCCCAGGCTGACACCAAACAAATTCGAGACGACATTTCCGATTTCAAGAAAATAATCCTCGGTGTTGGTGTTACTCCGCAAATCACATTCTTCGATGCTAGCTACTGGCAGTGTGTACACGAGAAATGCGTATTCTGTGCTGCTAAGAATCCCATCTACACTTACAGGCACATTTTGTCCTGAAAGTGACGAGAGTTTGGCGAAACCGGTCGTTTCTTTCGTAAAAATTACCGTTTTGAGCACTTCCACCAAGAGTGCATTCAAACGATTGACCTGAATTGGGATCCGCACTGACACGCGAAACACAAAACTTGATGTATCGACCCATTGCTGGAGTGGTCCGTTCTGTACTGCAATTCCTGTGCTTTGTAGGCCACTTGGAATCACAAAAAATTGTGTAATCGTTGCCGAAAACAACGGCCCTGTTACAGGCGAATAATACGTCTTGTACGAATCTACGTGCATGCACAGCAGCTGCGCCTCCGAGACGGACAGTGCGTCAAACAGCAGCGATCCGGAAATGCTACTCGAAAAGTTCTGAATTTCCAAACCAAATTCTGTTGCATACTGCGATGTGGCCAACCACACCGTGCTATTAACAAGCGTAATAATGTCAGTCGTTTCAATTACAGCTCCAGAGAACGAGAAAACGATGCTACGCAAATCCTTGGTATCTTCTCGCATACTCATCATGGTTGGCGTACCCACCATATTTCCTGAGATGTTAACACCAAGCAAATTCAAAGTGCGAACAACGTGTAATTTGTCACTTTCGGCCCGCTGTGAATTCTTTTTGATGGTGACAGCACTGGACATGGAGATTGGCGCGTTGGAAGACGAAATTCTCATGGTTACATTATATGTACCTAACGAATGCACACCGCTGTCGAAAATGATGGCCGTACCGAAGTTGGCCCGATACGCCTGATGCATAGCCGAAAGTTGCTGTTGTTTGTTGATGATGTCAACGTACTCCACGGCTGCTGCTTTGTGACGAATATATAACACTTCAGAACAAACATCTGGATGCGACAAATGCATGTCTTGGTCGTATCCTTGAATTTGTAAGATGTAGAGCTCGAATTTGACGAGCATCATTTCAGGATTGAAAGATGTAAACAAAATGTCAATGTCAGCCACGCACTTGGAGGTTGGAGAGACCACCAATGTACCAATTTTCTGACCAATACAATCCAGTTCTCTCGCATCCGGACAGAATGCATTTTGTACTCGGATCTCCGTCACCATGGCGGAGGGCAAATTGAAAGTTTTGTGTTGAATAAAGCGATTCACTGTAAATTCAAGCTGTGTCTCGGGGGCAGTGGCATCAACAATACACAAGTCCAAGCTCTGTCGTACGTTGTCTTTCATCTCTGTATCGTTCAGACGAGAATTGTGTACCGACATGGAAAAATGTCGCGGACGCGCAATTATGTCCACATTGTGAATCGCCAATGTTTGCAAAGAGGTGTAAACGAACGATCGAAGTTTGGAAATATTGTATAGATCGGTCTTGCGGGCTGATGGCGACAATAAAAGTTCAGATTCCAACACCAGCGCACATCGTATGGACGCATGAATCTGGCGCGAAATGTTATTCAGAAGTGGCATATTTTCCACCAAGGCGGTCTGCGATTGAAGACTGCCAGACATCATCACTTCGCTGCTGCTCGGCTGCACCCAGATATACGACTCCATATTATACACAATGCTGTTGTATTTTGCTGAACTGAAGAGAAAAAGTACCATGTCGAGGTACACCGGATCGAGCAACAGATTTCTGAAGAGGACAATGGCATCGTTGGAATCCTCTCTGGTTGCGGCGCGTATGTCATGTTTGCATACTTGCAACATCCCTGCTCAATAAACACAGACACAGACACAGACACCGACACAGACGCAGACACAGACACAGACACAGACACAGACACCGACACAGACGCAGACACAGACACAGACACAGACGCAGACACAGACACAGACACCGACACAGACGCAGACACAGACACAGAAACAGACACAGACACAGAAACAGAAACAGACACAGACACAGACACAGACACAGACACACACATACATACGACCAGACAATACATGCACCAGTTAATACTGATTGTTGAAAACTACTCGTCAAATCATACCAAAACGAGAAAAATACATATTCTTACCCGTTTCTATCAAGACTCAGGGAGCAGCTGGGGCCGCGGCATATGTACTGTACAAGACATTGGCTTGCATACCAAACATATCATATGACTCATGTTGCATCCCAACAGTCATGCCCGAATCCGTGAAAGCGGCTGCCGACTGCACCACACAATCATATCGAAAGTCGGCGTTGAAGGTCGGCAGCATTACAAGCGGCGGCAGACAAATGCACCCGGCTGACGATGTTGCCCCTGCACTGCTTATTGTCTGCGGTGGACACAGAGAAGGGCGTATATTTTGTCCCACACAATAATGGTTTTCGGGACAAGTCACGCAAGTGAACGTGAAATTTGTGCTAATGGAATTGTTGTAAGAACCCGGTATACAAGTGCAATCCGACAATAAAGAAGCACCGGGCGCACGGGTGGTTCCAAATGCCGGACACTTTGTCACCAATGTTTGACTCGACGCACGATGTCTGGGTGCATTGCAGAGATAACCCACCGGACACAAGATACACCACAGCATGCGAGAATCTTGTAAACTTATACCGTGCTGTGAAAGTGCAATGGCAATCGTATCTGCATCATCCGTGCGAAAGAATCCGGCGTCACAGGCACAGTCGTCAATATTTGTGGTGTTGCCAGTGTAGTAATCGACAGAGTTTGGAGGACACAACGACGGTGCCTCGCGCCCACCCTTGCAATAATGATGAGATGCACACTCTACACATTGTTCATTTTGGATGAATGCACCCGGGCGACACGAAGGCGATGGATCTGTGGTGGAAGCTGTTACGATTATATCGCACAATCTGATCTGCAACACACACACACTCACGAGCAAGTGTCGCCAACATGTCATATGCACTTACGCACAAAATTGTTCCCACGTATATATAGGGTACGACGTTTACTGCAACGCACCCGACTCGTTTTCCGTCGAGACCTAGTGTTTTTATATATAACAATCGCGTTGCACTGTGCAGCGCCCACTAAATTTTTCCATGACATTCAATGTGTATTTCGAAGTACCCATCGTTATTTTATCTCTTTCACTCTGGGTCAGCAAACTATCGCAGGTATATGGTGCATTTGTTGCTGACGTCGAAGTCGAAACCAGTTTATTTTTTTTCATGTTACAGTTGCTATTGTCGACCCTCTGGATTATCTGCGCCACACTGACGAGACAATGGTTGGTGCTCATTACTACGTGTAATGGCTTCTTGTGTCAGACATTCATTATTTATTACTTGTACAAGACCAAACAACGTAATCACGAGCGTTATCGCTTTGGCTTTGTCAAAGTGGGATATCTATCGTGTGAAGACGCATGTGCCATGAACGCACATCACGAGCTTCACGGTGGCGTCATGCACGCACATCACGAGACGCACAATCCTACTCACAATGCCGGTGTCAAGAAACACACTCCGCGACCTGAGCACGTTTTGGCATCCAAAGTGTGTCCACTCGGGCTGCTGCATTGATTCACAACGCTTGATTGGTGCAAAACGCTTGTTTGATTCGATGAAACTAAATTTTTGGAAGCAGTGCCCGACGTGTGAATCCGACAAATGTCACTGGAACAATAAACAAAGAAAAATATCGTCAATGAGGACGCATGTCGTGTCTGCTCGCGGTGTCTTGTGTTCCTTCGGCGTGTACGCTTTATGTTGTGAGCATTATCACGATGCAGAACGGCGGCAGCATGTGGACCGAAATGAATCAGATTATTTTCTCACCCGAAGTCATCAAGCTGGGCATTGTAGTCATTTTGGAGCGAGCTTGTAGTCACAACAAATCGATGCACAATTTGGAACTGTTTGTCAATTCCTTAGTTTACGAGAGGAAAAAAATCATTCTCAACGAAACGGGTATGTTCATGTCTTCGTCCGTTTTTGTGCCGTACGACATTATGCCCGATACGATTCTCAAAGTACTCGGTGATTTGATCGACAGCAATTTGCCCCGTTCTGTGTTTAAAAAGGACCATACTGTACATATTTGTTTCGAACTGCCCATGGAACACGCGAGTGGCAGTAACAATTCGCTCGGCGTCGTCAATGTAGTCTGTGGTCTTTTGCTGGCCATCAACGAGGCAAGCAAATCGAAGAAAAATAAGACCACAACAGACCATAAACTTTGCATTTTTGATGTGATTCTCAAGTCGGTCTTTTTCAAGCACCGTGTTGAATACTCTGCGGTACTACTGCATTGCATTCGTTATGGTTATTGTGGACCATCCGAAATGACTGCATTGATCGAGCGCAAGGTTCTTACTGATACCACTGTACCAGTCGTGTCCGCACCATCCCGAAGCAAAAAAAGTCTGCTGGTGTAGGTCTGCTCTCAGCATGCATCATGCATATTAGGAGGAAATAGCTGCGGTCTTGTGTTGTGGGTAGGCACTTTAATTTTGACTTTGGTCTGGTTTTATATAAAACTGTCCGCTTACTGATCACAATCTCAAACTACCCCTTTAATCGCATCCCTCATGGACGGTCTATTCGTCTCTCACACTGAAGTTCCAAGTGCATTCATCAAGTCCATCTCAAATGATGTAGACTATGAGGTTTTTCTTGGACCGATCGAACTTTACGACTGGGACGGACAATCTTTTTTCGACGTGAACTTTGCCCTTTCTCTTATTGGACGCGCACAAGGACATAGTATTTGAGTCTCTCTGCATGGATAGAGCATTAAGAACTCACGAAGATTTAAAGATCAAAGATGCATATACTCCACAATTTTGCTGGCTTTAAAGGATGAATCACGGAAAACGCTGCCTACAGCAGCAGTGTTGCGCTCCAGCAAAGACATGTCGTCGCTGTATAGCATCGCACCACACAGCTCACTTACAAGGTTCTCCAGCATGGCCACCCGACGTTTCAACGCAACAAAGTCAGCATCTGTATGCGGCTGTGGTCCGTATCGCTTGGGGGATTCGTCCAGTGGTGGGGTTTCATTGACCCCATCGTCGGCTTTCTTGGACATTTTCAACCGTAAATTCGTCCCGTTGTGTTGGGTACACGCAAATGGCCTCGAGCTCGCGCGTTGCTTCCACAAACATGCCTTGTTGACACCAGCAACGCAAAACATGGGTGCTTGGATGATTTTGCGTACCATTGAATGTTCTATAAATGGTGTGGAGCATTCTACGTAAATATGTTTTCAAAGCTTGCATAGCGCGTAGCTTGTCGCATACACCCTATGTGTGGATAAATCATTGAGGTGGGGGGCACAGGCAGATGTCGCTGCCGTTTTTAGAACACGCCTTGCAGTGAAACAGCCAGACGATCTCGCAGAGCTCTGTGTTTTCGTTGTTGCGAATCCTGTAGATTTGCGTTCCGATGCATAACAGCAGCGCCTCGATCTTGTGCTCCAAAGTAGTTTTCGCACCAAGCTCCTCGCGATTAGTGTCAGGGTTGAAGCGAATAAAGACCATCTTGTGTCCCATCGCCATCACCAAATCATCATATCTGTTGATCTCGTCCTGTTTGTCTTTTGAAATATGCGCGTCTTCGTCCGTCTCCACCGCCAGGACTGTATTACCAAAGGAAAATCTATGATCCACCCGACGGCGGTGAGGACAGCATTTTCCACCAACATAATAAGCCTTGTCGTGAATGAAGCCCTCGAAAATTTCATCAATGGCCTCACGGACTATGGTCTCACGACGCTTCAACTTGCTATGTTTGTTGCTGCGAGGATCTCCAGGGAAATAATTACAAAAGCAGTCGCAACAATATTTATCATACCTGGGATTGGCTTGTGTATGATGACATGCGATACACAGTCTATTACCCCCGTGTCTGGTGCAATATGCTTTCAATTTTAAGCACGGACAGTAAGCCGATCCTCCGCATTCTCGGCAACTTTGGCGTAGTTTATCGTGTTTGCATACCAGACTTGGCGAGCAGACCCGACAACTCGAC
>Ga0306896_1000031_pt1 | contig 32218 bp, 52 predicted proteins | sample AntRauMFilla1562_FD_190412 | JGI IMG/M metagenome (GOLD analysis project Ga0306896, IMG submission 190412) | Saline lake microbial communities from Rauer Islands, Antarctica - Metagenome Filla 1 #562 (v2) (version 2) | ecosystem: Environmental > Aquatic > Non-marine Saline and Alkaline > Saline ... | reverse complement strand
TGCGGAACTCTGCGCTCATAGAGTTGATTTCGTTTGTTCGGGCTATTGATGTTACTGCGAAGTAAGCCCCGAATGCGAATGCGATTGATACCGCAAGTATTAGTACGTTCTTTAGTGTTTGGTTCATTTTATCTCCTTTAATGTTTTAATCATCTCTGCGACCCTGTTAAGCGCATCTCTTTCGTAGGCTTCTTGACCCTCGATGTATTCTGCAATGTCATCTCTTTTAACTTCTATGACGTAGTGGACAATGTTATCAAGGGCGATGCGGTCATCGTATAGCGTGAAGTAAACAATCTTTAAGTCAGGGTTAACGACAAAGTATTGAATAACCTGATCCGAATAGTCCGAGGTTGCAATCTTGAGGCTGCCTAGTGGGTTGTAGCCGGGGAGCTTTTTGTTGGCTACGTCGTTGAGTATTCCTTGTAGGTGGTTCTTGCTATCAAGGCACTTAGCTTCGACTGCGTAGGTTGGCTTGTCGCCGACTTCTGCACCGTCAGGGCTTACGCCTAGCTTGCCATCGTCTGAGAGCCACATACCAGCTTCGGTTGTGATGTTTAGTTTGTACTTGTCGGCTGTCTTTTTAATGGCTTCTTCTTCAAGCCTTAGTCCACGATCACGCTCTGGTTCGCCGTCTTTAGCAATAGCGACCTGTTCAGCTAGTAGCTCGTAGATACCCTGTGGGGTAACGTTGCCACGCTTGGGAGGGGCGACAGTCTTGGCTTTAGTTCCGGTAATGATTCCCCTGCGGGCTTCAATCCATTCTTCGCTGCGTTGCTGTGTTTCAATTATTCTCATTACGATTCCATTTTCTTTTTAAGTTCAGCAACCTTATCTTCAACGGTCTTTTGCTCTACGACATCAGCCTCAAAGAAATCTTCTTTTGAATAGACATCTGCAAAAAGTCCGAGTTCACTGGCGCATTTCTTTTTAGCGTCGGTGGCTGCGGCTTTCATGTCGTTACCGAAGTCTAGGGGCATATCAGTACCTTTTTTGTAGGCAACTTCTTTGCGTCCGTATTGTTCTTTGGTAATCCACTCATCGCCAATCTTGACGCTTAGTTGACCTTGTACTACGACTGTACCTGTATTTGCTGTTGCTAGGGCTTCGGTCATTGATGTAACAACCTTAAAGCTCCAGTTAAAGCCAAACAGGGAGTTTAATACCTGAGTAACGTATGAGCCTGCGACATAGTCCCATTGACCTCCACCTTTTGCTGGTCGGCTCTTAATCTTGTTCTTGGGTGTCTGGGTAAAGAACTTTTGTACCTGCTCGGTAGTAAGTTCAGAGTTTACTTTTAATAGTTCGGCTCTTGTAATTTCGCGTGACATTATAGATCCTCCGCACAATCTTCAGTGGCGTTAAAATGCTCTGCGTTAAAGTCAGTGTCAATGTTTCCGTGTGTGTCGCAGTGTACTATACTCATTATTTTGTTTCCTCAACTTCCCGAATGGCTTGATCGATGATAACGTACTGCTCGTTAAGCCAAATCTCTACGTCTTTAAGTGCAGACTTCCTGATTAATAGTTCAATTATAGTTACTTGGTCTTTGTTCATTTGTAAACCTTTCTTGTTTATACCCCTATTGTACCACGACCGCAATACATATACAACACTTTTAACCTGTGACTTATCTGGTATAATGTAGGCAGTAGTGGGAATCTCTTACAGTTTTGTTAATTCTGTTGTAGACCTTTCTACCCACTGCTACTGAGTCGCTCCCACCAGCGGCTCTTTTATTTTTAATAACTGTGTGCTACAATAATTACTAGATATTGTTGGTAACTGCCAAACACAATAGAACTCTGTCCGGGGTTCTATTTTTAATTGTGGTATAATGTAATTATCCGTAAGTTCACTGGAAACATAACTATCGGGGTATTTCGTTGAAAGCGCACACCAACAGGTATAATATCCCCAAGAATTAAGGGGATATTTTTATGTGATATAATGCTTATGTAAAGACAGGCTACGGCAGTCTATCGCACCTTATGCCCTCACGGCAACTTTTTTCAGAAGGATACGAGACATCTACACTATGAGGCTCGTATTTCTTTTGGTATAATAAGCATATCCCCATTGGGGCGCACCTGTTTACCGGCAAATTGATGTCTGTCGGTACGGTCTAAAAGAAGTCTACACGGCTTCTTTTTTTCTACACATTAAACTTTAGGCACAGGTTCTACACAGGCTAGATATTTTGGGGGTTGAACGTAAGCAGTATTTTATGTATAATAGAGGTTGTATCACCTACTTAGTCGTTCGTGATACTCTCAATACTAAATAGGGGTTGAGGGTAACACCTTTGTCTGATATAATGAATAAGACTAAGTAGGTAGCCCTCCCCAAAAAGGAGGGTTTCTTTATGAGAACAACTTTAATCAACACAACCTTTTGGAAAGAAGATACCATTGATCTTCTACACCTAGACAGTAAGTTGCTATATTTATATATGCTTACTAATCCAGAAAAGGGACTGGCAAATATCTATCACTACAAGCCAAAGGTAATATCAGCATACTCGGGTCTTAGCACCGAGCAGGTAGAGGTGGCGGTTAAACAGCTTATAGATCTAGGCTATGTTGATATATTTGACGGCTTTTACATACTAGCCAAGGGTCACGAAATGGCAAAAAAGGGTCGTTTTACTGACAAGACCGTAGAGAAAGAAAAAGAGCTTATACCCGAACACGTTTTAGACCACTTTAATCTGTTGATCGATGATGAAATCCTCCAGAGTTCTTCTGGTGTCGCACCAGAACATATAGATAAAGATAATAATAAAGATATATATATTACTAAGACTAATACTAATAACATAAATGAAATGCTTCAATCGTGGGAGTCTATAGTGGGTTACGAACTAACTTCCAAGATGCCAGCTAATCGCAAAGCCGTGTCAGATATCATTAAACACAAGACCAAAGACGAGGTTGAGCGTATGCTTACAGGTGTTGCAATGAGCCAAACCGATCAATTTGCGCCGCGTATCAGTAATTACATTGATCTCAACAAGAAGTGGGACGAACTGATCGCTTGGGGTAAGCGCCAATCTGTCAGCCATACCAGCAAGGTGGTTAAGATATGACCTACTCAATCCACTTCTACGATAAAGACAAACCGACTCAGACAATATCAGATCAACGAGCAGCAGTCCTAAAAAATACTCTGGTATCAAATGCACGGTGGATAGAGATAGGCGACGACTTAATATCCACATCTTCTATATCATCAGTGGCGAAGAACAAGAACACGGTAGAATACAAGACCTTGCCTCAGCCTGTAGAAAGAACCTCAGACCCCGCTAAGGTGGCGGCAATGAGAACCAAGCTACTTAGTGTAATATCTAACCGCAAGAACTCCAATTTATGCTGATACACCAGTACAACAGATACAGAAGTGTGTCGATAAAAGGGTGATAAAAAATAGCTCCTTAGGCAACTAACCGTTCGGAACTATTAAAGTCTGAATGATTATATTATATCAGTAGCCAAGCATTAACAGAAACATTATAAGTACAAACACCATAGCTATCCAAAGAGTAACTGTTGTGGCTACGCTCATTAAACCTCGTCTAGCCACTCAGGACGCTCTGTGTCGAGCTTTTGTGCATCGCGTGACAATATACCTGTTATTATCTCTACGTCACTCTCTGCGACCTCTCGTTGGTTCAGACGTGATGGGTATTTATTCTGTATCATTGTTGCTGCGAGTAGATCAAACGGTTCTTCACCGATGTATTCTCTTGGTATAAACGTGCCACGCTTAACATCGTCATTTTCGTTGTCAAGAACAAAGATGTGATTCCAAACCGCCAGTTTTCCAATAAAGTGAAACAGCTCTGAGTTATCTCGCCTAAGATAATACTCTTGGCTGCCTATGCTTAGGTTGATCTGGGGTTCTTTTTCAGTCATTTTGATGCCTTTCACCATAGCGGTTTATCATTTCTTCCCTAGCTAGTAAGGCTCTTTGCCCGATTTGCCGTCTACGTTCCTCTGATCGTTGCCACGGAGCTAGTAGAAGGTCGCACATAGCCATTTCCTCGTCTAGCTTTTCGTCTGACCATTCAATATGGTTGTGTTCTGCGGGATTGTAAGCACCCTGCTTAAAGGTTTCCATTGTATTCCTTTTCACGGTAGATAGCCTTACCATCTCTTACGATTATCGTGTCAAGGTCGTAGCTTCCATCGCCGTGATCGTGGAGCATACCAAACGTGTTCTGGTGTCCTTTATTATGGTACTTGACTGGTCGGTTCTGGTCATCTATTGATGAAGCATAGCCAGGTGTCGGGCCGTCATTAAGGCAAGAGCTACCAAACTGTTTATATATCAGGACTGAGCCATCTCGCTTTGTAACCATTATCTGTTCGTCATTATGTCCGTGACCCCTTATAACGTGAACATCGGGGTTTTGCATTGACTCTTTTTTAACGGTTGTACCCTGTGAAGCCGATGAGTGGTTGCCATGCTTAAAGATAACTGGTGGAGCATTGTACTCTTCGCCATAGGCATATTCAGCACCGCCATAGCCACTTCTAAAGTCGATACCAAGCTTGCCAAGGTTCGCAAGGTAGTAGTAGGTGAGCATTGCGCCTTCATCTTCTGCACCGGGTCGCACAAAGTCGTACAGGGCTGGTATGTGTTTGAGTATCTGTCGCTTCGGTCTTATGGCGTGGTTAGAGTCCACCTCAACGTGATGCCCCTTGGGGTTGTCTGCTACCAACTGTGCGTAGAAGTCGTGTATATATCTCATACTCATACCGAGGGTCTTATGGAAGTGGTCGCTGTCGGGGTCAAAGCGTGAGAGTTCTGCAAAGTCTGCAAAATCGCCAAGGTTGACCGTTGTTTCGGGCATGTGGTCTGCGTTGACCTGTTGGATGACGTTGTGCATAGGTATGTTATGCGTTGGTATAAGTTCTGTTTCATCTGTCACAGGGTCAATTCTGCGTCGATACCCGACCTGTCCATCTCCGTAAACCATAACAAGCTTGCCAAGTCTTTTAGCCGCTTTGCGCCGTGTGGCGGTAATCTTAGCAGGTTCAACCGGTTGGTAGGCTTCAGAGGTACTTTCTAGCTTTGGCTTAATCTGCATACCGTACTGGTCAATAGTATCCCACTCGCCGTCCTCGCCACGCTTAGAGGTCTGCCAGACGTTCATTCGTGATATTGCAGCAACATCATTGGGGTCGATGCCTGAACGCTTTAGAAGCTCTTCGAACTTGTCGAGCTTGTCTGGTGTTCCGTCTGACTGTGGTATTCGTTCCATTGCATCCCCCAATTTCTTTTTGTATTCTTCTTGTCTGCGCTGTAAGTTTTTTCTATTCTTCTCTGGGTATAATTGTACAAGTTCATCCAGTGACTTAGTCAATAGGTTGTGTAAGTTATCGCCTGCCCAAAAGCGTTTCATATCAGTCAGCCTCTCTGTTGTATTCTTGCATTATTTGATTCCAGTGAACGTCGGTAATCCTGTGCATTACCCATTGACCGTTTGCCCTGATTCGCATTTCCTCGCCCTGTTCACGAGCCGCGTCTAGCCTGTCCACATATTGCAGAAGGGTGGCTGGCTTCGGTGGACCGAAAAGGTGGTGCAGGGCATAGCGACCAAGATTGTGTTGGTCGTTTTGCATAAAGGTCTGCTCGTACTCTAAATCTCTGACCGTTTGGGTAATTAAAAGCCGACTCATACGTTCGGCAGTGTACTGATGGTGGTGTAAAGACTTATTCTCTGGTAGGTCTTCTAGGTGTGAGCGACGGAGGTGCAACTGTTCAACAGGAAGGGGCATACCGCTACTAGAAGTAGGGTAGGCCTTTTCCATTATTCGCAACTATCGCATATGTTAAGATCGGCAGGGTCTTGTGGTACTAGGTAGGCATCGTCTACAGTGTGCATAGCTTCGATTATTCTTGCACGGCGGGCTAGTTCTCTTTGTATGAGTCCTCTGGCGGCTTCGTATTCACCGCCTTGGTTCGACTGTTCCGCTAAGCGGATTAAGTCAGTGTGTGGGATTTCTTCCATGAATGGAGTTTCCATAATGCTTATATTATACACTCTTTAATTTAATATCGGCAATAACCGAAAGCAGTATTGTCTTAACTGCTGAAAGTCCAGCAGCAGCACCAGCTACGAGGGTTGTAACTGTGAGGGCGTATAAGCCTGTCAGATCTCCACTAAACAGCAGGTCGAGTATTGGCTCGGCTGTGAACAGTAAGACGGCTAGGAACGCCTGAGCCGCAGTCCAGGCTGCCCTTGAAGCTATGTCTTTGATGTCTAGGTGTTTGATTGCGTCAATTATCTTGCTACTCATCTTGTTCTTCCTTCTTTCTTCCTGCCACTTGTGCAGTTCTTTTATTATATTAACCTGTACTCTGGTTAGGTTTTTACGCCTTCAATTTTGCACGTTATTTAATACCCTTAATGAAATTAGTTATCACGGTAAAGATAGCGGTAATGAGTTTAAGAAACCAGCTTTGTGCATCGGACTTTGCAAGCTCTGCATCAGCTTGAGCTTTTGCGTCGGCAATAGCACTCGCACGATCACTTTCAGCACGTTCTAGGTCAAGTCGAGCTTGTTCCTCGGCTTGCTTCTTGGCTGCGTCTAGTGCAGCTTGAGAGGCTTGAGCTTTACGGACTTTTAATTCTGCGTATTCGTTTGAGTTACGGAGTTCGTTCTTAATCCTTTCAATGTCAAACCCACTAGCGAGGTAGGTTTTAATCCCACCACCATCGGCTTCACGTTCTAGCACCTCTCGGTAAGCAGCCTCAATTTGGGCGAGTGTCACCTTTGGTGCAGGGGGGGTGATAGAACCACCCTTACCCCAGTCGGTTGCGTGAGAGAACTTGTTTCGTGCTTCCCTATCAAGTCGGGCTAGGTCGTAAGGTGTACAGCGAGTAGCGACGTACTTAAAGTGTGGCACGAGCGGTAGGTCGCCGTAAACTGAACGAATGTCAGCAATCAACTCGGCAATCGTGTCGAAGTCAGCGTCAGATTGAGCTGGGTCACACTCGATAGAGATAGTGACAGGGTTGCCACGTCCAGTAGCCCAAGAGTTATCGGTTGGACTGACAAGACAGGCGACTCGCCGTCCGTTACCAGTTGCGACGTAGTGGGCTGATAGTCCACCAGGTCTTAAGAAGCCACCGACAACACCCTCAAAGGTTGCGCCAGCGTTTGGTGCGTTCCACCAGTGAATAGCGATTTCTTTAATCTGACGGTCAACACCCCAAGTATTGCGAGTTTGAATAGCTGGTGTAAAGTTTGGTGAGTCCCATTGCGTTAAGTACTGATAAGACATATTATCTCCCTATAGTTTGAATAAAGTAACTGAGTAGAAGTGTTAAGATTGAACCGAACAGTGCAGCGAGTGAACCTGTGATGAATATCTGTGTAGCGCTACGCTTCTTGGTTCCCTCGACTGCCTCTTCTAATCGTTTAAGCTCTGCATCAAGTTCACCACGAGTCACGTTATTTACACGGACATCGCTCTGCTCTTTTAAGATGCTATCCAGTTTGCTGTCCATCCCTGTAACTAGCTTTTCAATGTTCTCTACTTTAACTTCTAGTTTCACCAATCTTTCTCCGTCTGTTTTTGTGTTTGTCATAATTAGTTACTAGAATCTATGCCTTTTTCAGTATACCGCTAATTATAAACCCACGACCTGCGCCCAAGTTCCAGTTTGCGCCAGCTGGTCGGCGTATCGCAAGCTCAGTGCCAGATATGCTTTGTGCGTAACCCGAATCGTTTGCGCCAGCGTCAGCTATACCAACTAATGCCTGTTCGTTTGTATCTAAGGCAAATGGTAGGTTGGTTATGTTGAAGCCTATACTAGCTGTTCCGCCAGTCGTACCCTCTGAGCGAATAGCTATGTAGTAAAAGCTTCCAAAATCCGCATACCAAGCTACGGTTGTTACAGTTGTGTACGTCATAGCCCCTTGAGGTGTAATTGTTGGTGTCCAGCTTGTTGTTGTCAATCCCATCTTGAGGTTAGTCACCGAGGTATCTGCTAGTTTAGGCGTAGTAACGTTAGCATCTAGTATTGCCTGAGTGTCAACGGTGTCTGCTGGCAATGGCGCACCTGAAAGGAAGTCCTCTCTTGTGATGTTTTTTGTGCTTCCCGCAACGCTGTCTTCAATAACGAGAAGGTCGTTGTTGTCTGGTGTGGTTAATCCTGTATAGTCTGGAATCTTTGGCATATTGTTTCCTTTTAAGTTTCTTTTCTTGTCTACTCTTATTTTAACAGATTGCTATGTTGTAGGTGCTACTGGGACATCGTTGTTCTGCTCTACCTCTAGTTGGCGCTGTATAGTGTCGATTACTCGGTTGACGTTTCGTGGTAGGGTGTCAAGCTGTAGGGTAACGAAGTCAGGCGTGTATGTCTTAGCGACAATTTGGAAGTTCAGGTCGTCTACGAAGTTGTCAAAGTTCCTAAATTGCACTGTTTCTCCAAGGTTGATTGACTCAATATCAAAGGCTTCTGAAAGAATCGTTACGGTTGAGCGGTACTGGACTGTAACTTTTGAGTCAAGCTCTGCGTTTGAAATGGAGTCGGCAGTACCAACCAGCGTAACCCTTGCGTCAGATATTCGCTTAAGTCCCCTGCGTGTCCCTGTTTGAAGGGCTCTGGTGTAAAGCTTAAAAGGTGAGGCAGGTATATCACCACCAGTAAATAGCACTTGGTTTACAACGTCGCCGATGTAAGTGCGAAGATCAAGCGATTTTATGTGCTTTCCAAGTAAGAATGTCCGCTCTGCTGTGGCTGATTTGTCCCTAAAGTTTACTAGGTTAGTACCAAGGTCAACGTAGTAAAAGTGTCCCGATGGCGCAACCTGGTAGGCTTGTTGGATAACCTCGGCAACTGTGTTGGCTCTAAAAGTAAGACTGGTTGTCATACCAGCGTCTTCAACGGTTGCTGCGCTGTAAGACGTGAAGATGTCAGAGCCACCTTGCGTTGCAAAGTTGTCTAGAGCGCTTCTAATAATAGCACCGGGGTCTTGTGCGCTGTAGGTAACGGTGGTGTTAGAACCAGACTTAATCAGGTATTGGTCGAGGTCAAAGCCGTAGCTCATCAGCAAGATTTCTGTGGTCTCGCTTTCACCGTATCGTATATTGATTTCAGATATAAAGCCAGTGAACCTTCTTGAGCCGTTTGGCGCACCAATGGTTGTGAGTATTGTGTCGTTGTTATTGTCTAGTATGTTAAGTTCGTTATTGTCAATCAGTGGTTCGATTGAACCGTAGAACACGAAAATATCGACTCGGTAATTATGAGCGATGTTCGAGCCAACACCAACCTTGTTGCGACTCTGTACTGTTGTGAGAATAGGAAGGGTGTTTGAATCGTTTATAACCGCACCGAGGTTGTCTAGCAAAGGCTCAACGCCAACAGAGAGGCTGTCAGAGTTACGACCAAGCTCAAGACGTGCGGTTGACCCTGTTCGGTTTATTTCTTCTGACCAAGTAGGCTGGCTTATTACGTCATCGAGTACGCTGATAAAGTTGCCGTCTTCGTCATATACCTTGTACATATAGGTTTTGCGTTCGATCTTACCAGAGTCAGAGTCGAGTACACCAATAACTACGCCGCCAAAAACAAGCGTTCCTTCGATTGAGCGTTTTGCTTCTAGCTTGTGTATAACTTCGCCACCAAAGACAAAGCCGCCGTCAATGCTACTTACCTGTATTACCTTGGTTACGGTAATATAGTCTGTCTTTGATTCGGAGTCGCTATCTACGCTATTACTAGAGGTCAAGCCAACAGTGTACAGACCCGGTAGCGCGTAGGTTCTTGATGGGTTTTGCAGAGTAGATGTACCTGAGTCTCCAAAAGTCCAGCTCCAAGATGTCGGGCTAAAGTTTGAGGTGTCGGTAAAGGCAACCGAAGAACCACGGCTTATGGACAATGGCGTTCCTGTAAAGTCTGCTGTTGGGGTGAGGTCTATGTTAAAATCTTCAATATCAAAATCACCGCCAGACGAGGCTGCGTACTCAAAAATAGGCCTTGCAAGAATCTGCTCTGAGTCAATACCGTAATCCGAGAGCAGGTAACTTTCCCTGTTTGTATATGTAATACCGTTGGCGCTTGAATCGTAGTAAATAGTGCCACTAGATTCTCTGAGTCTAATATAGCTATCGGTCAGCGTGTAGGCTGTTGTGTCTGTTGTTTGCCCCTGTATAAATAAGTTGGTTGAAGTTTGACCAAAGCTAACTCCGATGTTTGGTATGTTCCTTCTTGAGGTTATACCGTATTGGCTAGTCGCCGTTGCAAGACTAAAAGAACCAAACCCCAGTGGCCCAAGCGCACGGGATAGCTTGAAAGTAACCGAAGAACCGTCTAGCAAGAATTGATCCTTTGAAATGAGCTGTGCAAAAGACGAACTGCTATTACCCGACAACCTTACAACACCGCCAGTCTGGGTTACTGCTCCACCCGATAGTGTGTTGGTTGACCACTTGGCACTGTTTATAGTACCTCCAGTAAACGTGTCTGTAAACGTGCGGACCAACGGGGCATCTTGAAACAAAATACCAGAGTTGCCACCACCATCTACTGAGGTGCTACCAGCGTAGTATTGACCCAGACCGATGACGTTTATGTCTGTGATGTCAACGTCTTTGAACGCCCATAGCTGGTTAGAGCCAAGCATTGTTATGTTGGCGTTTCCGGTGTTTATTTTGTTTAACCTGAGTCTGTTTGCAGAACTTACACCCTTGGCGATAAACCTCCGAATTAGTGTGGTGGTGCCTCCCCTAAAGGAAATGTTTAGTGGGTCAATCTTTTTAGCAACAAGTGATGTTATATTAGCATTACCTATACTTACATTTTTACCACCTAACAGGTTCACCGTTCCGAGCTGCATGTTAAATGCATTGCCGCCTAAAATAGTTGGATTAATCCCAAAAGTGTCCGTGTCTATATTTACTGTAGCGTTTTGACCGTTTATCGGCCCGGAGCCTGAAATTGACCCAGTGTTAAGCGTTGAGGTTCCAAGATTTACCACTGTGCTACCAGGATCAAGGATGCTAAATAGACGACAATTAATCGTGTGATTGTTTGAATTGATAGTTCCGGTGGAAATAACAATTAGGTCTACGGTAATATCAGAGGTAAGACCAACAGTGTATGACGTAAATGATGAACCTCTGGCGAAGTCATTAGCACCGGGTACACTCGCGCCTGGCGCACCATTATTAGTCGTACTCCAAACGGCGGTGCTGCTCCAGTTTCCGCTAGCTACGAGGAAGCGTTGGGCCATATACTAGCTTCCCGCAAATGTAAGGTCGATTTGTCCTATGGGTACACTAAGGTCATCGCCTGCAACTGCTGCAACGGTGGCAGGGAACGGCCCGAAAGCCCTAAGTGTTCCACCAGTTAGTGCGCTAAGAACACCCCAGTGGGTAATGTTAGCGGTTGGTAGTGATGTGAACGTTACCGCTCCGGTGTTTGAAATCATACCGCCAGAAATAGAGCCAAAGGTTATTGGTTGTCTTGCGTAAGAACCACCCGTTACCTCAGTCCCGCTATTGGCAGCAGTTGGGTTGCTGGTATAAAGCGCAAGGTGCGGAGTGTTTGTGGTTATTAAACCAAAAAGTTCTGTTATAAGTGTGTTGCTTGGAAATGCGGGCATATGTTCTTCCTTCTCTTATTATTGTATCAAATTGACTAAACAAGTCTTGGGTTATATGTGGCGTTAATGTCTACGTTCCTGGTTGTAAAGTTGTCGCCGTATACTGCTTGCTGCGAACCCGATGGCCAAACTGGGAACATTCCATCGAAGTCAATCTGTAACCCATTTACCGTCACTTGCAGGTTAAGCGAGTCTACAACGATTATGTCCCCAGCCGTGAAGGTGCGGTTAATTCTTATGCCCTGTCCAGTTCTACCGTTTTCAATCAAGATTTGCTTGCTTGCTCCACCCGTTACGGCTGTTATTGTTACCGATATAATTGGGAAAGCTGTTGCACTACCCTGAACGTTAAAGGTCTGGCTAGCTCTTGCAAGCGTGTTGCCGTTAATGTTAAACAGTGTTTGAGACTGTTGCTCTCGCCCGATTGGGTTGCTAGCTATAAAAGTAATGTCCACATAAGCCTTGTATGAGTCCCAGCGGATGTTAAACTCGTTCATCGTTGCCGTGTATTCTACGTCCTTACCGCCTTGAGAGACCACCAGTGGCGCGTTCTGGGGCTGTACGAGTGCTTTTAGGTTAGTTAATATGCTCTCGCTTAGAGCGCGTGAGGCGGCGCAGACCTCAAGCTGTACGGTAATCTCTTTGCTACTGTACTCTGATGAGGTGATTATGCTAAGGTTTCGACGTGCAACCTTGAAGATTTTAATCTCTCGGCTTGGCAGGTTGTTGAATTGGTGGTTAAAAAGGTCAGCACCCGGCACAAGTGCGAGGTCATTTCTGTTAAACTTTACTGAGTAGTTATCCATATTAGTAAGCCGTCGCTGGTGTCAGCCCTTTCCCGATTATTTCTTGATTTTGTGTCAGCCTCTTTAGGAAGCTATCAGCGTCTACATCACTAGCAATGTTGATTGTTCCGATGTTGTTTTCGATACTTGAACCGCCCATCATATCTTGGAAGTCACTGCTGTTTACGATAGAACCCGACTGACGTGGTACAAATAGCTCGCTAGTAGAGTTCAGTGAGCCGTCTCTGTTTTCCCCGACGACGTAGGGTGTATTAGCTGATACTGGGCCACCCGCTGCACGGCCTCGTAGCCTGTTCCTGCGTTGGTTCTGCTCGTTTTGTATGGCCTGTCTGATCTGGTCATCGACTGCCATTTGCCTATTAAACAGGTCTTGCTCTCGGCGCTTTTCCTCAGGACTCATAGTAGAGGAGGCTTGGGCTGCGTTATTTCTGGCAACAGCGGTATCGTTGATCCTTCTGTTGGTGTCTTTTTGTTCTTCTAGTTGCTCTATGGCAGATTTTGCCCTCATTGCTGCGTCAAATACAGCCACTAGCGCGCCTATTGCTGCCGCCACAACGATCGCTGGCATAACCATCGGGGTTGCAATGAGCAGTTTCATCGCTTTAATCTTTGTTATAACGCCGGGTATGGTGGTCTTTTTCATAACCTTTAGTGAGGTGTCAACCGCAGCAAAAGCCTTGCCGAGCAACAGTGCAGTACCAAGGGCCGCAAACGCCAGAGTCAAGGAAACAACAACGGGGTTAGCGTTTTGAAACTCGGCTATAAGGTATCCCGTTACCTCTAGTATCTTGGTAAATGCATCAATAGCAAAGCCGATTGCAAAGACGAGTGTGGTTCCAAGGAAGGTAGCAAGTGGTATCAGGATGCCGTTGTATAGTTTAGTAAAGTTCGGAATGACGTTGTTTTGTATAGCCTCCCAGAGACTTTTTAGTTTGGGCGCGAGGTGATTGCCGACGGCTGTACCAAGGTTTACAAAGAAGTCATAGACTGGTGTTGCTGATGATATGAGCTTGTCGAATGCACCCTGCACTCCGCCGACCGATACAAGCCAAGTGTCTAGGGCAACTAGCACTGGGCCAAGAGTCTTAATGGTGAACTCACCGATCAATTCTTGAAAGTCACCGAACTCATTTTTAAGTGCGGTAACTCGACCCTGTGGTGTGTTACGAAGTGCCTTGTTGACATCTCCAAAGTTCTGGCTAAGTACTTCAACGAGTGCTGCGGCTTTCTCCGACTCTGTACCGTTCTTTAATATGTCGCCTTGGGTTTTATTTAGTGTTATTCCGTACCTAGAAAGCGACCCTACGTTACCGCTCATAACCTTACCAACAAGGTTGTTAACATTAACAAAGTCTTCGGTTGTTGCGTTGTGACCCTTGAGTTGTGCAACCATATCAACAATCTTAGGTGTCAATGTTTCGATGGTCTTACCCTGTAGGTTAAAGGTTGCGAGCTGGCTCATACCAGCAATAACAACTTCATCACCAATAACACCCACGCTCTGTAGGGCGCTGGCTAGACTAGTCAGGCTTTTAACGGTTGCCTCACTATTGCCTGCCACGTTTAGCAGGTTTGTAGAGAGCTTGGTCTGTGCTTCGATTTGCTTGTTGTATGCAGCGACGGACTTTACTGCAAAGGCTACGGTAGCAGCACCAGCGGCGGCAACTGCAACGGCGGCGACTTTTGCGAAGTTCTTAAAGGCTCTTCCAGCCTTGCCGGTTCCTTTTTCCATCTGATTACCAAAGTCATCACCAGTACCTTTGGCTATTTTCTCTACGCCTTTTGCGTCGGTCTTTAGCTTTGACGTTTCAATCCTTGCTACATACTTAATTGAGCCTACATTTTCCATTAGTTTGCCATCTCTTTAATATAAGGGTTCATAAGTTTTTTATAGGTTGCGAGTTTCTGTGAGTTAGAGGCAATGCCTGCAATAGAATTGTCATAGGTTCTACGAGCCTCTAGCTTGCGCGCGGCACGAACATAGAGTACTAGTTGCTCTTTGTTTATAACGTCCGTTAGGAAGTCTCTCACGGCCTCCCAGCCGTAATGATAGCCTAGCTCTGCCACTTCCATATATTCTTCTGGGATATCAGCAAGCTGTCGCGCCTGTTTTGCACGAGCTACTTTGTCCCTGTCTTCTGGTTTGATTTCCAGATATACTTTAGCTGGTTTGTCCATCTTCCTTCTCTTCAAAAATCTGCGCCAATACTAGGGCAATTTCTTCATCACTTAATGAGCCAATCAAACGTTTAGACTTTTCTTGGTCGCCACCATCGTCGAATAAATCTATAAAAACACTGGTAAGGTATTTGCTGACTGTGTCAATCTCGGCGCTCTCTTCATCGGTCAAAGGACGGTCAGCCTCAAGCAATGCTAGGGTCTGTAGTTTCTTGATGCCACGAGCATACTCTATTTGTTCGATGTTACCCATACGCCTCACGGTGTATTCGTGGTCGTCGATAAGAACTTTCTTGCGGGTCTTGAGTTGGTTGAGCTTGATGCTAATTGGCTGTGTCATAGTGCTCCTTAGTGTATATTCTTATTATATCAAAGGGGCTTAAATAATAATAACCCCACACACCGATGGGGTTATTACGTTGGTTAGATACTAGATAGTATCGGTTGCTTCTGTAGCAGCGTTATAAATTGACGCTGCTGTAAGGTTTCCTGTACCTGCTCGTGCAACTACTCCAGTTGATGAAGGTTGTCCGAACACGGTTACTTCCACTGTAAGCTCGTCGCTGCTGGTGTAACTTGGGTTAAAGTTCAGCATGACTTCTGCTTCTGGGAAGAACACATCGTTGTCATCAGTAGTATCACACACGAAGTGGATGTTTACTGGTGTCGAGGTAACGGTACAAGAGCTTGCGCCCCAGATAACGTTTCCGGTTGTTTGAGGTGTCGTTGGTGCGTTGAACTGTGCTGGAACGATATTCTTTAGGTAGTCGATTGAGGGCAAGAACATTGTAAATGTTGCTTGCGCTGTGTCGAGTGTACCGCTAGGACGTGTAAATGTTCCGGCAAGTGTAGTACGTTCTCGTGTTCCGCTCATGATCTCAACGTTTACTTCACTCAGCAAGTCTGCTGGGATTGTAATTTCGTTGAGGGAAACTTCTGCTTGTCCGCCTAAAACTGACATGGTTATGCTCCTTTGTTATAGTTTACTTCGGCTGAAATCCTGAATATCAGTCTATCGTTTTCGTCTAATCCTAGATTTTCAACGTTAGATGTCATCACGATGGTAGCCTTTTTGTATTGTTTGTTGCTTTTTGCTGTGAGAGGTAGGTCGCATTGAACGAAGTTTCCCTCGATATACTCCATAATCTTCTCTAAATTGTCTGCGCCCCTTAGGTCGCTTGTACCCCTAGAGTACAGGTCAAAGGCTTGTGAGCTTCTCAGACCACGCCCAAGCTCTGTACCTCGGCTAAAGATTGCAACTCCTGTCGAATTAAGTGGCAGTTTCTCCCAAAAAAGACCGTTTACTGGCGCATCTATAGTGCCAAAGCCTTCATTTTGTAGTAACTGTATAATGTGAAGTGTTATCATCATTTATTCCTTAGGTATTTCTTTATGCTTCCTCTGGACACGGCCTCGCCAGCTCTTTCAAGATAACGAAGTGTGCCGGGGCTTTTCTGGTTCTCAAAGTGTCGTCGTCTTGCGTAAGGTACTCTGCTTCCTCCGAATGATATTACATAGTCGGCAGCGCCTTTACGTGTGATTTTTCCACTCTTTCTTAGAGCGCCAGTCGCTTTAGGGGCTAGAGTTTTAGCTCCCCTGTCGATGTCGGTTGCTATTTCGAGCGTAGCTCTATCTAGCTGAATCCCCGTTAAGGGAATCCATCGGCTCAACAAGGTTGATTCTACTCTAACGGAAGATCGGTTGGCTGCCATTGTGACAAACTCTCTCGCTTTAGTATTAGTCGGTAGAAGGAAAGCAGTCCAGTGTCGAAGTCACGACCCTCTTGCATACCATTTATACGGTATGTGAGGGGCGTGTTGCCGTCTTTACTTGCTTTAATTCCGTGACCAACTAGCTGTGCGTTTAAGTCTGCTATAAACGTCTCTGATGGCCTCACGTGAAGTGATGCCTCAAGGCCGTCATACTGCTCGACATTATCTATCTGAACCATAGCATCTCTAATCTTTAATACTCCGGTTGCGTGGTACTCTTGCTCAATTGTGTTGCCTGTTACGTCCTGCTTAATTTTCAGGAAGGTGTAATCTGTGTTAGATAAAATATGAAACGGGTCCATGTGTTACCTCTCCAGATTGGCAGGTTGAGTAGCGTCGTATAACGGCGGCATTAGAAGCAACAAGTTGCTGGTAAGCCGTGTGGTCGTTAAGTGTAACGCTAAAGTCCTCAATCTTCTTTGAGCGTACTCTATCGTCGCCAGTTTGCTCGCTGGTATTAAGAGCGAACATCCTGGCTAGAAGTAGTTGAAAGTCTTCTGGTACTGCGTCAAAGCCGAAATCGGCTGCAACAGTTACTTCTTCGACATCTCTCGACAAGAACTTCTTGAAAACGATTGAGTTATACCAGTTACCGTTTAGGTTGTCGAACTGGCGAGGGCTGAACGAGTCAGCCTCCGCCGCTACTCCGTTGATTGTAACAGTCGGTGTACCGTTAAATATATCCGTGTAGAGTGTTCTGTATCCTTCACGTATCAAGTACGTTTGGTTTGCGTCGGTGATAGATAGTTTCGTGCATAGCAGCGATTCTAATCTTTCGGTTGCGATTTTAAGGTACGAGTCAAAGTTTGTAACTTCGGCTGTAGTCAGGGGGCGGTTGAGTAACTTGCTGATTTGGGCTTGGGTTAGCATAGCGCTCCTTTACTTATTTACTAGGCTGCTACTTGCTTAAGAACAGCAAATGCGCTTGGTACTGGGAATCCTACGTTTTCGTAGAAAGCAACACGGTAAGCAAGTTTGTTGTCTTGTAGCAAGTTGTGGTCTGTACCACCCGCACCGTTTGTACCGTCGTTGACGATTCCAGTGTCGAATGTTTCAGCTTCAACGGTTCCTTGGCGAAGCAAGATACCGTAACGACCCATGTTACCAAAGATAACAAGTGGAAGTCCGCTTCCAGCAACCAAAGTTTCCTCTACAACGAATGGGAATCCGTTAGCAAGAGTACCGCTTACACCTGTTCCGTCAAGACGAACTAGGTCTAGGTTGCGTCCAGTTGAGTCTACTGCGGCAGCAAGTGATGCAAGTACAGTTCGTGCGATGTAGTATTTTGCACCCTGTGTTGCGCCTGCTGGGATGTCATAGACAAGTGCAGCAATTTCTGCGTATGTAGGGACGGCAGCAGCAGAGCTTGAGCTTGCAGTACCAGCGATAACGCCGATTCCTGTAGCTGAGTCTGTGAGTGCCATCTTTGAACGCTGTGTTGCGATTGCACGTGCGAATGAATCACGAAGCATGTCGAAAATGTTGATAGCAGCTTGGCGTACTAATTTCTTAGTAACGATAGCGATACCAGCAAACTCTCGTAGGCTAACTGCGGCTTCACCGGTAACAGGCTTAGTTGAGCTTTTCTTTCCACCTTCGGTTGCTACTTCACGGATGATAACATCTGTGACAAGTGTAGCGATGTCCAGGCTGTTTCCTTCTGTAAGAGTAACAACCTTAAGGTCGTTAGCTACAGTTGAGTAGTCAGCAAGAACGGTGTAAACCTCAGCCATAAGCTCTGCGCTTGGCACGAGTGATCCACCATCAGCAGTGGTAGCGGCGTTCAAGTAGGTAGCTTTTGTACCATTTTGACCGACGTAGCTTTTGATAGCGATTTCGTTTAGTTCACTTAGTGTTTTTTGGTCTTTGTTTACGAAAGCAACGAACTGTTTTGCAACTAGGTCGTACTTGTCCATGCTCTTGACAACAGTTTCTGGCTGTTCAACAGCGGTTACTTCTGGAACGATTGATTTTGTGACATCAGTCATTTTAGTTTCCTTTTTAATTGATTTGATTTCGACAGGAGCTTCAACCACTGGGGCTTCCGCAACTTCTTCGACTTCTTCTTCGCTAATCTCTACGACTGGTGCGACAGGTGTTTCGACAACCTCTTCTTTGACTTCTTCGGCTGGAACTTCTTCAACTGGTTCGGCTGGAGTTTCAACAACTACGGCTTCCTCAAGTGATTTTAGTTCAGCTTTCAGTGCGTCAATCTTCTCGGATTTGGTGGCTTCTGCCATTTTCTCTCCTTTGTCGGCGCTTTTGTAACTAATCAGTTTTGCATCTGGGTTGCTAGCGGTTGCTACTACTGAGATTTCGAGCAGTTCAATGTTCTTGATCTGCCCCTCTTCATCTGTAGCGTTACCGAGTGTGTAACCTATTGAAAAGCTGTTGCCTAACATATCTTCTTTTGCCATCTGGTAAATTTCTTCACCGTTAGCGTTGGTTGATAGTTTAGCGAAAGCCTCTAACTGTCCGAGTTCGTTCATCTTCATTCTAAAGACTACACCTGCCTGCGCTTTGATTGTCCAATCGTGCTCTATGAGCAGTGGGGCAATTGTTTCGTCACTATCGGTTAGTTCTGAGGCATACTTGATACCATTTTTAGTTGGAATCCTTATATCTGCCGTTGAAAGAACCTCAAAGTCTCGATCTAGCGTTGGTGCTGTAGCGATAAAGTGTAGTACACGTTCGTCGTTAATGCTTAGTGATTTAGTTACTAATTGAGCTACCTTTTTGGTTTGACTCATATAGCTTTAACCTTTGTATTATTTAGCTTAGAACTCTGGGTGAACTTTGCTCATTTGAGCGCTAGGGTTCTTATACATTGTTCTGTACCTATTATAACTGTTCACTGGTATCGTAGTAGTATTTCTGGTAGGCATTTCATTGTGTTGTCTCCCTGTTTTTTGGTGCGATTGGTTGCTCTAGGAACTTAAAGTTAAATGATTTTGACACGTCGGCTTCTACTATCTTGAATTGTGTCTCGCCTTTACAGCTTGAGTTGGGGCATTTGAGGGTAGCGATAATAGTGCCGTGTGACTTACCGATGTAGCGTTGGCAGTGTTTACATTTTAGATCCATACTAGCCTCTGACCTCGTAGGTAGTGAAGCAAGAACAGTTAGGGTGTAGGGTTGCGTCTTGTACATCTACAAAGTTATTCTCAAACTTAGCTCCACTTGCACCTGTAATGTCTGAACCCTCTTTAAGGAATACGCCATCGACAGGCTCTTCTTTACCCTCAAGCTCTAGGCAGAACTCACAAGCGTCGGCGTTTACATTCCACACCTTGACGACCGAAAAGCCTGTTTCGCTTTGGATGTTTTCCATTGCGTCAACAGATGCTTGTGATGCGGCGCGAGATACTTCGGTTCTTGCTAGTCTTTGAGCTTGAAAGTCCCTCGATACTAGGTCTGTAAGCTCCGCTTTGGTTTGTGACACGCTCAGACCACGCTCAGAGGCGTTATCTAGCACTGCACGTATCAAAGTGGCATTTGTACTCGTATATGATTCTCCGACTCGTAGGAGGTAGGTACGATAGGCATCTGTCTGAGCTTGTGTCATAAGGAACTCACCAGGTGTTGTTTGTAGTCCTGCCTCAACAAGTAGGGCAAGACCTTGGGTTCTTTGCTTTGCACCCTCGATAAGGATTAAGCCAGACACGGCAGCAAAGACGTTGGTTGCAAATGTCGTAATATCATCTTCTGTTGCTTCGATTGATTTAGTTATTTCAGCGTCAGCACCGTCAACCTGCTTCTGCAACTGAGCCTTGGCGATAGCTTCAACCTTGCCTTCGTATTCAGCTCGGAGTTCTTCGTCATCTAGGTTCTTGGTTTCTTTGTGGCTTTTGTTAGCGTGGACGACTAGCTCACCGATTGCCTCAAGCGGTTGGTCTGGTGTTTCAGCCATTTCCTCGGTAGTAAGTACTTCTGGCTTGTCGTCTTCAATAGTTACAACGCCAGTAGTTCTAAGGTTGTTGTAGCTTTCCGGTAGGTCAAACGAACTTACGATGCTTTCTAGTGAATAGCCAGCAAGGATTGCGTCTGTGATTATTTTGAGTTCGATTGCTTTAGCTTCTGCTTTGACCTTTTCCTCGTCTGCAACCTGTGGGATTTCAAGGTTGTATGCAAATGCAACGCCAGTTCCGCCAGTGATGCGGTTTAGTTCGTGGGTGAACTTGCTGTATAGCTTCATTGCCATAGGGTCTACGGCGTACTTAGCAAAGATTACTTCGTCAATACGTACTGAGGCATAGGTATTTTGGTCGTTTACACCACGAATTGAGGCAGGAACACCAAAGGCTGAGTCAATCTTCTTATTAGCTTGGGCAAATATGTCCTTGAGTGCGAGGTCTTTGTTGGTTGTGTTAAAAGGAATCCACTGAATAGCACCCCCGTCACCCTTACCAGTTGAAGGGTCAAATTGGTTGTAGGTATACACTACGTTGTTGTTCTTGTCAGCACCTCGGTGTTTGGCTTTAAGCCCTGCAACAATGTCGTTAAACTCTGTGTGTGTTCGGGCTGAGATAATAAACTGCCCTGCTGGTACTGCACCGTTAGCAAAGAAGCCACTCTGGTAAGCGGCGATGTAGTCGTCAATGTTAATCCACTTGCGAGCAGCTTCTATTGGTGAGAAGCCCCTAGATAGTCCGTAGGGGTTAATGCCCTTTAATACAATCACGTTTTCAGCGCCAAGGTGTTCGCCTGTTGTAAGTTGATAGACTGTCTTTCCTTTTTCGGTGAACTCATAGACACCTTCGAGAATTGTAAAGCCAGTAATTGTAGAGGCAAGCGCTCTGGTTGTGCGGTGGTGGACACGAATATATACCTTTGAGTGGACAATGGTCATAACAGCAAGGGCTTCACGCCAGTCTGCTGCGCTCATCTGTACGTTGGGTGTGTAGAAGCGATCAAGTATGTTAGAGCCAACAGGCTTGCCGTTTATGTCAACGGTGTACGGTTCAATCATTGTAAAAGCGTTAGCAAGTTTAGAGATAGAAGGGTAGGCGTTTTCGTAGTCGTTATTCTTGAACCTACCAAAAAGAGAGTCGCCGGTTATACCCTGACGCTCTAGGCTTCGCCCTAAGTCGCTGTCTATATTCTTTGTACCGTTGCGGCTAAATAGTTTTGTGAAGATATTGTCGGGCAAAGTATAAGTTCCTATGTTGTGTTGTTATTACTATTATAACAGTCCACTCACTACATAATGGGGGCGACGTATTCTAGCTTCTGATAGTTGGCCGCTCTCTCGTATATAGTGGCCAGTACATCGACTCCATCATCGTGTGGGTTCTTTCCACTAGCGACGTAACTCAGAACCTCAGCGGAGAACTCCTGATATTTAGTCGTCCAGTTTGGCGGCATATATACGCTCCGACTGACCCAAGCGCTTGAGGCTAATATACGAGCCACCTTGTTTGTGTTTTGTGGTGTCCACTGAACAACCGTTTTAGAGTTACCGAGCTTAACCAGCTCACGCTCTACGTTTCTGGCATATCCCTTGCCGCCATTGTTTGATTCAAAGTCTGCGATAGTTATGTTATCGGCAGTAATCATCTTCGCCACTTGAGGCTCTGTTATCTCGGCTTTTTCTTTTGAGTAGTAAATATCGGTAATATAAACCTTAGTGCCGTCCTCGTCTTTAACATCAAACCAGTTAACTGAACACAGGTAGTCTTTGCCCTGGTCTGCAACGTCGGTTGTGTTGTAGCGCATGACCGATTCGGGTAGCGTTGTCCATTCCTGAAACCCGTTGTAAAGCCTTCCCTCAATGTCTACTGGCTGTTGGTAATAGTTTGCCTTTAAGACAGTGGGGTCGAGTGTCCTCTTTGTTTCCTCAAACTTCTTGGCACTCATAATAGTTGGCTCTAGCATTTCGCCTTCTGTTTCAATCTCATATTTGACCTGAACGACATCATCACCATATAGCTTTATAATCTCACCCGACAGGTCGTTGGTCGCCCATCTCTGCATGACGAATATAAACTTATAGTCATCGCCATCAGTACGAGAAAATAGCGTGTTCTTGTAAAAACTGAAATGGTCAGCTAGGGCATTAGAGTTCATAGCCTCGGTTGCGTTCTTAATAATATCATCGACAATAAAGTAGTCAGCCCTTGACCCAGTTATGGCGCTTGTAGGGCTAGTAGATCGGTAGCTAGGCTCTGCGCTGCCCTCAAGCTCCCACTTACTCTTGGTGGCGAATCCGTACTTAATCTTAGTGTCTGGGAATATCTCCGGGTAGGGTGTACCCTCCTTGCCATAGTTAATACCAAGGATTGTATCCCGTATCTGTGTCGAGAACATACTTGCAAGGTCGCCAGAGTTGGCAACGCCGATGATACGCTTTAAGGGGTCACGCCCCATAAGCCACATAGATAAGTTCTTGGCGGTAAATGACTTATAGTGACCCGGTGGTACTGATAAGACAAGGTAGTGCTTCTCGCTGTTTTCTATAAAGTCCTGTATCGTATCAGCCATTTCTTTTAGCAGCTTGCGGTCATCGGTAAATAGTTGGGGGTAGAGCAGTTGCTCAAAGTACCAAAAGGATCGCCTTGCTAGATATATATTAGCTATTTTGTTAACACCTTTAGGTATTTCTTGCATTTATATCACCCATGACAATAGTTTTAGCTATGTATTTATAAAAAGCCGTATATTCTGGCACGTAATTCCTATTACCAAGTAGTGAATATATCACCATCAGATTATTTACCTGCTAGTTTTTTAAGTTCTTCCAGTGAAAGTAATGCATAGGGGCTCATACTCTCACCCTTTGTCGTTAGGTCTGTTTCGGTTCGTAAGCTAAACTCTGCCTTGGCTTTGCGCTCTAAATACTTTAGCGCCAAGTTCGGGTCACGCCTGAGGGCATTACTGATTGACTGACGAGCCTTTAGTATCTGTGTCTGTTTAAGCCGCTCTTTTCTCTGTACAAAGCCAGGTGTCTTCTCTTGATAATTATACAGTGTTTTTTCTCCAATATCAGCCCATAGACAGGCTTCGATGTCAGTGCAACCCCAGGCAAAAGCCTCTTCTAATTTATCAATGACTTCGGGTGTCATAATGGTTGGTCGTCCGTTCTTTTTAGCTACCATTACTCTTCCTCCAAAGTTAGGTTTAAGATAGTGTCGCCCTCTAGGTATCCGAGTGCAAGAACAGAAGGGTCGTTGGTCTGTAGCACTAAGCGATAGGTTACATCGAGTGAGGCTGTTTTCTTTGACTTCACTTCCATAACTTCGGCTTTTACTTTGAGGGCATTCATGGGTATATTTTACCACATAAGCGTTAAGGTTTCTAATGTTACTTGCGTCCTAGGTGTTGTACTGTGATGTTCTGTACCGTGCAGATGCCTTGGTCGGTGAAGTGGTCGGTAATGTTTGCTTTGTGAAGTGGGCTGTTAAGCCATGCCTGTACGGTTGCTTCTGGTGTTGGGTAGTTTCTAGCTAGGTTCTCTCCAGCTTTGGTGTAGTTGTATCCTGCGTCTGTAATAAAGTGCCAGGGTGTAGTGCCGTCTGGTTGGTTGTGTGACCAGTAGTTCTTGTCTATCATGTCTTGGGCTTTGTTGCAGGCGCTATTCCTGAGAGTTTGATTGCTGTTAAACGGTACGAGGCTCTCTGTGTTTCTGGCTTGATTGACTAGGGTTTCGATGTCGTTTGAGATAGTCATTGTAGGCTGTACTGTGGTCTCTGGTGCTTTAGCTAATTGAGGGGCCAACAATAAGAACAGTAATGCTGCTGCTAGGGTGGTTACGATTAGTATTTTCATTGTGTAGCCTTTCTTTGCTACTCGTAGTGTACCACGACCCTTATAGAATGTGAAGCTATAGCCACTCTGGTCTGCTGGATCGCCACTCTAGCTTTCCGTCTGAGTATTGGAGTAGGTCGCTTATAGATGTTATAGCGCCAATTTGTATCATCAATCTTATGGTGTTTAGGCGTTTTGTGTAATACGGCTGAAGTGGTAATAGAACAAAAAACTGCAATGGAGTTGCCACGGCAGTTTTAGTCGGTGTAATAATGAAAGTAATGGTAGGGTATTTGTATGTTATAGCGTCTGGTTTATTGTCCACCTGCATAGCATTATATATAACAGGTTATAGTGGTTATGTAAACTATTTTTTAGTGGGTGTTTTCTTGTCTTCTGGCTTTTCAACTTCGATAGTTTGTGACTTTACTAGGTCGGCGATAGTGTCAAAGGGCTTAGATGTTTTGTTCTTAGTGATATATAGGTACTTGCCGGTTCGTGTTTTGGCAATTTGTCCTTCTTTGTAGTCTTGTAGGATAGTGTTCATACTCTTATTGTACCATCTAGCGTGTTGTGAGCTTGTGTAGGGCGGTTGCAGCGCCAGCTAGACCGAATATATAGATTATTATTTCTAAGTTGATGGGGAGCGTTAGAAGGCATACTATTGCAGACACCCATATTGATGTGCAAAGGTAGCAGTTTAGAAGGCCGAACCTGTCTACTTTTTCGTTTGACCGGAGCCTTGCAATAGACTTGTACGGCCCGTCTGAAGAAGTAAGGGCAAGGGTGATAATATAAATGGTCAGCAATATAAGAATAATTGTCATAGTGTTGAATAATCAAGTGTGGCTAGTTCGTAAAGTGAGCCGTCTTCGGCTTCAACTACTGGCTTGTAGGTTGCCATCGAGAGATTCAGGTCTTGCATTGCGTTGGCGTGTTCGGCCCTTATAGCATCGCTGAACCGTGAGTCTTTGACCGTAAGGTTAATGCTGTTATTCCAGCAGAACCGTTGTAGGATGGCAACATCTTTACCTGTCTTGCCGCACTCCCGGCAACCGTGAATGTAGAGTGTTAGCTCAGTCATAGTGTCCTTGCCTTTATCTCTTTCCTTATGTCCTTTAGTGTCCGGTCGTATTCAAAGTGTAGGTTGAACTTAATCTCTTTACTCATTGTCTTATTATATCCTATCGTCTTGCTTTACCGTTGAGGTGATCTCTCGGAGTCTTGACCAGTCTATCTTGCCTTTGTACATTATGTGGAGTTCGGTGAGGTTAAAGCGTTCTTTGAATAGCTGTTCAATACGCTTGATGTGGGTGTAGTGTATTTTCATTTACTTATTCTCCTCAAAGGCTTTAATTTCTCGTTTCTTTATTTCGTACAGCTTGCCACCTTCTATAACACTTTCAAAGTCTATGTGCTCCAGGGTGTCGCTATAATCGGTGTTGTTATCACAGTTTATCCATATAGCCATTTCTGGGTCGCCCCTTTCGTTTTCTCTGCGCCCGATAAAATCTGGCAGGTACTCGTTCCACAGTTTTTTAGCTTGTGTCAGCGTTATTAAGTCTGTGTCTTGTAATATCTCATTGTTAATAAGTCTATGGCCAACTGCGTATTGAAACATACAGTTTTTAATCTCATCTAGTGTATTAGTCATTTATTTATTCTCCTTTAGTTGGGCTAGGCGGTCAGTTATATAAGCTGGGTCTATTGGCGTGTCATCAGCACCTTCTGGCTTGATGTCGGGTTGGGTGTTGTTCCACATTTTCTTTAGCTCGTCTATCCTTGCTTCTGTTACAGCTTTAGCCCAGTTTCTATCGTGGTCTGATTTGCTGATTATGTAAAACTCTGGGTCGCCACCAGCTACCCTGTAGGCTTTGATGGCTTTTCGTATTTGTTCATCTAGTGTATTAGCTTGGGGGTTGGGGGTGTTAGTCATTATAGTTCTCCTGTTTCTGTGGGGTTGGTGAGGTCTGCCCTTGCTCGTTGCTCTGCCCTTAGTTTGTTCAATACTTTAACTTCTTTTAGGTATAAACGGTGTATGTTGACGGTGGTTTCGTCTTGCCCTATTGCTTCCGCTACTGCCTTATTGGTGTGTAGGGTGATGAGGTTCATAACGGAGTCGAGCTTTTTGTTTACTTCGTCAAGTATCGGGAAGTCGTCCTCGGTCATAAGGTTAAATATTTGCTCTCGTAGCTCTGTATCTTCTGGTGTGGTCATAGTTGCCTCCTTTAATTGATAGGGACAGCTTGTGTCGGCGTGGGTTGGGGTCTTGCAGTAGGTGCAGTAAATCATTACTAGCCCACCGACTTGTGTTCGTTCATCATTTGTAAATATTTTACGCTTGCATCTTCTGGGGACTTAAACCCGTAAACGCTTTTTACTTTACCGTCTCTTCTTAGGTAGGCTACCCACTTTCCGTCCTTATGTTTTCTCACGCCTGTGTATCCTGATGTATTGTTAGATTGCATACCCCTGTTGATGGTATTAATCTGCGGCGTTACCTCTCTAAGATTAGACATTCGATTATCAAGTTTGTTTCTGTTGATGTGGTCAATCATCATTCCCTTGGGTGGCTTGCCAAATACGAGATGGTGTAGGCGATTGTTTATGCCTCTTTCGCCGTAACTATTGCTTACTGCGTAGCCGTCATTTGAAAGCCGCCACTTATACTTGTCAATTGATGCGTGTGCTGTGTCTACGATTGTAAATCCATCCTTAGAGTTTATGCCAAGCGGAATTAGAGCGTGGTCTTTTTTAATTATTGCGGGGCGGTGGTCTCTTGCTGTTGGGGCGGTAATCGATTTACCGCTTGAAAGTCGTGCGTAGTGTTTACCGCAGTATAATGTAGAAAGCTTTGTAGAAACATTTAGATTATTACACCCAGATACTTCGCACTCTTTTCTTTTTGTGTGTTTGGCTATTGGCGTGTCTATACCGGCATCGCCCGTTTTTCTTAGTCGGCTGTAGTGTGTTGAACAAAGGCTCTTTGCATCAACTCGCTTATCACAACCAGTAACTTTACATATATTCATATAGCTCTCCTGCAACCATTATATCACAGTCTTAGTAAATATACTTAGCCCTGTCTACTTCGCTTTTTATTGCCTCTATTACAACCTTTTGTCGTTCTTCTGAGTATTCAATTAAGCCGAGGTTATAAAGTTCGCGCTTTCGCCTTGTGATGGTTTCGGGGCGTGTAGATCGTGACAAGTTCCAGTATAGGCTCTTGCTGTCATCCCAGCCGTCGTACATCAACCAGTAGTTACTAAGCAGTGCAGCGTCATCGTTAGCTGCTTCTGGGTAAAAGGTTATAACCTGTAGTACCCTGCGCTGTATCTTTCCGAGGTCTTTCATAGCCACTCCCCAAAGATAAGTTGCTTGTCGCAGGTATCGCAGACAAGGGTGCGCTCTGAGTCGTTTTTAATCCATTCGTGGCTGTCGTTGTCAAAGTTAGCTATAAGTACGTCTTGGTAATCGGCGGCTGCGTGGTTGCATTCATCGTTTACCCAGACTGAGATCTGAGTTTCGCCGTCCTCATCTTCTACCTGCCTGATGGTGAGGTGGGTTGTACCCTTCAGCCGTTCTAGGGTATCGACTAGGGGCTTAATGTTGTTATCGAAGTAGTTTTGCATTTGATAGACCTTTCTTAGTTATCTATTTAATAGTACCATACCACGACCGCAATGTAAATAAAAAGAAGCGATATTACTCGCCTCTCTCTAGCCACTCTTGGTGGATTTGATAGTCTGTCATATTCCTACGTCCTACTCGCCTAAGTCTAAAGATGTAGAGGTCAAGCAGGGCTGATTCTAGGTTCATCTGTTCTCCTTATTCATCTTCTAACATAAATCCGAGTGCAGCTAGAAAGTCTGGTAGTTGTGAGCGTGTTAGGCGTATTGTACAGCCTCTACCGTAGAACTTTGCACTGTTTAATTCAGCACCACGCAGGTCGGCACCATACAGGTTAGCACTAATCAGGTCAGCACCACGCAAGTTTGCACGACTCAGGTATGCACCACTCAGGTTAGCACCACTCAGGTCAGCATCACTCAGGTCAGCATCACTCAGGTATGCACCACTCAGGTCAGCACCACTCAGGTCAGCACTAAACAGGTCAGCACCACTTTGTACCGCCTCCTCCACCGCCTCTTTTATAGTTGTTTTAGTTGACTGGTAAATTACACCTGCACTCCCATACCGTGATTTAATAGCTACACCAATAGTCTTTTTAACCTTAGTATCTACCTCATCAACGTATTTTTTCAGTTCTTCGATTTTCTCTAGCGCTTGTTCTTTTGTTAGTTTGGACATATTGTTCTCCTTATTAGTTATTCAAGTGTGTGGTGTCAGATTGGAGTGGTCGGTAATTTAGCTTTACCCGAAGGTATCACGAGGCCGCAGATTACTCTTTTGGCTACCCTCCAATCCAACACGACACACTTGAATTGTTAATGATTCTATTCTACACGAAATCGTGTTGTTTAGATGTAACGCAGGTACGATCCGTTAGTGTATGCACCCCATGGTTTCCAGCCCGAGCGGTTGTATATCTCAAATGCCTTGTCCATATTCTGCTTTGGGTCTGTAAATATGCCGCCGTGTATACAAGCTATCTGCATAAGTCCGTAACTTCCGACACAGCCGTTGTGCCTGTCGTTTAAGTTTGCGGCGTTGGGGTTGCCTCCTGATTCAGCCATACAGACTGCATAGGCTATTTTTACGTCCCAACTATAGTTCTTTACGATATCACAAGCTCCAGTGCCTATGACTACCTCGCTGTTTGCAGCCTGTGGCGTGTTCTGGGGCGTTGTGAGCGTCTTTAGTTGTTCAGGTGCGTTGTTTGCCACATCTTTAAGTTCAGTAGCGTGTGGCGCGTCTACTGCTCTGCTTTTAACGTAGCCTTGTAGTCCTCAACTGCTTGAGTCTTGGCTGCGTCTACGTTGTTGTTCGAGAGTGTCATCTGCATTTGTCCAAGGTATACCCCAGACCAGAATGAAACGCTGGTTATGATGATGAACCAAAGGCCGATAATCTGGGCTTTGTTCCACGCTGCTTTGTTCTTTTTGATCTTTGGTGTTTTTTCGTTAGTCATAATGACCTTTCTTTTATTCGATAGCCTTTACCCAGACACATTGACGCTGTTTTGCTTAGGAGGGCTTGGAACGCATTGCTCGTTCTAGCAGGTTTGTCGTCCGGGTAAGGACTATCGAAGTGTTAATTTTGGAAGCGTAGACCTTGTTGCCTAGTCTTGCGAGAGCATTCTATCTCTGTTCGCTTCTTAGCCCTTTCTTTCTTGGCTGTCCTCATACTATCACGCTCGTGCTACAATGTCAAGAGTCTTTGGTACTTTTCAATCATTTCCTGTATCTCAACGGTGGTAAACTTTGTAGTTGTAAGTGACTTCTTTTCTAGGTCATCTACGTATTCACGGCCATATTTGTCGATCATATAACGGGTGTAAATTATGTAGTTTCCCTTTAAGAACACATTGCAAGCCGCGTCTTGTATGTGACAATTGGTTTCGTCCCAGCGTGTGCCGTATCTTCCCCTAGTGTAGAAGTGACCGTTTTGCATTTCCTTCCAGGGCTTTTGACTGCCGCAGGTTACACAGGTTGCAATGCCGTCTACTGATTTGCTTTGCCGTATGTACTGGCTGAACACGGTGTCTAGCTTCTTGACGTAGTAGGATCGCTTCTTGGCTTTCTTTTTAACGGGTGCTTTAACTGTTTTCTTTATTGCCGTGCGTGGTATTTCTTTGCGGGGTTTAGTCGGGCAAAAAGCAGCAGTGTGGTAAGTACTGCTACATAGTTTACATGGGTTAGATTTAATCGTCATAGCTGTCTAGTAGGTGTCTGGCATACGCCTCTACAGTAAATGGCTTGTCGGCTGCCGCTTGCAACTCTATGAAGTTATAGATTGATTCTTCCATCTCTACTACGAATTGTGATTCGGTCATATTACCTCTTATTCTTGCGTGGCGCTGAACCGCCCTTGCGCCCTGTTTCTACCGGGTCTAGCTTGCCGTGAGAGAAGCCGTAGCCCTTGCTGTTCTTGCCGCCTGTTGAGCCTATTTCCTTGTAGTGGTTGGGGTTGTTTTCAAGTATCTTGAGCTTAGTTTTAAGCCCACCCGCTGATGTACCGGACATTATAGTTTTACCTTTAGTGTTTTCATTTTGTGTTCCTTTCCTAGAACGGGATGTTTAAGTCTTCGAGGTTGATTGGTTTTTCCATCTCATCGTCAGCCGGGAGGTTGTCGTTTACCTTTTTGTTGAAGGCGTGTGTTTCGCTTTGAGGTTCTTTCTTTTCGTAGGGTTCGTTAATGAAAAAGGTGCCGTCCCAGTTGACTGGTGTGGTGTCGAGCGATACCTTAATCTTTGTGCCGTGTTCGCTGACCCAAGCTGTGCCGATCGTGGAGTAGAAGTTCTTGTCCTCGCCTGTCTGCTTGTCTTTGTATGTTCGTATTTTTGCACGAACTTCGCGTCGTTCATCGTTCATTTCGTTCTCCAATCCATGTAATTATAAATGCGATTATGTTAAATACTATTATCACGACCCACAGCAGTAACTCTGCAAGTGCGATAAAGCCTGATGTTGCAAGAATCCATGCTGGTACTTCTGCGGTTGTGTTTACCGTGATTAGTATTAGGTAGATTAAAATTGACATTAGTTGTTCTCCTTGTTGTTTAGTATCTCGTCTGGTGTATTACTCATAGCTGTTCCTCTCTAGGTTCTTCTTCACTCATATTGTCAGATGTCCAGCTGTCGAACATTAGATGCAAGCCCATACTGAGGCATAAGCTTTGTCGTTCAGCACGCCTGTTTCTTCGTATTCGACTGCCAATTCGTATATACCTACAGTACCAAGGCGCTCTTCAAGGTCATTATAGACACAGGCGCATAATGCTTTCGAGCCTTCTTCTTCGCAACCCTGCATAAAGCTTGTGCGGAACTCTGCGCTCATAGAGTTGATTTCGTTTGTTCGGGCTATTGATGTTACTGCGAAGTAAGCCCCGAATGCGAATGCGATTGATACCGCAAGTATTAGTACGTTCTTTAGTGTTTGGTTCATGACTTTGCCTTTCCGTTTAGATCGTCGATTACCATATTTGCGTCAGCCTGTGAGAAGAATCCGCCAGACTGTATGCCGTACTGGTCTGCAAGGAAGTTCTGTATGTCTTCTTTGCCTTCAATCCCTTTAAGAGAGAGTAGGTTGGCGATGGTTGTCTTTTGCTCTAGGCTGATTTCGTACCCTTGTGGGGCTTTTACTACCTGTTCGCCTGCTGCGTCTGCGTCTTCGTCCGTAACAAGTCCGAACATTGAGCTGATGCTGTAGCGACGTAGGTACGTTATACCAGAACCAAGTGCTTGAAACTCATTCATCTTGGCAAGCTGTACGCCCTGTGGAATGTCTGTAAGGCTTTCGATAGACTCGCCAGACTCTACGTGGAATACGATTGTTCTAATTGCTTTACCCTCGATTGGTTGGACGTAGCCAAGTCCGTGCTTTTTAAGCAACGGCTTGATGATGTCGTTTATCTCACCAAGGTCTGCAAAGCTGTAGCCGTAGCCCTGTGCGTTCTTTTTAATGGTTGGCACTTCCTGTTGAAATGCTGCAAGTGCTTTGTATAGTGCTTTCATTTGTTCTCCTTTAATAGTTCTGTTCTTCGCTTTAATATATAAGCCGGGTCTACGGGTGTGTCTGCTGAACCCTCTGGCTTGATGTCGTGCTGTGTCTTGTTCCACATTAACTCAAGCTCGTCTACCCGTGCGTAAATGTCTTGGCGTAGTAGCAATTCGCTAACCTCTGACCACAGTTCTTCACTGTTGCAACCAAGGTACTCTGCAATTTTATTAACATCTTTTTTGGTTGGCTCTGCGGCGGCACTCATTACGCTATCGGCTTTACTGTGTAGCTTTGCCCGTCGGTTGTTCCTAGTGGAAGCGTGCTATTGATGTAGCTCACGTTAATAGTTACTTCTTCGGCGCACTGTTCGAGAGCGTTAAAATGCTCTGCGTTAAAGTCGGTGTCAATGTTTCCGTGTGTGTCGCAATAAATCATGCTCATTTGTAAACCTTTCTTGTTTATACCCCTATT
>Ga0306896_1000025_pt1 | contig 36890 bp, 52 predicted proteins | sample AntRauMFilla1562_FD_190412 | JGI IMG/M metagenome (GOLD analysis project Ga0306896, IMG submission 190412) | Saline lake microbial communities from Rauer Islands, Antarctica - Metagenome Filla 1 #562 (v2) (version 2) | ecosystem: Environmental > Aquatic > Non-marine Saline and Alkaline > Saline ... | reverse complement strand
GCGCTTGCTGATAAGATCGCACCGCAGCTTGCCTTGCGCGTTGATATGGGCGCGCAATATGGGCTTGATCTGCGCAGCAAGTCGGACGCGCAGATCGCCGAGGCGGTCTTGAAATCAGAAATTGAAGTCATCAGCGGAAAGGTATTGCACCCGTTGCGATTAAAGGATGGCCACACTGTGCGCTATATTGATCCGGACATGGTGTCATTTATCGACCCCACGCTGACTGCTATTTTCAAACGCATATGCGGGCATGATTTTGAACTGTCGGGCAACGGCTCGATTAAAATGCCCGACTGGCTGGCAGATACAAAGATCAAGATCGGCGGCGGGTCATATCAAATGGGGATCGGTGGCCTCCATAGCACCGAAAAGGCGCAAAGCGTGCGGGCCGGGGAAGGTTATTTCTTATCAGATTTCGATGTTGCCAGCTACTATCCGAACATCATTTTGCAGCAGGCGGTTGAGCCTGAAAACATGACCGGGTATTTCTTGAAGGTGTATCAGTCGATACTTGAGCGCCGCCTTGTCGCTAAACGGACAGGCGACAAGGTAACGAACGAGACGCTAAAGATTGTTGTGAACGGGTCTTTTGGAAAGCTGGGAAGTAAGTGGTCGATCCTTTATGCCCCGAACCTTATGATCCAAACCACAATCACGGGACAGTTGTGCCTGCTGATGCTTATAGAAGCCTATGAGGCGGCGGGTGCGCAGGTTGTAAGCGCCAACACCGACGGCGTTGTGGTTTTGGCACCAAAGGCAATTGAGGGTGCCATAGCGCAAGCCAACTGGGATTGGATGATGGCCACATCATACGAACTTGAGCGGACAGACTACACCGCGCTGCATAGCCGTGACGTGAATAACTATATCGCTGTCAAGCTGGACGGATCGACCAAGGGTAAGGGTGTATTTGGCGGGGCAGCAATAAGCAAAAACCCCGACTTCCCGATTGTTGCTGACGCAATGGCGCAGCACCTTTCCGGCAATGCTGACTTTCGAGATGTGATCCGCAACTGCAAGGACGTGACGCAGTTTGTTACCGTGCGCAAGGTGACAGGCGGGGCAGAGTGGCGGGGTGATATGCTGGGTAAATCTGTTCGGTTTTATTACTCAACCCGCGCCGCGCAGGATGAAGCCATCACCTATGCCAAGTCAGGAAACAAGGTTCCGAAGTCGGACGGCGCAAGGCCCCTCATGGACTTGCCCGACACCATGCCTGACGATGTTGATTTTGAGCGATATGTCGGCATGGCGATGATTGCTCTAAAGGGGCTGGGTGTATGACTGACAAATTGCGCGTCCTCGATCTTTTTTCCGGCATCGGAGGATTTAGCCTTGGACTTGAGCGCACAGGCGGATTTGAAACAGTTGCGTTTTGCGAAATAGAGCCATTCCCGCGCAGGGTGTTGGCGAAACATTGGCCGGAGGTGCCGCAATATGAAGATGTTACCAAACTCACAGGCGACATTCTTCGACGGGATGGAATTGCCGTTGATGTCATCACGGGCGGCTTCCCATGCCAAGACATTAGCTGCGCTGGAAAGCAGGCCGGCATTGGGGATGGCACCCGCAGCGGTTTGTGGTCCGAGTGTATCCGATTGGTTGGCGAGTTACGACCCCAATACGCAATCTTTGAAAACGTCGCAGACTTGCTTAGTGGCCCTTCTGTCAGGCCAGGTGGATGGTTTAGCCGAGTTTTGTCAGACTTGGCCGGCAGCGGGTTCGATGCAGAGTGGCGAAATATACCGGCATGGGCAATGGGACTACCTCATGCGAGAGAGCGTGTCTGGATTGTGGCCTACCCCAAGCAAAAACGACGGGCGTGGGTTTTACCGTCTTTCGCATCGGAGTGCAGTGCTACGGTCTACGGGCAAGCCCAAGCGGCAACTGCACTGGCTTCATCGCGCTGTCTTGATGCAAGATCGGCCGGGGGATTGGTCGGCGAATCCCCGTTTCTCCCTGAGCCTCATGGGGTTCCCGACCTCGTGGCTAGATTAGGCGCTGTCGGCAACGCCGTTGTCCCCCAAATCCCCGAACTCATAGGCCGCGCTATACTTGCGGCGGAGTGTTGGCAAATGACATTTGAAAAAGATATTGAAAACGCGCTTGTGCGCCGCGTCAAAACCCTTGGGGGAACATGCGAAAAATTCACATCACCAGGGCGCAGGTCTGTGCCTGACCGCATTGTAACACTGCCGGGTGGCCGGGTTGTTTTTGTCGAGTTGAAAGCACCGGGCAAAAAGCCGACCGAGTTGCAGGGGCGAGACCATGCAAGGCGACGGGCTTTGGGTTGTGATGTGCGGATCATCGACAGCAAGGATGACGCCAATGCTTTCACGGGATGACATGCACGAGTATCAGGCAAAAGCCGTTGACTACGCGATTGAAAAAAAAGGCTGCGTCCTTGCTTTGGATATGGGTTTGGGCAAATCGGTGTCAACACTGACAGCCATCGCTGACATGATCGGCGCGGGCCTTGTTGGCAAGGTGCTTGTGATTGCGCCCTTGCGCGTCTGCAATAGCGTGTGGGCGCAGGAGGCGCGCAAGTGGGGGCATACTGAACACTTGCGGGTGTCGGTGGCGACAGGTCCGGTTAGGGCGCGCACGGCGGCGTTGTTCAAGTCGGCTGATGTCTACGTCATAAACAAAGAGAACGTCCCGTGGATCGTTGCCCATTATAGTGACAACTGGCCGTTTGACATGGTTGTGATTGACGAAAGCAGCACGTTCAAAAACGCGCAAAGCAAGCGGTTCAAGGCTCTGAAAAAGATGTTGCCGAACATCCAGCGGATGGTTTTGCTGACAGGAACGCCCAGCCCGAACGGCTTGCACGATTTATGGGCGCAGATGTATTTGGTTGATTATGGGCAACGCCTTGGCCGAACCCTGACAGGGTTTCGCCAGCGGTTCTTCGACACTGATTACTTTGGACACAGATACGAATTGCGGGCCGGGTCTGCCGATAAGATACAGGGCCTTGTGTCGGATTGCGTCATGCACATGAGCGCAGATGACTACCTTGATCTGCCAGACAGGATTGACATCACTGCCCCTGTCGATTTGGGGGCAAAAGCGTTTGCGGGGTATAAAGATTTTGAAAAGACTTCACTAGCCGAACTTGATGACGGCCACAAAGTTGAGGCTATCAACGCTGGCGTGCTTGCGGGCAAGCTGATGCAATACGCCAACGGGGCAATGTATACCGACGCCAACGGCGCTTGGTGTGAAACACACAAGGCAAAGCTGGATGCCCTTTCCGACATTGTGGATGATAACGCGGGCGAAACCATGCTTGTCGCTTATAACTTCAAAAGCGACTTGGAGAGATTGCGCAAACGCTTTCCGCAGGCTGTTGCGCTGGACAAAGAGCAAAGCACGATAGACCGCTGGAACTGTGGAGGTATCCCGATGTTGCTGGCCCATCCTGCAAGTGCCGGGCATGGCCTGAATCTTCAAAGCGGCGGGGCGCTGTGTGTTTGGTTTGGGATGACGTGGAACCTTGAATACTATCTACAATTCAATGCCCGACTGCATCGCCAGGGGCAGGCGCGCCCTGTCCGTATTATTCATCTTGTCGGGCGCGATACGATTGACGAGCGGGTTTTGAATGTCTTGGCCAGCAAAGACGCAACGCAAAAGTCATTGCTGTCTGCGCTGAAACCGAAGGGCTAATGTCGTGTTGACGCGCGCGGGCTGTTGTGCTTATAAAGTTGGGCGGGAGAGGCCACCACAACCTCGATCCCGCCCGATCAGCGAAGGAGGATTTCGCCAATGACCAAACAAATACGACAGGACACATGCAGGCGCAAGGGTGCAGACACCCGCCGCGCGCCTTACGCGCCCGTCATTGCGGATGCGCTGCGGATTATGTCTGGGGGTGCCAAATGACCTACTACGCCATAGACCGCAGTTCTGCCGCCGTTGCACATTGGGGCCACCCGGAAATCCGCGCGTTCACTGTGCAGGCCGCGCGCAACGAGTATGTGAGGCGGGACGCGGCGCACAGGCAACGTGCTAGCGCTGTAGTTGCCGCGCGCCTGTGCCAGTTGTGGTATGGCATGAGCCTAGCCGATGCGCTGTCTGGGGGTGTGGTGTGATCATACGCGAGGAACGCATAGGCGGGCAGCGGCTGATATTGGGAGATTGCTTGCAGGTTATGCCGGGGCTTGGGATGTTTGATGCGGTGGTGACTGATCCGCCTTATGGGATAAACTTTGAATACGCCAGATATGAGGACACAAGGGAAAATCTAAGGGCGTTAGTTTCTGGCTTATTTACGCATCGAGATTCTTTTCAGAGAATGATAATTCTCTGCGGCCCGTCTCAAGTCCATGAGTATCCTGCCTGTGATTGGCTTGGGTGTATAAACTGGAACACAACAGGATCATTTGGCAAGTTTGGTTACAGTCAGTGGACGCCAGTTTTACTATATGGGTTAGACCTCAAGGGGTTCGGTAATGTAAACGGAATTACGAAAACAGACACATATCACATAAGCGGCGGCGGTTCTGTTGGCTTTCAAAGAGACAAGGAATCAAAGCTGCACGTTTGCCCTAAACCGTTAAACATTATGGTGCGAATGGTTCAAAGGTATACTGCAACAGACGAAACAATCCTCGACCCATTTATGGGCAGCGGCACAACCCTTGTCGCCTGCCAGCGTTTAGGCCGCAGCGGAACGGGGATTGAACTGGACCCGGACTATTTCGACATAGCTTGCCGCCGCGTAGACGAGGCCACCCGCCAGCCTGACATGTTCGTGACGCCGCCTGATCCGCAACCCAAGCAGGAGCCGATGATATGACCATGAGCGCCATAGAGGCCCTAACGAACGCTGCTGTGGGACTTGTCGTATCTTGGGCCATCACGTTCCTTGCGCTGCCATTGTGGGGGCTGCAACCGTCAGCCATGCAGGCTGGTGGCATTACGGGCATGTATTTCGTCGTCAGCTTTCTGCGCGCATGGCTGATTCGGGAATGCTTTAAACGCGCTAGCATGAAGGACATCACCACATGACCCCCGACCAATTCCGCAACGCCCGCCTGTCACTGGGCCTGACGCAAATCCAGCTTGCCACAGAATGGGGCATGACTGACAACGGCGAGCGCACGATCCGGCGATGGGAGAATGGAGAGCGCGCCGTTAGCAGGGTGGCGGCGTATGCGATCAGGCTCATGGTGGCGGTTAAAAATAGTGCTTGACGGTAGGGGGCCATTGGTCCTATACATGGGTAAGAGAAACGCAACCAGGAGATACCGACATGATCCGCACCATAGCACAAATTGAAAACGACATGGAAATCGCACGGATGCGCATGGATCAAGCACGCGACAAACTCTGCGAAGTGATCATGTCGGGCACCCCAATGGAGCAGACCCGCCTTGAGATGGTTCACGCCGCTGCGATTGAAGATTACATGAACCTGAAAACATGCCACGACAAGATGGTTTGCCGCGCCGCATAACCCCAAGCCTCGGCCACGCGCCGGGGACACCACACCGATAGGAGGATGAAAATGACGCGCCCAGAAATTATCACCGCACTGACAAAGTTTGGCATATCGCCCGCAAGGGCATTGGAAATTGCCATTGATGTTGAACGCGGCGACGACTTTGCAACGCGCTGGCTCGCGTATGTGATGCAATCCATGGCGGCTAAAGCCCCATGACCATCAGCAAGCTCCGCACCCACCTCTACGCCATCGCCCGGATCGCCGGGGACGTGCAAGCGTTAACTCACCGCAAACCCGGCACGGCCATACCCAAGCGCATTGGCCGTCGCATTGCGGGATACCTAGCGGGCCGTGGTATCGGCTCGATATTCAAACCAACGAAGTGAGGAGAACGACATGGACGTTACAGAAACCACCGCCCGCCTTTACGCCATCGGCGCGGCGATCTTGGACAAGACCGGCGAAACGCCTTGGATTGGGCCATCACTAAAGATTAGAGATAATGTTTGCAGCGTTGACCTTTGTCGCAACTACGGGAACGGCAACGACTACATTATAGGCACTGCTACCGGTGATACCCCAGAAGCCGCTCTTGACGATGCAGACCGCATTATCGCAGCCTTGCCCGATCTGGAAAACGCCAAGCTACACCGCCACATGGCGCGCGTTGCTGATTGCATACACGCGGCGCACAGTGACGGAATCGCCGATGAATACGTCACGCCTCTGCGCCTGACAGTCAAGGCAATGTCCGACAACCTGCTGGCCGGGCCGGTGCCGACATGACCACCACCGCAAACACACTCGCATGGCTAGATGTCGTGCGCAACACACGCCCCGGCAATCTGACCTATGACGACTGGTCAGAGTTGCACGGGATGCTGCATGACCTCATCCACGTAGACGACGTAGACGCGCTACGGGCCGCGCTGGCGGATCGTGACTTGGGCGAGGCTGTCTACGCCGCGCCGGATGCTAAGCCATGAGGGGCCGCATTCGCCGCTGGCTGTTTGACGCCATCGCGCTGTTCGCCTGCATCGTTCTTTGTGTGGCCACGGTCGTGCTGCTTGTGGGGGCTTTTTGATGGCCACGCTTGACGATCTATTTACCCAAAAGCGCCACCTTGTGACAGTTATCATAATGCTGGAAAACAAGGACCGCCTCGGCCATGAAGGGCTGGACGCGCTATGGAAGGCGCGGAATGATCTTTGGGACGTTAGACGCCAGATCACAGAAAAAGAATACGCCGCATAACCGCCCGCAATGGGCATAACCTGGAGACCACCCAATGAAAAAGACCCTTATGATAACCGCCGCCGCTCTGACCCTTATGGCCGCGCCCGTCTACGCGCAAGGCTGCAATGCAGGGTGCCAACTGCAACGATTGGAAAACAACCCGCAGCTTCGCACCCCGGCCAATGTGGTGCGTGCCATGCGTGAACTGAACGACGAGGATCAGCGGCTTGTATCCGGCACATATGACCCCACGACAGGAACGCTGACCCTGCAAACGCAGGACATGCGCGCGGGTGCTGATGGCAATATCTCACGCCGCGATGTGGTTATCACGGGGCTTGAGGCGCGCGATGGTGCGGATGGGGCTGATGCCGTGTTCCCGCAGGACAGCTTCGACCGGATGATGGACCGCTACGGCCATAGCGTTGCTGCATCCACTGCGCTTGGTGGCCTTGAGTTGCGCACACCGGGCGAGGGCGACTGGTCCATCGGCGGGGGTATCGGTGGCATCATCCAAGGCGGCGACAACTTTGAAGCGATATCCCTTGGCGTCCGCTATGGTATCAGCGACCGAGTGTCGGTCTATGGCAAGGTATCCCAATCATTGCAGGGCAACAGCACCGCGTGGTTTGTCGGGGTGGAGGCGGTCTTGGGCGGCACGCGCTGATAATGCCATAAAAAAAGCCCCCGCGTGATTTAACACGCGGGGGCGAGTGACCGGACGCCACCAGGGAGGGGATGCCTACGTCCGGTAGGATGTGCATCTTGTGACGATGCGGTGTGTAAGTCAATCCCGTTCCAGAGGATCAATAGAAGCCCGCGCTTGGTAATGCAAAGGCAATGCACCTAGAACCACACAGTAAACCGCCCGTCTTGGCCGTCGTATGGGTGATGCACGAAACACTCCACCGCCTGCCGATTGATGTATCCATTGCGATTATGCCAGCCGTCGGGCGGTGACGGGCTGCGAACATGCTCAATCTGGATGTTGTCGCCTTCCATACTGCGGGCCGCGTTGTGCATCATGGTCATTCCAATGTGATCTTTTTCCCGCTTGTGCGTCGTGACGCCCACCGCCTTGCGCGTCTTGTGGTGGACGTGGTGGAGATACCAGTAGCGGTGCAGGCAGTCTGAAACATGCGCGCGGGCCTCGGTCATCATCAGCGGATACAGGTCCGCTTCCTTCGCGCCGTCGCCATGTGTCAGGCCGATCAGGTTGGCCTCAAAGCGGTAGTATTTGCGATGCAGTTCCGACAGGTTATAATCGGTTGCGGTCACGTCCGGCGCATTGCGGAACCAAGCGCCGACCTGCTGCGCGATGCACCACCCCATCAGCCAATCGTGATTTGACGGACAGAATATCAGATCGACGGGCGCGGTAAGGCGGGCCAATTCAATGCACTTGACATAGCCTGCAAATGCATCGCGGTAAATCTGGTGGACCGTGCCCGCGCTGTCCTGATAGGTGCCGCTTGTCGTGGTGGATCGCGCGTTGTCCACATGCAAAACGTCATTGCCCAGAACGAACAGGATGCGCCCGATGCCCGATCCCGATGCCTTGCGGATCAATTCGCGCGTGCCCTCCACCATCCGATGCACGGCAATATCGCGGCTGTAGGCGTGGCCGGTTTCAGTCTCGACAGACAGTTTGCCGACATGCACGTCCGCAAGGTCAATGATCAGCAGGCAATCGCCATCAGGTGCGGGCCGAACTTCATACGCCGGGAATGTTTCGTCGCGCAGATCATCGATCGCGCCCCGGATCATGTCAAGGAATTGGCTTGTTTCTTCGGATGACGTTGGCGCGGTCCATCGGTTGTTGCCGATCTTCTGGCCATTGTCATCTAGGACCGCAACCCACCCGCCGTTGATTTCCGCGCCGCCCAGGCCGGACAGCTTCATCATGGCCCTTGCGCCTTCGGACAGGTGTAACCCGGCATCTACGGCGCGCTTATAGCGGCTGTTGAATGTCTTTTCGGGCATTTTAAGCCACCGCGCGGCAGCGGATTGCGAGCCGTGCTTTCTTACGGCGTCAACGGCTTCCTGCATCGCCTCATGTGATAGAGGCGGCGTAGGCATTACATCAACTCCCCGTTCCACCATTCAGTGCCGCGCATGTGCGGGCAGGCGGTGCAGTCGCGGTAGATGCGGCGGCAATAAGTGCGGCGGTGGCGAGTAGATGCTTCATGGCGTCTTTCCCTTATTTCAGTGCGGCAACCGCACATTCGTATTCAATCCCACGATAGGCCATTGTGTCAACGTAGCTGTCCCGGTGTGTTGGGCTTGTCTGTGATCTGGCCAGTTTGGTTGCGATGTGCAGTTGGGCAACTTCCCGCGCGGTCAGGTCTCGCCCGGTCCATGCGTTGAATATGTCCGCAATGTGCTGCATGTTTTGGACGGGCGGGCCATAGGTGGCTTCCCTATCGCCTGCGGTTAGCGTTGCCGCCTCGTGCAGGCAAGATACGCGCAGTGGCTCACTCACCGCGCACCGTCCAGAATAACCAGTATCGGCAGGCACCGCTCACGGGCGGCAGGCAGATCATCGCCAGCCAATGCACCAGCACACGGTCCGACAAACGGCGCGCTGGCGTCAATCGCCGCCGCCGCGCTGCCTGTCTGCAATGTCGTGCAACCGCTCAATCCTGCCAGCATCAGTGGCACCAATACCAAGGTCCGCATTGTCGATCTCCTTGCGCGTGTTGATGTAGTTCCGAGCCTCAGCATTTTCCGCTTGTGTGAGTGCATCCTTGGCGGCGTCACGTCGCTGGGCCATGATGATGCCCAGAAACCCAAGGACCGCCACCCCTGCGCCTATAATCCAGCGCACGGGGCGGCTGGATAGGATTGCGGCGATCATGTGCCACCCCCAACCCCGGTTAGAAATTCGTGATGCAACATTGATATGGCCGCAATCATTGGAATGGTCAGATCGCCGCCAGACCAGCGCGTGCCCACGGACCCGTCACTGTTTACAATCGCCATGCCCATTGCCGTGATCGAACCGGCCTTGGCGCGCTCAAGCAATTCTTCTAGTTGCTCCACGAGGTCAGGGTTTCCCGCCGATGATGCAGGCCCGCCGTCGTAAAGGTTGACTACGCTGGTCATGTCCCATCCCCCTGCTTAACCATGCGCCCGACCATGCCAAGCACCAGCAGCGCGCCCGTGACCCACGCGGCGGTGTCATCGCCTACGCGCGACTTGAGGTCGGGCGGAATAAACACCCACGCGCCCTGCAATGCGAAGGCGGCACCCATCGCTTGCATAGATAGCCATCGCCACCACCGGCGCGCATCGTCTACGAATTTCATGTGCGCTTGCCTTTAATAAGGGATGCCAGCAATTCAAGGATACGCGCCCACAGGCTTTTGACGGGCGCGGGACGGGCCACAGTGCGTGGTGTGGTGTGCAGCGCGGATTTGTTTGATGCAGACACAGCTATGCGTTCGCGCAGATGATCACCGATCTTGTGCGCGTCACCCGCCGCTGCCATTCCCGGCAACCACATCACGTCCCACTTGTTGCGCTGCGCAATGCCAAGCGTTGACTGCACCTCGGCATGGGTCAGGACGGTTTCGCGCGTCACGGGGATGCCATTAGCGCGGCACAATCTGGCCACCTCGGCAACAAGCGCCGCAACCTGAACCTTGGTGATAGGCGATGGCCCGTGGTCAAATGGCCGTTCCTTTGCGCCGCGCATTCCCGCCATAGCGATGCCGATGGCTTTGGTATTCGCGCCCCGCGTGTGCGCCGCATATGTGCTGCCGTCGTTCGGGTGGCGGATCGGGTCATTGGCGGAAACCGGATGATTGCCAGAGACAATGTTGCCATCACCCTCCACAATGGTGTGATAGTGCCGCTTGTCGGTCGCGTTGGCTTTGTTGCCCCCGGCGGTCCAGTGAATTATGATACGGTTCACTTCCCCATTCCCCTCAATAACGTCTTTATGTCCGACCCGATTTCGTCAAGCCTGCGATCCATGCGGTCGCGGCTGTCTTTCGCGGCTTCCATGTCCTCCTTGCGTTGATACCACAGGCGCTTGATTTCGGTGCCGTTTGATATGCCGCGCGCCTCAAGCCGGATAAGCCATGCAATCGCGGCAATGACGGTAACGGCAACTGGCCACCATGTTCTTATCATGTCAGTCATGCCGCCCCCGGTTGGCTAGGTGTCCGCCGCCGATCGCGCTCGTTGAGCCAGAGCGCCTTGGCCATGATACCCATCAGCGCCAGATTGGTTTTGCCTGCCGGTGCGCCTGCCGCGCGCGCGGCATCGTCCCAATCCGCCCCCGCCTGCAACCGCCCGTAGACACCTGCCTCAAGCAGGTAGTCATGAACCAGCGCGGCGAGCAGGTAGCGCGGATCATCGGGCCGCATCCACCAGCGCAGCAAGCAAGGCACGCTGCTTTCAAACTCGGTCCCTGCGGGGATGGTGACGCGGTGCCCCGATGCCTTGCGCCCGACGTCCCATTCGATAGGGACCGTCGTGCGCCAGCGTCTGACCTTACCGCGCTCGAATAGGGCGGCGGTGTCAATCATGTTTTCAGCCCAAACGCGGCTGCCAACGGCGCGGCCTGTGCAATGGCACCCTGCAAGATGGCCTCGAATTGATCTGGCGTGGCGTTATCCAGTGCCTTATCGACCGACAGCCAGAGATTGCGCGTCTGCAGTGCGATTGACCTGAATGCTTGTGCCTTTTCCAAGATGCGGGCTGCGTGTTCAGCAGGGGTTCTGCCCTTGCTGGTTGCATCCGCCGTAAGAATGGCAAGCTGCTGCGCGCTTTGCGTTCCAGCCGTGAACGCGGTTGCCATGGCTTCTTCTTCAATCCAGCCTTTCTGCACGACGTCAGGGTATTCATCCTGAATTTGTGCAGTGAGTCCATTGATCCAAGCAGTCATTGCCAATTTGGCGGCGGAGGCTGTTGCATACTTTGGAGGGGCCACTGGTAAAGCTGGCCGCTCTGCCAGCTTTTCCCATTTCGATCCGTTCCACCGCGCGACCTGATCGCCCGTTGTTTTGGGCGGCGCAGTCATCGCCAGCGGTAGCGGCAGCGGCCCCATCGGATCAATCTCACGTTCCCCGACAAACACCCCTTGGGCGTCCAGTTGATAAATGGTGATCATATCAAGTCGCCTTTATGAATGTTTTGAGGGGGAGGTTTTCTTCTGGAGACGCAGTTACGGCAAAACTTGTGGCCTTGTCGTAAATCGCTGAACTGTAGATGCTGACAAACGGAGAGCCGCTGTGAGCGACGGACAGGTAGTTGCCATCTGGGGAAAAGGCTGTTCCGAGGCCAATCCCTGCCGGTAGTGTGGCAGGGTTGGCCAGCTTGGTGAACACGTCGCCAGCGCGTTTGTAAATGGTCACGAATGGCGATGTGTCATGCGCGACGGACAGGTAAGTTCCATCTGCTGAGAAGGCTGTTCCCCTACCAGTCCCTGCCGGTAGTGTGGCAGGGTTGGCTAGTTTGGTGAAAACGTCACCCGAACGTTTATAGATGGTGACGAATAGTGATGTGTCATGCGCGACGGACAGGTAAGTTCCATCTGCTGAGAAGGCTGTTCCGAGTCCATTACCAGCAGGCAATGTCGCGGGGTTTGCCAGTTTGGTAAACACATCTCCAGAGCGTTTATAGATGGTCACAAACGGCGAGGCCCCGTGCGCGACAGATAGGTAGGTGCCGTCTGGTGAGAATGCTGTTCCGTTGGCATTGGACGCAGGCAGCGCGGCAGGGTTTGCCAGTTTGGTGAAAACGTCACCCGAACGTTTATAGATGGTCACGAAAGGCGATATGTCATGCACAACGGACAGATAGGTTCCATCTGCTGATAAGGCCACTCCCCGGCCAGTCCCCGCAGGCAATGTCGCAGGGTTTGCCAGTTTGGTGAAAACGTCACCCGCACGTTTATAGATTGTAACAAACGGCGAGGTGGCGTGCGCGACAGATAGGTAGGTGCCGTCTGCGGAAAAGGCAGTGCCTAGACCAATCCCTGTCGGTAGTGTGGCAGGGTCGGCCAGTTTGGTGAACACATCACCATCGCGTTTGTAGATGGTCACGAACGGAGAGGTGGCGTGAGCGACGGACAGGTAGTTGCCATCTGGGGAAAAGGCTGTTCCGTTGCCAGTCCCTGCCGGTAGTGTGGCAGGATCAGATAATTTCAACCCGGGATTGAAGTCACCGATAATGCCCAATTCCGCAAACAGCGCCGGATAGCTGGATTGCAGATAAACTGCGCCATCGCTCGGTAGCCATTCCGGCGACGCAAGCGCACGGGCAGACGTGATAGTGTCGCCAATTTGAAACGACGGCTCTATCCCAAGAAGGGTTTTCTGCGCCGCCAAGTCTGCCGCCGCCAAGAACGTCCAGCCCGCCGCCGTTACGTCCACAAACTCCACGCCGTCAGCCGCTGCGTTTACCCGCACCGCGTCCAACTCATTGCCGGTAAGCGATGGCAGATTTGCGGCCACCAAAGCCGCCGCCGTTGACTGGGCAAACGTCCCGAACGCCACAAGGTCCGGCGCAAATTGCAGCGCCTGCCAGTCAAGAAACGCATCGAGGTTCGTGTCAAACGCCGTCTGTGACTGCCCCTTGTCCGGGATGGTTCCAAGGAATTGTCTGATTACTGGCGCGGTCATTAGAGCGTCTCCACTTCGAGTTGAACTTTTGTTATCCCGCGAACGTCGCTGACCGTCTGGCACGAGCTGACAAAACCATACGCTATTAATTCGGGGTTGTCATCAGGTCCGGCAAATACTGCCGCCACCCCGTCCAAGTCGTTTATCGTGCGCCAGAACGGATCGGCGGCGTATCCGTCCAGGTGCACCCGATACCCGACCCGCGATGCAGGGGTCCGGCGCAACAGGGACGTGAGCGTGCCCTCAGTTTTCTTGACGGATCGACTGCGCAAGCCGCGCGGGGATTGCGTCTCTACGGTCCCGTATTCATCAGCAATGCCCATGGCAATCGTGCTGACCGCTGCCGTCGCGCCGGTGTTTGTGATCGTCACCACCACTGTTGAGCCTTGTGGGATATTCAGGCCGAAAGTCACATACGACCGCTCAAGCGATTGCGGCACAAAAAACCAGCGCCAGAACGACCCGAGGTAAGGCGTGTCGTCCTGCAAATTGTATGTCACGTCGGCCACATCGCCCGTCGTGTTCAGCGTGCCGACGATTGTGATTTGCGTTGCCTGCAACCCAAAGAACGCCATGGCCGAAAGTCGGGGCAAGCCTTCCAGCGTGTAAGTGATGCTGTCCGCGCGGCTCGTGATCGTGTCGATCACCCGGTATTGGTCCGCCCCGAATTGCAGGTCGAATGCCGCGTAACGATTGGCCGGTCCAGCGTCAAACCATTCTGTCGTGGCGGCAAGCCCCGGCTCTTGCGTTGTGCTGGCCGCTGATACCTCAAACAGCCGTTCATCCACCCGCCGCACGTCGCCAAGCGTATATGTGCCAGCCGTCCATGCCGTTTCCAGCACGACATTCGTGCTGTCAATATTGGTCTCGGTTATGGCAAATGGCTCGATTATCCGCAGTGTCATAGGGTCTGCTCCAACTGGAAGGCCAGCGTGTCATCTGCCGCGTCTGCCCCGCGCCCGGTATTGCCCGCCGTGATTTCCGACGACGACACCAGCCGCTCCATGCTCACGTTAAGCGCTCGCAACTCTGCCCGCAAGTGTGCATCGGACTCGCGCGGCGTGAATGCCTGATCGTTCCCGGCCCGTGACAGCGCGCGGATGTAATCCTGGCCCGTGGCAAACAAATCCTCATTGACCAGCGCGCGCAGACTGTTGCCAAGCGCATTGGCCCCCGCGCTGATTTCCGCAAATGCGGGGGATAGCTGCATCAGTGAGGCCACCAGCCCGCTATCGCCAAGCGCGTCGGCTTCATCCACCAGCGCGCGGAATGCTGCACGGGTGGATGGCAATGCGTCGATGCCAAGCGCAAGCATCTCGATCGACAGCAGTTCAGTCGCGCGCGCCACCCGTTCCGCGTCGGTGTAGAAATTCTGATAGTAGGACTGCGACACCGCGTTGAAGTTTTCAAGTGACCCGAACAGTCCAGCAAATGCCGCTGCTGCACCGGCACCGGCAACAGATACGTCATAGGTGTTCAGGCCCAGGTCGCCCATGCGGGTATTTACCAGCGTCAGGCTAGTGACAAGGCGGTCCAGCGTTTCGGTGATCTTTTCACCCTCTAGGACAAACCCCTGCAGCCCCGGAATGAGACCGGCGAACGCTTCTGCCGACGCAGCGATAACACCCTCAAGCCCGCCGCCCCCACTCACCTTAAAAGAATACGAAAAGCGGTCAAACGCATCCGCTCCGACATTCAGCGTCGACGCGCTGTCCATTATGGCGGTCTGTAGAGATTGAACCGCCCCAGTGATAGAACTCATTGTCTGCGCGTCAACGGCCCCCAGTGTTGTGCTGATCTTTTTGGACAGGCCGAAGAAACGGCTTTTCTCAACCGTTTTGTAGGTATTGGCCAGCACGCCCATATTGGTGATGTTGCCCTGGATGCCTTCGTCAAGCACCTTGGTTTTGGTGCGGAACGCTGAGAACGCCAAGGCCACCGCGCCGATGATCGGAATCGCCACGCTAAGAGACGCTGCCAGTCCAGCGCCGACGCCAAGCGACCCGATCCCAGTGGCCAAGCCGGAGCCTGCACCAAGACCTAGAAGGCCACTACCGCCGCCCAGACCCAAGAGGCCGCTGCCACTACCGAACGCGCCCAGCAAACCCCCACCGCCGCCTGCGCCCTTTGCGCCCGCGCCACCGCCGCCGCGCAACAGGTTGCTCAGAAACCCACCGCCGCCCTTGCCAGCAACGCCCGCCACGGCTTGCCCCACGCCGCCACCAGACGCGCCGATAGACAGCATGATCCGATTGCGAACTGCCATGCTGATCATCTGCGCCAACATGGATTTGAAGCTGTCCAAGATGCTGGCCACGAACCCCTTGAAGTCGGTAAACCCGCGCATGATAAAATCACCGAATGCGTCCGACACGCTGCCGATCCCGCGCAACAGTGACCCGCCAAACTCGCGGCCCATCTCAACAGCGTCTTTGGTGCCGCCTTGCAACGCCGCACCCATGCCCTGCGCAAACGTGGTGAGTTCTTCGATTTCGGCAGCCGCCGCTGCTGCTGCGGTTGCAACGCCGCCGCCAGTTCCGCCTTGCCCGTCCAAGGAAGTGGTGAGACTTTGAACGCGACGCCGCGCAGTTTCAGCGTTGTCGCCAAACTCCAAGACCGCATCACCAAAGTCGCCAAAAGTCTGTGTATCGACTGTGCCCAGACCAAACGACAGGCCCGTAGATGGTGCGGCCTGTTCCGGGATGCCAGCCGCCTCATTCATTGCAGCATTGATGGCGCGCGCTTCGTCTGCACCTATGCCAAGCTGGACGGCAAGGGCAGACGCGCCCGTGACGGCGTTGGCGAAGCTGAGGCCATTGATGCTGCGCGCTATTGCGCCTGCGTTATCTTCGGCATCACCAAGCCCGCTGGCAAAGTTCGCCGCCGCGTGTTCAGCCGCCGATAGTGACGTTTCCGCGTCAAACAGATCAAGCGCAAGTTGCGTGACTGCATCCGCCGCTTCTGTCAGGCGGTCAACGCCAATTCCCGCGCCAAACAGAGTGACCATGAACGACGCGGCCTCGGCCTCGGCCCGTGCTGCGTCAAGTGCAGTTTCAGCCGTTGCAACCGCATCCCTTGCTACCTGTAGCATGGCGTCAAGGTTCCGCTGCGTGACGTTGTTGTAGAACCTTTCAGTCGCGGTGTTCAGCGCATCCTGGACGCTCACGACGCGGGCAATCGCGCCTTCAAATGCCGCTGCCCCCGCAGTGCTTTCTGTAAACCCGCGATAGAGTGTGGTCGCCGCAAGCGCCAGTCCGGTGAATAGCGCGACTGCGGGGATCAGGTTCATGGCCAATGCAAGCGTGGCCATTGCGCCCGCTGCCAGTGCGCCGCTGGTGGCCATGGCCGAAAGGCTTATGACAAGAGCCGGAACCTTCATCGCCCCAAGCACGCCGACCGATATGGCCACCAGATCAAGGTTATCCGCCAGTGTGGTAAACGCCTCGGACAGCCCGACTAGCGCATTCACGCCAATTTCTGCCGCTTTGAAAAGCCCCGTGCCAATCGACTGCACCGCTGCGAAAAACTCGGGATTGGCAACTGCCGCCGTGAGACGTTCAATCGACGCCCGCAATGCCTCGGAACCCGGCCCAGACAACTCAAACAGATCGCCGAACGCATTGCGCAACGATCCAAGCGCACCCCCCAAGGTATCCCGCGCCGCTGCCGCCGATCCGCCGAACTGCGTTTCCAACTCGGCCAGGATAATGGTTTGCGCGCCGATCACGTCGTTACTGGCGACAAGCTGGCGCACCATTTCCTTTTGCGCCTCGGTAAACTGGATACCCGACCGCGACAGCGCCGTCATGCCCAAGACCGGATCATTCAACGCGCGGCCAACCTGCAAAGCCGCCGTGCTGAGGTCGGTCCCCATCGCCGTGGCAAGGTCCATTACCGCCACCGTCGCGGCGTCAAACTGATCGCCACGCACCTGCGTGAACGTCAGCAGCACGCCTTGCATAGCGTTAGTCGCCTCGTCTCCGAAATTGGTGATCCGCTGCAAGGATGCCGCATGCGCGTTCAACTGCTCAATCGACCGGCCCGCCGCGCCACCCGTTGACAGGATAGCCGCGCCAAGCTGTGCCTGCGATGCCTCGGCGGTCACGGTGGCGTCAATGAACTGTCCAAGCAGCTTGCCAGCCGCCAACGCCGCGCCCAAAGCAGCCGCCGCAGCCGCCGCCGCGACCATGGCGGCAGACATGCCACCAAACGCGCGCCCAGCCCTGTCAGCGGATCGCTCTGCGCCACCCGCCGCCGTGCTAACGTCGCCAAGGTCGCGCTTCCCACGCCGCAAGTCCGACGTGTCCATGCGAACCGCAAGGGATGCCATGTCAACCATTTGTCGGCTCCCTATCCACCGGCGCGATACTAAACGCGCTCTTGCCCTCTTGCAGTCCGTTTGCGAACGCCATGCTCATACGCCGCAACATAGACGCTTCCCACGCCTCTGTCACGGCCCCTGTCATGTCGGCATAGGCTTTCAGATCGTGCCAATCCAGCGCCACGCGGTTGCCCATGCCGTCTGATTTTACCGGCCCCGCCTCGATCAGCGCCTCAAGCAAATATGCGCACGCATGGACCTGCACAAATGGCACCGGACGGCCCGCGTCTTGATACTGTTTTGCGCGCGTGATCATGGGCCGTCCGTCCTTGTGTTCAACCGCGCTCGATAGCCAACCGGCTTGATGCGCAGCCAGTGTCAACCAGTCGGCTGTTTGTCCAAAAAACCCTGCTGATTCTCCGCTGCATCAATGACCTGCTGGGCGAACGTCTTGCCAACCACGATCAGCTTTGGCGTTTGCACATCAATCGGCTTGCCGTCCTTGTCCTTGATGCTGACCGTAGTCATCACGGGCGCACCCTTGTCGTCTTTCTCAACCTGAAAATCCGGGAAGGTCATGTTGAGAATTTCGCGCATATGGTCCGGCGTTGTCACTGGCGTATCGCCAAGCGTCATGTTGCGCGGCTCGATGATGTATTTCATGGCGGTTTCAATCGTGGCCTTGTGGACCTGATCAAAGTAGGCGTCAGCGGATTCAGCCTCGCCCTTGCCGTCCGCAACCGCCTGGGCGGCCTGCTTGGCGGCAAGCTGCGCCTCTGCCAGCCGCATCTGCGTTGAGCGGGCGGCGATGCCGCGCACAAGGAAGCCCGGCGCGTCCTTGCCGGTCTTGATGGCCTCGCCTGTCCACTGATCGCACAACGGCACAAAAACTCCGTCCTCTTGTTTCTGCCGGGAATTTCGGGTGTTCATATCCATGGTTCAAATCCTTTGGTTGTGGTTGATAACGGGGCGCGGTGGCCAACCACCTCCACGCGCGCCCCTAGCCTGCCGGAGCAGGATTAGGCTGCTGGCTCAGTCGCCACAATCGTAGCTGCGTTCTGCCGGAAACTGATCGAAAAGCCTTGGAAGTTCGCGTTGGTGGGTTGGTTCGGCACATGGCTATGCGCGATGCCTTGCGCATACTTGACCGGATCGCCCGCAACTGGCGCATTTGCCACCCCGGAACCGTCCACGATCTTGACCGACAGGATGCCCGAGTCGCCATCAGCGGCGTTCTTGATGTCCTCTTGGCCAGCGTCTGATGGCACTTCCTCGAAGGTCGCGGTGCTTTCGCTGCCGGTGCCTGCGCCCTTGTCCGCCTTCGTAAATCCGGACAACGCCGGAATTTCGATCATGGAATGCGTGACGCCAAGCTGGAACAAATCCAACTCGCCATTAACGCGAACCCAAGTCAGGGCGGCAAATGCTGCGGCGGTGTTTGCGGTCGGAAGCGCTTCCGCGACAAACAGGGTTTGGCCGATGAAGTTAGTCATGTGTGTTGTCCTTTGGGGTCAGCGTTTCAGTTGTTTCGGGCAGAGTGCGCGTCCAGCCTTTTGCAAGCCATTGCGCGGCGTCAGATTCAAACGGGGTAGCAATTGCGCCAATGAGACCGTTTGCCTTGTTTGTGTTTGTCAGAGACACGCGCGCGTCTTTTTTCACGCGGTTGCCTGGTAGCCTACGAAGATCGGGGTTTCCCATCTTTGCCCTTCCTGCCGTCCGGTCCGCACCGAGTGGCCGTTGATTGTTAGCGTTGTCGTGTTCACAGTCAGGCGCAAGGCGCGGTAGAAAAACGCCGCAATAAGCCCCGCCTTTGCCCTTGTGACCGCCTCATAAACGCCAAGCGGTGACACCAGCGTTATCACAAGAAACCCCTGCCGCCGCATGACGTTGCTGGACAGTTCGGCAGGCTCATTATCGTTTGGCAAATGCGCAATTTTGATATGCTCACCCGTTGGAATGCCGCCGCCCTTTTGCGGCCATAGCACGGGATAGGACAGCGCGGTAGCCATTACCTCGGCGCGTGCCATCAGTGCCACATGAATATCAGCCTCGGCGCTCATTGGATGCTCAATTCTATGCCGATGCGCGACACCACGGATTGAAACTCTTGGATAGTCAGCGCGACCATGCCGTTGGGTGCCTTCTGCGAATACCCTTCTTCCAATCGCCGCGCATATGGCAGGTTATTGGCGAAGTAGATTGTGTCGCCTGCGTTGATGCCCATAACAGTCGCCGCGCCCTTGGCAATCGTCGCGGTTCCTGTCTTGTCGTCAAGCTCCAACGTGCCATTTGGCACAGAACCGATTGCAAGTTGCCAGTTGCCGCGAAACCGGCCAGACAGCACGGGGCTTTTTAGGATGATGCGGCGGAACATTTCCAAAGCGATCTTGCGCACCGCCAAGTCCATCTTGCGCGCAGTCTTGCGCTCGAATCCGCGCACCTGATCTGCAAAGCCAGCCATCAGCGCCGCCCTACCGCGTCATAGAGGGCAGTCACGCCACCCGATGCAACGCGGCCCAGCTTGGCGATTGTCAGCGTGCCACGGTCGCAGATGATAAGATCCTCTAGGTCAATCTCAATCCCTATCGGTTCAATGATAACTTGGAAGTCACCTGCCAAGATATTGGTGCCGTCAATGCGGCGTTCTGCGATTTCAAACACGGCCATACGCGCCGCCGTGGTGGCGGTTGTTACGGTTCCGCCTGTGGGGTCACTAGGCCCGCCACCTGCGCGCGTGGCGCGCTGGATGCTGCCCGTCTGCACCGCGTCCGGCTGCTTTGCAACCAGCGTGTCAAATGCGGCGGTGACTTGGGCGCGAATGGTGGTCATTGAATTACCGCCCCTTCAAACTGACGCAAATCAATCGTGTAAAAGCCGATCTTGTGTTTGTGTAGTGACGGCCCCGCAACGCAAACAACAGCCTCCATTGGCTCGCATTCCTCCCCATCAATCCCAAGCCAATTAGTGACATCTAGCGCTTCATTGTCATCAAGGATTGCAATCCCTAGCTTTCGATTCACTAAGACAACATCGCGGTCGGATTTCTGCCCTTCGCCCAATATAAACCGGCCCATCACCCGCGCCTCATGTTGATAAGCCCTTGACCACCACGAACGTAGGCGCGCAACAGGCCCTCGACCGCAAGAATTCGGGCGGGTGACGTTGGCAGGTTACTGCCCGCAATCGTGATCGGCCCGACCTTGATGCTTTCCGATGTGGCGCTTGTCTCAATCGTGGCAAACGGATCAAGCCCGCCTTGAAGAATATACGCCACCTCAAATTGCGCATTGATGATGTCGATCGGGATTGTGTCTGGATCAATCGGCCAATCGTTGAACAGCCCGCGCACCAGACGCGGCCATGAACGCGCCTGATACTGGTATTGCTGCAAGCCGAAAAACTCATTCTTGCGGTCGATCACGGTTGCCGCGCGGCGCAGGTTGATTTCATTGGCCGCGTCTGTCGTCGCAAGCGTCCACCCCATGGCCAGGGCATACGCCTCATACGCCGCCAGCGTGCCGTAGCTGTCGGATTGCGTGCCGCCGATGGTGGTATCAAGTGCCATGCGTGCCTCTAACTAACCTCAGTGAAGGGGCGAACCGTGGCCCGCCCCTCTGCAAAGATTAGCCTAGAACCGTGACGATAGCGTCTGGCTGCCATGCCTTCACGCCGTAGATCGCGGTGATGTCCACCATGGCTTTCTTGTAGCCACCGTAGACCTCAACAGTGAAGGCCAAGCCCGAATTGGGGTCTTGAATAATCATCTGCTCTTGTGCTGCCGATGCCATAGGGGATGCCATCGGGCGAATGGCCAACTCAATAGCCGAGCGGTGGAAGCCGACGTTGGCGGTGTAGGCGTTGAGGATGGTCACAGCCGCATTGTCTGCGATTGCGACACGCAAGCCGGGGGCTGCGATGGTGAACGTGCCAGATGCACCGGATGCCTGCCCAACCTCAACCACATACTTGTTCACCGCGTCACCAGCGAAGGTCACAACGTCGCCAGCCTTGATGCCGGTTGCGCCAGCAGTTGCACCGTCAAAGACAATCGCAGTTGCACCAATGGCAAGCGCCCCGTTTACGGTCACGCCGGTTGCGGTGCCCTTGACGTGAGTTTGAACGCCCGCCGATTCCTTCAACATAAAGCCCTGCAAATCCAGCAGCGTGCCTTGGCGCAGCATGTCAGTTCCGCCTGCCTCATTGGCCTTTTGCAGTTGCGCCTGCTGGCGAAGCTTGGTGCCTGCAATCGAGTTCACGACGATAGACAGTTGGCCATCATCAACCGGCATGGAGTTATCAAAGATGACCTGACGAGCCTCGGCGATAATGTCGAAGTTTGTGGCAAAGGGGTTTGTGCCAGCAGTCCCGACCGCGCGAGATGCATACCGATAAGCCTCGGTTGCAATGTCCGATTCAATCTGGCGAACCATGCCATTCATTTTGCGAACCAGCAACGCGCCGTATACGGTCTGAAACCCTGCGCCCTGCTCAAGGAAAAGTTGATCCTCGCCAGTGAATGGAATCTTTGCGTTGATCTCCTTATTCAGCGTCATGGTCCGATTGCCGACGGTGTTGTCGTCGCCTTCGGGAATCGTCATCGACGGGGTAACGCTGGTGTTGATAGTTCCCTCAACGGTCGTGTATGAACGAACAGTCACGCCTTGAGCGGCGGCTTGCGAACCAGCGTTTACCGTTACGGATGGAATGAACCCAACCGCAGTCTGGCCGACAATTTCGGCAGCTCGGTAGAGGTCACTTGCAAGGCTTGTAAGAACGTTTGCCATGGGCGGGGTATCCTTTTGCGGGGCTTAGTCAACAACGTCGCCACCAGATTTTGCATGAGCCGCGCGGGCCGGGTGTGACAATGCGTCAAACTGCGCGCGTGTGATTGTGAGTTGGTTTGGCTTCCCGCCCGTCGATCCGGCTGGCTTCCCGCCGCCGCCCTTGCCTGCATCCCGAACCGCGTATGGCTTGGATGCTGCAAGCTCCTTCGCCAGATCGGCTAAGGTCGCCCCGTGATCCGCGCCTGAGCCAATCATCGGTTTTCCGTCTGAGGTCATGATCTTTGCAGACCCGTCCTCATGGAACTGAATACGCATCATAGACGAATTTGCCACGTCGTCAATAGCCTCGGCAATAAACCCGGCTTTTGCGAGTTCCGCCTTGAGGTCAGAAGCCGCCCCGCGCTGGTGCATTTTGCTGATTCGCGTCTGCGCGTCGGACAGCTTGCCCTCGTAATCCGCCTTCATTGCGTCCAACTTGGCCTGCGCGTCATCCGCGCCCTTGCCGGTGCCTTTGGCCTTTTCGGTGAGTTCGGCAATCTTGGCGTCCATCTCGGCTGGCGTGCCATATTTGGCCCATGCCGCCGCATTGCCGCGCTCTTTGGATAGGGCGGTTTTAAGGCCCGTCACGTCCTCCGGTGCAGCAAGCGCGCCTAGGTTTAGCTTGCCGTCCTTGACGTGGCCTTGCAGCCATTCCGGCAGGGTTGTGGCGTCTGTTACGTCGATTTCCATGGTGACTTCCCGTCTGGTTGTGCCGACTTCCCGTCAGCGGTGTGTTAAATTCTAGCGCGTAGTTCTTCTAAGGTCAAAGGTCTGCCATTTCCATCCACCAAATCCCGGAACGATATTTCACCGTCGCGCCATAGTTTTGCACGGCCAACGCCCAGAACCTCGCCCTGCTCGGCAACGGTGCGCCGCGATAGCCACCCTTCAAACGTGGTATCCTCGGCAATCTGCCCGTCCATGCTTGCGCGCGTGGATAGTGGCACTTCGTCTAGGTCAATGCCGAGTTCGCGGAACGACTTGAGAACGGGCACGGAAGTCGATCGACAGTTCGAAACTGCAACCCCGTTTGCGATATAGGACGCGTCACTTTCCACTTCCAAATCGTAAACAAGCCCGCTATAAGTCTGCAAGCCCAATGAAAGGACCACATCATGCCCAAACTCAATCCTGCCCTTGCAGACATCATCACTCGACGCCACATCACCGACGGATTCTCCCTTCGCAGGATTGAGAGAGAGGAAGGATTTAGCAACGGCATTCTGTCCAGCTATGCCAAGCGGCACGGTATGGACGTCCGCAACAAAACCGACCAAGCCCGACTTGACCACGCCAGCGGAAACATTGTTAACCCCTCCGGCGCTGACCATTGGGGATTCGGCCACACCAAAGAAACCCACGTCAAGTATGCCAAAGCATCGTTGCGCATGACGCTTAATAACCCCAGCAAAGTTCCTGAAACTATCGCCAAGGCCAACGCAACCAAACGCGCCAACGGCTTTGCTGACACCATGCGCGCGAGGCTTGGTGGTATCCCCCTCAGTCACGATCACAGATACAAGGTCGCCAAGACGATTTCGTCCTACTTCAGAGAGAACATGAGCGACAGAGAGCATATGATGTCTGAAGCTTTGATCCCTTTGGATGGCAAGTGGGTCTCGCAATACCATTTCGATTGCGCGGTTCTCGATTTTGCCCGCCCAGATATTAGATGCGCATTCGAACCCGATGTCGGGGGCCACAAGCTTGAGCGCTCGCTTAACCGCGATGCTGCCCTCGTCCGTCAAGGTTGGACCATATTCCGATTCCGATGCGACAAGGCGGCAAGCCCGGATTACTTCCTTCATGCGATAAGTATCGCTGCGCAAATTATCCCCAACCTTCAAGGAACCCGCGAATTTCCACCCGCCCGCAAATATGGGGTGGTCATCCGTTGCCCTGAGAACCCCGCCGGACTTCGTGTTTATCACCCGGACGACGCCGCCCTCAAGTCGCTTGCACTTCGTATCAGTGACCGCCTTCCACCTGCCAAGGTGGGTTAGGACAAGATCGCCAACCTTTATAAACTCGATTGGGACAAGCCCCGCCTTTGTCCTGATTAGCGTGCCTTCGACCAAAGCGCCCCAATGCAGATTCCCCGGCCCGCCACCCCACGGCAGCGTGTGGCCAATAGGCTCGTGGCCTTCAACGGTGTATGTCAGCCCGTCGCGTGTGGCGCAGTCAATCGTCGTGCGCAGATCAATGGTCGATACCCATTGCAGCGCCTTCACCAAATCCTGGTTGGCCTCGTATAGCGACTGCCGCGACTTCTGCGAAACAGCCTGCGTTGCCGACCGCACCAGCGATTCCGCATTGCGCCGCGAAACCTGCATGAAGCCTTGCACGGGTTCGCCGCCCTGCACCCCGCCCCGTATGCGCCGGATCAGGCTGGCGTTTGTCTCTCCCTCTGCAATGCCCATCCGCATGGCGTCAGTGAATTTTTGCAGCGTGTCACCAGCCTGCCGTGAGAGCCAATCCGACACGGGCGCGCCTTGGATCAGCACGCCGTCAACAATCGCTACAAGCTGCCCGCGCGTAATGCTTGTGGTGATTAAGGTTGCGCCCACGGCTTTGTTTATTGACGACGCCGCAAACTGTGTCTCGATATCCGCCAACTCGCGCAACTCACCCACCAGGCGCGTGGATTCTGCCCGGTATGCGTTGCGTATTGTTTCGCGGGTTTGGTCCAGCAGCTTTTCCAGCCGCGCAGCCTGCCGCGATGGTGCCGCTATGCCTGTCGGGTCGATGCGGGCAAGTTGCGCCACGATATCGCCTTCCAACGTGCGCAGGAACATCGCACTGTCGCGCAACTGCGTGGCCGTCAGCCGTTGCAGGTCCAACGCGCGGCCAGTGATGCTGTCAAGGATTTCGGTGTTTACGCTGGCCATGGGTTATTTCTTCGGCTTGCGCTTTTTCATGTATGCCATCTATTCCCCCAATCCCATCGGCGCGCCAGTCAGCGCAGGCGCAGTCGCCGCCAGCCTGTCTAATTCCGCCGCCGTGTCCAAGTCAGGCCGCAACACACCGCGCCGCTTGCGTTCCTCAAAATACGTTTCCAGCGTCAGATAGCCCATCGCAACGTCTTTCTGCATCGCCAGCACTTCCTGCGGTGTCATCATCGTAACGCCGAATTCCTTGTTGACGTTTACCGTGATCGACACATCGCCAAGCCCTGCATAGAACGCCATCCATTGCAGCGCCTGTTCCAGCGCGTCCTTGAGGCTGTCCGCCATCATGGCAAGCGTGCTGGTCTCCTTGACAGCATCCAGCGCGGCCCCGGTTGCGGACTGCGCGCGCGCCACCAGCAATTGCAGGCCAAGCGTTTGCATCTGAAATTCAAGGTCTTTCAGGTCTTGCCGTCCGCTGTCGATCGCCTTGCCGCTATGCTCAACCCATTGCAGGGTCGCGCCAACGTCGCGTGATACGACCGCCGTTCCCGCGCTGATCGTCAATGGCTCGTCATCACCGCGACCGGATGCAAACAGGATCGGCACGCGAGCAAAGTGGAGAATGTTGCGCTGATCAGATTGCGACTGCCAGTGCGCGATGTTGACGTCGGTCAAATCCTCTAGGACCGGCTCGCCGGTAAAGAACCCCGTGCGCTGGGCATAGAACGGAATCACCGTGATTTCAGGCGCTTCGGTCATATATTCATCAACTACCGCCCAGTGCTTCTTGCTGTTCTGGCGATACAGCCGCACTCGCACACCATCGGGCAGGCGGTCCAGCACCCGCACCTGTTCAACCTCAACCTGCGAAAACTCGCCTTCTGGATCGTCCTCGCTAACGGTTTCACGGATGCGCAACTGCGCCAAGGCCAGCACGTTGCCAAACAGCCCGGGCTTGAATCCCCGCACGTCCTCCACTCGTAGATGCACCAGATACGGACGCAAGCCCTGTGCAGCCGCCTGAGCGCGCGTGGTGTCTGCATTGCGGCGGGGTGCCTCAACCATGATGTAGCTAACGCCAGGCACAAACGCGTCCTTGAACACCTCGGACGCAAACACGCTCAGGTCGCGGCCCTGCATGTCAATATCTTCGGTCATGTCAATGATCTGTTGCGGCGCGTCCTGTATCTCAATAGGGCTGTCGAACACCCGGCCTGTCATGTCTTTGATGGTTTTGCGCAGCGCGTTGAACAGCCAGGACGAATGCAGGCGCGCTTGATAATCATCCTCGGCCTCGGCCTTGAATTTCGGCAGGTATCGCGTGCCTTCCTTGCGCATGCCAGCCGTGCCGGACATCAGCGCGCGCCCCTTAGCGCCAGCCTGCACCATTGCGGCCATCGTGGCAGTCTGTTTCGCTACTGTGTCTACCATGTGTGATCCTCTAAAACGGCAGCGGCGCGGCGGTCATGGTCGGCCTGATCACCGGCATTTCGTAAGCAATCGGGTATCCGAATGCGTCATTCTGGTGATCAAGTCCCGATGTCTTGTCAGGTTCCCCGTTCTTATCATAGGACTGCTGCTCAAGGCAACGCGAAGTTTCGGGGCATGTGTCCGGGTTGACCCATAGCTTGCCGCCGTGGAAGCCCAGATTCACCGCGTTGATACGATCCTTGACGCGCGGGTTGCTACCCTTTGCCCGGATCGAATACCCCGCCGCGCGCAACAGGCCGATGTCGGACAGTGACGCGCCCTTGCTGCTGGCGCTTGCCCCGCTGGCGTCCGGGTAGATCGTGACGTGGTGGCCTTCGTATCGCGTCTTGATTGTCTGGATCATCGAAGGCGTGTCAGCACCGCCCTTGAGTTCATCGACGCAATGCCAATCTTTGTCGCGCAACACGAACGCGCAAGCGGCCATGTTGCCCACGTTGAAGTCCATGCCCAACTTGATCGGCTCATTTGGCTGGATCGTTTCGCGGCTGCGGTTTACCTCACGCCCATATGAATTATAAACGGTGCCGCTGGTGAGGTTCACAAAGCGGCCCTCGATATAGGCGTCGATCAGTTCGGGCGGGTAGGTGTTGCGCAGGTTGTCGACATATTCCGCAGGCAAGAATGGGTTGCTGTAGGTTGGCGCTTGGAAATACTCATAGCCTGGCGTCGGTTGTTTGGCCCATCGCTCATAGACAAACCGAAAGCCCTCCGGCGTCGTATAGGCCGAAACGCGATTGAATGGGCGCTTGATGCCCTCGGGGCGCTGCCTGTTTCGCGCGATAATCTGGTTCCAAGCCTTGCGAGCGTTGGCAATCTTTAGCGTGTCAAGTTCGTCGACATGCGCGCGGTAAGTCTCGTAGCCTACAATTCTTTCGGGGTTGTCCATTGTCCGCATCAGGAAGTCACCAAATCGCGGCCATGATGTGTAGACGATATTTTCCGTCTTGTTCCATCGGTGTGGAATGCCTTGCTCTTGCAGCTTGGCGCATATCCTCGGACCCGTAATCAGGCGCACAAGGTCATAGGTGGGCGCGTATAGCCCAATGAGCGCCGTGGCGCTGTGTGCCGCATCCCCTAGCGCCGCATAGGCCATGATCTCGGACTTGCCCGCGCCAAACCCTGCCACGAACGCCGGGTGCTTTGCCTCCGACATCAGAAACCGCTCTTGCGGCTCAGTCAGCGTCAGGCGGATTGGGTTGCGCACGCCTGGTCTCCCATCCGTCAAATGGATGCAGGGTCACATTGCCCGTCGCCTCGACCTGATCTTTTTGGCCCAGATATTGCTTGCCAAGCCAAATCAGCACCGATGGCACGCCCTTATCTGCCGCCTTCCACTGTGACCGGCGGAGCGATGCCTTGCCATGGCTCATGTTCTTTTTAATAAGGTCGGAAAAAGAAACGCCGCTGTGCTTTTGCAGCGCAAGGTTCAGCGTCTTGTCAGTCACCTCGAAGATGTCGCAGATTTCATCCTGGGTGCATTGAATGCGCGCCATGCCCTCAATGGTTTTGAACTGCTCGTCGCTCAGGGTGAATGGCGGTCTGCCTGTGGGTTTCTTCATGCTACCACCCGCTCGGCCTGCAACTCTGCGAACGGCTGGCCCGTGGATTCAAGGGTGGCGGTCTGGCCGGTGAAGTTCTGCCAGCGTTGGATTATGACGTCGCAATACTTTGGGTCGAGTTCCATCATGCGGCAGTCGCGGGCGGTCTTTTCGCAGGCGATCAGGGTTGAGCCGCTGCCGCCGAATAGGTCAGTGACCATGTCGCCGCCCTTGCTACTATTTGACAGGGCGCGCTCAATTAGCGCAACAGGTTTCGGAGTCGTATGGCCATCCACGCGCTCTTTATCGAACTTCCACACGCTGGTTTGCTTCCGGTCGCCGTGAAATGTGTGCGTCCCGTTATCCATCCAGCCGTAGAGGCAAGGCTCATGCTGGCTTTGATAATCAGTCCGCGAAAGAGTCAAACTGTTCTTTGCCCAAACGATCATGCTGGAAAAATGGAAGAACTCTCGAAAAACTGTGTGGAATATGTCTGCGCATCTATCGCTGTGAAATACGTAGATCGCAGCGCCAGACTTAGAACTCGCCAGATAGTTGCCAAAGGATGACCGCAGCAAATCCTCCAAGCCACCCCTATCGTCGTTGTTGATCCCCTTGTAATCCACCCCATATGGCGGATCGGTAAACACCATATCAGCCCGCTGCCCATCCATCAGCCGCTCCACCGCGCCAATGCTGGTCGAGTCGCCACACATGAGCCGATGCCGCCCCAGCAGCCACACGTCGCCCAGGACCGTCACGGGAACCTCTGGAGCATCCGGCACCGCGTCCTCATCTGTCAACCCTTCGGTTTCCTCAACAAAAAACGCAGCCAGTTCGTCAGTGCCAAAGCCCGTTAGCGACAGGTCGAAATCAAGATCGCCCAAATCCTGCAATTCCACCTTCAGCAGGTCGTTGTCCCAGCCCGCGTTTAGCGCCAGCTTGTTATCAGCAATGATGTAGGCTTTCTTTTGAGCTTCCGTCCAGCCCTCGGCGATCATGCACGGCACATCGGTAATGCCTAGCTTTTGCGGTGCGAGAATGCGCCCGTGGCCTGCGATCAGCCCGCCATCCGGCTCAATCAGCACGGGAACCGTCCAGCCCCATTCTTTGATGGATGCCGCGATCTGTCCAACCTGCTCGGCGCTGTGTGTCCGACTGTTGCGTGCATATGGGATTAGGTCGGCAACCTTGCGGCGCTCAACTTTGTCGGCTGGCCAATTCTGTTCTGTCATGGGCTTCCCGCCATATCTGTGTTGCAGCATCCCGCTGCGATGCGCGTAAGAAACCCCGCCAGAGGCGCATTGTCAAGAGGCGGGCGGGGTTGTCCGGTATCGCTACCGGGAGGTTGTGTGCCTAGTCCTCTAGGTCTTAAGCCCGACAAGCGGGTGTGTTGCCCCATCCCTGATTTCCCCGCATATCAGATTACTGGCCACGGGGTTGACGCTTGCGCGCATCAGGGCGTTAAACGGTGGGGCGGGCCGGTCCACAGGAGGGGGCCGCATGGTTGCAAAAGGCCACAATGCGCGGCAGGTGTCAAGGCTTATCCCTTGCCAACGCCATCCTGCGCAGCCGTGCCGTAATGCGCTGCCCGTCACCCTTCATTGCGTGTTTGCGTGCCTCTGCCTGTGTGTGCGGCGTGTGGTCTAGGCCGTAGCGTTGCGGCTGCACCTTGGCGCTCAGTGGGCGGCACAGGTCGGCTATGGTGGGTTGGGTCATCTATCATCCTCCATCTGCAAATCGCGGCGGTAATCGGCCATCCCTTCGGCGTGGTCTTGGGCGCATGTGCAATCCACCCCGTCGCAGTCCGGGCAGTCTCCGCACCAGTCATCCATTGCGTCCAGGTGCGCGTTGATTAGCGCGGTGTTGGCGTCGGTCATTTTACCACCTCATACAGAAATATCCGCGCCTTGCCAGTGCTGATCGACGTTCTCACCAGCTTACCCTCCTCGGCCATCCGCGCCAGGTGGACATGCGCGAAGTTGCGCGACTTGCCCAGATGCTCAGATACGGCGGGGGCTGTCATGCGGCCATGCCGATCTAGGACCGCGATGATATCCGCCTCAACCTCGGCGCGCGGTTTGGGTGTTGCGAATTGGCGGTGTGCATCAACCTTCAATCGGCCTTCTTTTTTCATGGCTCGGAGCAGCGCGGCCTCGTTCTGGTGGCGGATCGGGTTGGCTTTGATGGCGGCGCGGTGTGCGGGGGTCATTGGCCATCACCACGGCCAGTGCGCAAGACCGCCATCATCAGTTGCGCCTTGGCCCATGTTGCCAGCCGCAGTTGGCTTGCGTCAGCGGCGGCTTGCATCCGAGCCTTATCCGCGTCGGTCATCCTCAGTTCAATTTTCGGCATTGTGGTGTCTCCTGTGTGTGTGTGTCCCGCCACTGTCGTGCAATTTGCGGGGATTGTCAATCGGGTATCTGGGCGTGGTGGGGGCAAGCAGAGGTGTTTTTCCAAGGTGTTTTTGCCGCTCTCAAATGTGTTGTATTTATGCAACGGGGCGCGGAGCGCGTTCTTTCCAAGTCGGTCACTATACAAACGACTTAATTGCGAGACACCATAATATGGCTCTGTAAGTGTAACTTTCCCGGCTTAGCAGTATTTTACCCTTTTATTGGTCTTTGGTATCTTTAAGAGAAAAATATAAAGGAAATCAAAGGGTTAGTGCGGGGCGCATTGTCGGGGCGCATTCTTTTTAATGCGCCCTTTTTGGCAACAACGCGCCCCGTTTTCCTCAAAAAGGCACATCTTTGAAGCCGTCATCTCTATCGTGCCAAGCAAGCACAGCAGCTTTGGCCCAGTCTGATGCCCTATCACGCCCCGGCACGAACCAGACGTAGTGGTATGCGCCCCGGCGCTTGATGCGGCGCTTGTCGATAGGCTTGAACCCTTTTTCACGCAGTATGTTTGCCAGCGCACGCCCGGTGGGTATGTCGCCCCCTGCCATCGTGACGAGCGTGTTCAGGTGCGACATATCCAAAAGATAGTCACTGATCACCTCGCACCTATGTTCGTCGATTGCATCATCCAGCATCATCTTGTCGTCTGACTGGTTGGCTTGGCGCATTTCCGTGATACCGTCAGTCAGCGGCGCGCGCCCCCTGGGTTCGAAGGTTTCTGACAAAACGTGATGCTTGAGGTAGTGTCCGATTGCATCCACGCGGCGGTTGCTTTCGGAAAACAGCGTGTCAAAATAAACCCCCGCTTCTTTCACACCCCCGTGTTGCTGGAAAAGATCATCTTGCGACCTGTGGCGGGTGAAGATAACACAGTATCGCCTGTCGTTGTCCGACATAGGGATGGCGTCTTGGTGGTTTGTGGTCATAAAGTATGACGCGAAGTTTGGCGCGTGATATGAAGTGGACCCCTTCGGCTCAACGGCAATGGTGTCGTTTGATATCATCGGCTTTAGTTGATCCAGAATGCGCCACTTGTTTGTCCCACTGATTCGGATTTCCTCAATACCGATCAGGCGCGCCCCGACTGCCCAGTCATTGAATGGCCGTTCAATCATCGACGTGGTGATTGTGCGGGCATTACGACCCATGATATTTTGCAAAATGTTGTAGAAATATGTTTTGCCGTTCCCTTCAATCCCCCATAGAAGGATGCCCCACTGCACCCGGTTTGCCGGGTTCTGATAAATGTAGGCCATGAAGTCCAAGAGGATGCGCTGTTCCCTTGGATCTTCGATTGAGTTTTCAACGTGCTTGAGAAACATCTCAACAACGCGCGCACCATCTTCGTCGATTGAGTCGGCGTGAGGTATACCGCTTTCATGATATGAGTTGACGTATTCCTTGCCGTCTGCCTCAAACATGCGATCTTGGCCAGGCCAATACATGGACCGCACCACGGTCGGTATTTGCGCCATGTTAAGGGCATAATTTGCGGCGTCGGTTTCCATCGCCACGGCTTCTGATGTGCGGTCAAACTTGGCGCGGAACGCCTCGCGTTTGATTGCATAATCAGATGTAGAGGTGTTGATGAACACGCAGTCAGCCTCACCGTATACCCACGGCGCAAGCCATTCAGGCATGGGACCGCGCGCTTCGTCATCATCTGTTGCGGGTCGCTTTACCTTCAACGGGGCAAATGCGCTTTTGATGTCCCGCAGGCCCATGCCCTCGGCCTTTCCGAACGCCTTGTGAACTTCCGTTGCCAAAACAGATCGTAAGTCGTTGGGGAGTTGAACGGATGACAATGACACCATGCGCTTTTTGAAAGCCGAATATCCGCCCATGTCAGACACGCCCATGGCTTCATCACGAAGGGTCAGCGCGACTTCTGACGCAGGGGCGATTTGCAAAGCACCGCCCCGCAACCCCCCTGCAGCTTTGATAACTGACGCCATTGTGACGGGGTTTGCATTACCGTCAAAACTCCGCCACTTGGTGCGCATTGTTTTTGGATCGTGCTTTGATGATAGTGCCGACCACGCCATCCAGCGATCGAATCCCGCCGATGCGCCTGCGTATTGATGCGCGATTGCCATGCCCACTTTGAGCCAGCCGTCATAATCACAATCTGCTGCAGGGTGGTTTTCTAGCAAGCTGTCAACATCACTGTCGCTGATGTCGAGCGGCTGTGATGCAAACGCCATGTCGAGATCAAAGATGTCGGGTTCGCTTGTGCTGACACCCCCGAAGTCTATGCCTAGCGCGTCAACATCAAGCGCACCTTCACCACCCGTGATGCTCCACGGATCAACGCCTGTGCGGTGCGATGCCATGAACATAAGCTGGTTGACCACTTTTGAACACGGGTCGATTCCGTTGAGACCGATCAGCGCCGCAACCGCGTCAACAATGAGTGGATATTCAACCACGCTGACTTCGCGCGACAAAGGGGCCATGACGCGGATGCGGGGTGCCTCTGGTGTGTGTCTGAAAGTGCTATAGGCCACAAAGGTGCAGACTAACCCCATCTCCAAGGCAAGTTCTATTTCGTCAAGGTTCGTGCCGCTGGGGAAGTCGTCATAATCCAGCGTCAAGATGGTGCGGGATGTCACGTTGTCAGCGCGCCCTGTCTTTTCATCGCGCCTGACGCCACCGACGATAGCAGCGCGCCGGATGCTTTGTTCTTTTGTGTCAAAAGGCTCTGATCGAGATACGGTAGCGGCGAACTTGGGCCACGCTGCGCGTTTGGTTTCAGCCGATCCGAAGTTGATGCAGTATGTGAACGCCACATCTTGCGCACGGTTTTGCGCGGGCATCATTCATCTGCCCCATCGGTCGCACGTAGCGCGCCCTTCACTTCATCAAGGTCAAAGCGATAGTCGCCCCGCTCATTGATCTTCAACGCTGGTATTTTTCCAGCGTTGGCCAGCTTGAGAACGGTTGACTTGGCCATGCCCAGCGCCTTTCCCAACTCGGTTGATGTTAGCATTTTTGCCTCCTGAAAAACATCTTGCCTTGACGTATAAACACGATTAGATACGAAAGGCAACAAAAAGCAAGGATGAAAAAAATGCTGGAAACTGAAATCAAAAAGCTTACTGCCGCCATTGAAGCCTTGACCGCGCGGCTTGGCACGGCTGACGCCCTTACGGCTGACGCCCTTACGGCTGACGCCCCTACGGCTGACGCCCCTACGGCTGACGCCCCTACGGCTGACGCCCGATTGATCACAATCAACCAGGAAGAACTGACGCGGGTTTGCCTTGCCTTGTCACGGGCGGGTAAAAAGGATGACATCAAGGCAAAGCTGTCGGAACTTGGCGCGGCGCGCGTTGGTGAACTGAAGGGCGACAACCTCGCTACCTTCGCAGCATGGGCGGTGGCACAATGACTGCGCACGCAGCGCTAGGGGCCTCCAACGCGCACCGCTGGCTCTACTGCCCCGGCAGTGTAAAGGCTGAAAGCACACTGCCTGACACATCAAGCGTGTTTACGCAGGAAGGCACAACCGCTCACGACCTAGCAGAGTTTGCGCTGACAACATCTGACGCGGCCCTTGACCATTTTGACAATCAAGAAATGGCCGATTTTGTGCGGGTGTATACTGATTATGTTCGCGCCCTGTCTGTTGATGCCGATACGGTTTTGATCGAGCAGCGTGTCGATTATTCTGACTGGGTTGTAGGTGGGTTTGGGACTGCCGACGCCGTTATCTTGCGCGGTGACACCTTGCACGTCTGCGACCTCAAGTATGGTATGGGTGTTCAGGTCTTTGCTGAAAACAACCCCCAAGGGATGCTTTATGCCCTGGGGGCTTATGCCGAGGTCTGCAACATCGTTGATGTGCGTAAGGTATCCATCGCAATCATTCAGCCCCGCCTTGATCATATCAGCGAATGGGAAATCAGCGTTGACGATTTGTTGCGTTGGGCCGAATGGGTAACGCAACGCGCTGACGCCACGCGGGCCGATGACGCGGCGCGACAACCGGGTGAGAAGCAATGTCGTTTCTGCAAAGCAAAGCACAACTGCAAAGCCCTTGCCGATCATGTCCAATCGACATTGCTGACCGACTTCGACAACCTCGATCAGCTACCCAATCCCGACACGTTGACAGATGCGCAGATCGGGGCGGCGCTATCTGCCAAGTCGCTGATAGATGGTTGGATCAATGCCGTATCGGCACACGTTACCGAACGCCTGCTAAGTGGTGAAGGCTTCCCCGGCTTTAAGCTGGTGGCGGGTAGATCGTCGCGCATTTGGATCAACGAGGATGCAGCCTTGGCGGCACTGGGCAAGATGATAGGTGCCAAGGCCACAGTGGTTAAAGTCATCAGCCCCGCCCAAGCTGAAAAGGCACTGGGTGCCAAGCGCAAGGCCGATGTGGCCGATATGATCGCAACATCATCTGGGAAACCAACGGTTGCCCCGGACAGCGACAGCCGCCCTGCGTTAAACGCAACGCTTGACGATTTTGACGTTGTGGAATAACGTAAAGTGGTGTTAAGATACGAAAGCGCACATTCGCGCAACAAAACTGAAAATGTCAAAAGGACAAAGAAAATGGCTAAGATTAAACTGACTAACGTGCGGCTGTCGTTCCCATCTCTGTTTCGCAGGGCTGTTTTTGGGGGAGAAGAAACGAAATTTGAAGCTACGTTCCTGCTCGACAAAGAAGCGCACGCCGACAAGATCGCGGAAATCGAGGCCGCAATCACGGCGGTGAGCAAGGAAAAGCACAAAGGCAAAACCCCGCCTGCTGACAAGTTGTGCCTCAAGGACGGCGATACGATTGAGTATGACGGCTATGCCGGAACAATGTCGATCAAGGCATCATCCAAGCAACGCCCTATGGTGATCGGAACGGACCGCGCCCCATTGGCTGAGGATGACGGCAAGCCTTACGCCGGGTGCTATGTCAACGCCATCATTGAACTGTGGGGGCAGGATAACACCTATGGGAAGCGTGTGAACGCGAACCTGCTGGCCGTCCAGTTTGCCAAAGACGGTGATCCGTTTGGCGATGGTGTTGCTGCATCGGTTGATGACTTCGACGATGTGCCATATGAGGCTGACGACTTCATGTGACATCAAGGGCGGCGGGGCAACTCGCCGCCATTCTTTTATATAGGTGGGCTACTCCCATGTTGATCTTTGATGTTGAGGTATACAAAAACTATTTCCTTGTCAGTTTTCTAAACGCTGACGGCAAGGTTGCGCATATAGAAATGCGCGGCGATGGAAAGCTGGATGTTGCGAAGCTGTCGCGTTTTATGAAAACCAACACAACGCTTGGTTTCAATTCAAACTCATATGACCTTTACATGATCGCCGCTGCGCTTGAAAACCGAAACTGTGCAGAATTGAAGGCCGTCAGCCAAGAAATAATCCTTAGCAAACTGCCCCCGTGGAAAGCGGTTGATGTTATGATCCCGCGCGATTGGGATACGATTGACATCATTGATGTGCTACCTGGGCAGGCGTCTTTGAAGGTTTACGGCGCACGCATAGATCAGCCAAAACTTCAGGACTTGCCCTATCAGCACGACGCCACCTTGACCGATGCGCAGATGGATGCAGTGCGTGATTATTGCGTCAATGACTTACGCGTGACAAAGGCGCTTGCTGATAAGATCGCACCGCAGCTTGCCTTGCGCGTTGATATGGGCGCGCAATATGGGCTTGATCTGCGCAGCAAGTCGGACGCGCAGATCGCCGAGGCGGTCTTGAAATCAGAAATTGAAGCCATCAGCGGAAAGGTATTGCACCCGTTGCGATTAAAGGATGGCCACACTGTGCGCTATATTGATCCGGGCATGGTGTCATTTATCGACCCCACGCTGACTGCTATTTTCAAACGCATATGCGGGCATGATTTTGAACTGTCGGGCAACGGCTCGATTAAAATGCCCGACTGGCTGGCAGATACAAAGATCAAGATAGGCGGCGGGTCATATCAAATGGGAATCGGTGGCCTCCATAGCACCGAAAAGGCGCAAAGCGTGCGCGCAGGGGAAGGTTATTTCTTATCAGATTTCGATGTTGCCAGCTACTATCCGAACATCATTTTGCAACAGGCGGTTGAGCCTGAAAACATGACCGGG
>Ga0306896_1000021_pt1 | contig 39781 bp, 43 predicted proteins | sample AntRauMFilla1562_FD_190412 | JGI IMG/M metagenome (GOLD analysis project Ga0306896, IMG submission 190412) | Saline lake microbial communities from Rauer Islands, Antarctica - Metagenome Filla 1 #562 (v2) (version 2) | ecosystem: Environmental > Aquatic > Non-marine Saline and Alkaline > Saline ... | reverse complement strand
GGATTCACAGTAGTTTTGGGCATCACCGGAAACTTTGATCTCGGTGCAGACCTACTGTGGCTCTTATTAGTTGTGGTTTGGGCACTCACGATCCCACACATGGCTCTGACCTCGAGGCTAGACGCCAAAGCTATGGGTTTTACTAAGAAAAACTCCGAGGCTAATAAGAGCTAGCGGTTTTCATGACAGAGATTTAAAGTTGATACATTTCCTGGATCAGAAGCGGCTCAAGTAGCTTATTTTCAACGAAGCCGCGCAGCTTTGCCACCGACGGGGCATTGTTGTGGATTTGCCACAACTCTCTAGATTCCCAAGCCTCTATGAAAAGTAGCTTCCCGGAAACTTCTTGATAGAGATCGTAGTACTGACAGCCAGGCTCTTGTCTAACCTCTATGGCTAGCTCTAAGAGAAATGCTGATACCACTTCTAGGTATTCGGGCTTGGGAGTAAAGGTGGCGACCACCGTGCAATTTGGCATGTCTCAAGGTTAGGCCCTTAGCAGCGATTGAGCCCTCGGTTTGGGCTGGCGCCTGCGCACGACCCGGATACGTTGAGTAATGACCGAACCCAGCGCTATGACCAAAGCACCAATTGGCATATTCCAGCTAAATGGTTCTGAGAGCACGACCCAACCGATAACTAGCGACACCACCAAGGTTGGGTAGGAGATGGAGCTCGCAATCGCGGAGCCGGCTCGCTCTAAAACTTGGAAGTGCCAAATATAAGCAATTCCTGTTCCCAAGCCAAGAATCAGCACTTGCCCAAGAATCCAAGGGCTACTTGGAGCGGTGAAGGCGGGGATCTCGAAAAAGCTGACCTCAAGAACAAAAAGAATCGTTAGAACCACAGCGGCTAAAAGCACCTGCACGTGAGCCATAATCATCGGTGAATATCCAAGCGGGGTGACCTTATTTCTGGCATACGGGATTGCGAATCCGTAGCAACTGATGGCCAGAATTAAAGCCGCCACACCAATCGGTTCGTTTTCGCCTAGGCCACTAAAACCGACCCCAAGAGCGATTAGAGCACCTATGAGTCCAGTAAAAAGACCAATAATCTGCCTTGGAATCAGCTTTTCTTGTCTAAAGACAACGGCGATCATCACCAGAGTCATAATCGGCGTTGCCGAGTTGATGATGGCGGCAATAACCGTTGAGACGTGGTTTTGAGCGAAGGCAAAGAGTGTTCCGGGAATAACGTTCAAAAGCATCGCAAGAACAAAGAGTCTTCGCAAAAGCTGGCAAGGTAAATTCCTCAATTTGGGCAGCTGTCCGAGCATCAGCAGCAGCACCGCCAGTGCCAAAGATCCGATGATGTGCCTCGTGGCAGTTATGCCAATTGGGCTAGTTATGGAGAGGCCAGCCTCGGTGTAGGCGAAAGAAGAACCCCACACGAAAGCAAGCAAAAAGTACTGAAGTAGCCACCCTTGAGGTGGGTTGATTGTTCTGAGCACGATACAGTGTGCGTCCGCCGATGCCAAAGCGCAAGAGGCTTGAAGGAAAATTAATTCGTGTCGCGATATTGCATATTTAAATCGTGAGGGTCTCTTGACGGCACGCCTGATTTTAGATGCTGATTTCCCGAACGCAGGAGCCTAAATATGTAACCCTTAAAAATTTTCAGGGTGGGCTGGTAGTTAAAAGATTTTTATTTTTTATGCCCTGCACGCCGGTCTTGCTAGCAGTTTGCGAGCCGCAGAAGTTCCAATCGAACCTTTGCCGATTCGTGCACCGCTGGAGGCTTCGTCGACACACTCATTGTGCCTAGAAGGATCTTTTATTTCCGCGAAGCCGGGTGATCGGCTCGCATGAAGACTCCCCCTTTTTCCAGTTCTTCTAACATCTGCTTAAGACGCTTTAGCCGAATCTCATTGCGTTCGGCCCGAATAACCCAATTTAAATAATCGTTTCTCTGGTAGCTGGGTCGATGATCAAAGTCGGCTCTTAATCCGCGCCGCTCCAGCTCCAATTTCACATCGGCCGGCATCTCCGGTGCTTTTGCACGAAGCTTGCCCTTTTTATTGCGCATCTCCCGAGAGCTCATTGGGGGAGTTTACCTAAATCATTCATGAGCACGCGCGTAAGGGTTGCTAGCAGTTCTGCCCTAGCCTTTAATGATGACCAGTTACGAACAATTCCATGAGCTTGCTCAGTCCAGACGCTCGACCAGAGACTTCCTTAGCACTCCGATAGCGCCAGAGCTTTTAAATAAGGTCCTGTCGACTGGCCTAACCGCCCCGAGCTGGTCCAACACCAGGCCCTTTCAGATCGCGATAGCTCAAAAAGAGCAGCGCGATCGAATCAGTGAAGCGCTAGTCAGTAGATTAAGGGATTCTGCAGAGCTTCCAGGCATGGGAGGAAATCCAGATTTTACGCACCAGAATCCCTACCCGGATGTGCTTTTGCAGAGAAGCCAAAGGGTAGGTAAAGGCATCTACGACACGCTCCAAATAGATCGCACCGACTCAAAGGCTCGCTTCGACTTTCTTGAGCGCAACTACGAGTTTTTTGGGGCACCTACTGCACTTTTCTTTTTCACCCACCGGGGTCTTGACCAATTTGGAACTCTAGATCTTGGTTTATACATGGAGGCGACAATGCTGGCTGCCACTGCAAGTGGTCTCGGCACTTGCGCTCAGGGCTACCTCGGCAATTACCCAGACATTATTAGAGAAGAGTTCGAGGTAAGCGATGACTACGCCCTGGTTTGTGGCATGTCGATTGGCTACCCCTCAGATCACGCAATCAATAGCTGGCAGGCTGAACGCTTGGCTTTAGAAGAGCTGCTGATCAAACCCTCTGCCGACTAAGACACATCTGACCACCTTGCGACCCAGCCCTCTTTAGCTCTTAAATTTGAGCTGGCACTAGGCAACTACCCAGAGGATTGCCAGAGAAGTCCCACCATTTACACACCAGACAAACAATTGCTCTTGTTAGTTTTGAGTTCTGGTGTAAATCTGTTGCATCGGAACTACTTCAAATTGAAAAGAGAATCGCAATGAGAAAAGCTAAGACACTAACAGCCCTTGCCGGCGTCGCAATCGCGGCGCTAGCTCTTACCGGGTGTGCTCCGGCGGATGAAGAGACTGTAGAGCCAGTGGAGACCTCTGAGGTTGAAGAAGCACCTACAGAAGAAGCCACAACCGAGGCTCCAGGCGACATCATTGATGTAGCCGTGGGTGCAGGAACGTTCACCACTTTGGCAGCAGCCTTGGCAGCGGCCGACCTAGTGACCACCTTGCAGGGCGATGGACCATTCACCGTTTTTGCACCAACTGACGAAGCATTTGCGGCATTGCCAGCTGGATTGTTGGATGCACTGCTTCTTCCAGAAAACGTTGGAGTATTGCAGGCAATTCTTACCTACCACGTGGTCTCTGGCACAGTTCTTGCGGCTGATGTCACAACCGGTGATGTCCCAACTGTTGAAGGATCAAACATCGCGGTTGACACTTCGATGGGAGTTGTTCTGAACGGAACAGCCAATGTCACAGCGACCGACATCATTGCATCTAACGGTGTCATCCACGTGATCGATGCGGTTATCTTGCCACCAGGGCTAGATGTAACCCCATTGCTTGGCTAAAACAGCCAAGTGATTCCAATAAAGCCGGAGAGAAATCTCCGGCTTTATTGCTTTAAATAGATTTCGATGGAACCTATTTACTCCACCGGCGCAAGGCGATCAACCGCAGTTCTGATTATCTGCTTCTGGTCTTCCGTAAGCGGTCCGTAGCTAATCGAAACGACTCCGGATTCACCGGCCTCAACGTATGTGACCTCTTCGAAGTAGCCATCTACCACGCTGTACCTAACGACACTGATTCCAAACTCACCAAAGTCCTGGGTGGTTTCAAATACTTCATCTTCAGCGAGATATTCGACAGCTATACCGGCCTCAGCCCCCGCCTCCTCAGACAAGGCATAAGTATTGCTCGCCGCACAAACCGCGAACCAGTCGGTTTCATAAATCAGTTCGTAGGTATCTTCCGGTTGAAAATATGCGGCGCTATAGCCTTCGTAACCTTCGTCCTTGGGAACCAGTACCTGTTCGAAACCGGATGTTCCGGTCTCAATTTCGGACACCCCAAACTCGAGCGCTCGACTGCAGCTCTCATCGGCTATGAGCCTAAAGTCACTAGCCGAATAGCCTTGAACAGGCTCCGTTGGCGTCTGAGTGGTCTCTGAGTCCAAAGGGTTGGAACCGCAGCCCGCTAGCAAAACTAGTGGGAGTGAAATAAGCAGAATGTGCCTGGGCACGGTACCTCCCTAAATGCATGCCTCATGAAAATCGGCCAATACCCCAATGCTATGGCAAAAGCCAAGATGCTAGATACCCATCCGATCGCAACTTCTGGCAGGTAGGTAGGGTCTGTTTATCTGCTTAGAGTGAACATCGATACCGCTGCGGAATGAATGCAAACAACCCCTGTTGCATTTTATGTACGACTCGAGACTTTCGTTCCGTATATTACCGAGATCGAACAATTGAGGAAATCATGACAGACAAAAACATAGTTGAAGTAGCAGTAGAAGCCGGATCATTCACCACTTTGGCAGCAGCACTTGGTGCAGCAGGCCTAGTTGAGACACTGCAGAGCGCAGGTCCATTCACCGTCTTCGCACCGACCGACGACGCATTCGCAGCCCTTCCAGAGGGTCTAGTAGCAGCACTATTGCTTCCAGAGAACGTCGATGCCCTAAAGGCAATCCTTACCTACCACGTAGTTTCAGGCAAGGTACACGCAGCAGACGTCACAACCGGTGATGTTCCAACAGTTCAGGGATCAACAATGGCAGTTGACACCTCAGAGGGCGTAGTTATCAATGGCACCGCCAAGGTAACCGCAACCGACATCGAAGCATCTAACGGTGTTATCCACGTAATCGACTCAGTGCTAGTTCCAGCAGGAATTGACCCAGCAGCGTTGCTTGCATAATTCACAAATAATTTAAAACGACAAAGCCAGGGAGAGATTCCTGGCTTTGTCGTTTAATAACTTTTAGATCCTCAAGATACTGAAAAACCCTCCCGCTTCCGGGAGGGTTTTTCACTTTGTGGAGACTAGGGGGGTCTATGTACCCCGCCAAACCAATGGTTTTAGGCCTATGTTTTTAGAAATCAGACCATAAATCAGACTATTATTTTCCTTTCAGGGATACGAATTGTCTAAATAACTAGTCAGTTTTAGGTGCCCGCCAGGTCCATGAGTGGTGAATAACAAGTGCAAGCAACACGACTTCCACAGCACTGCCTAGAACGTAGTAGCTCCATTCACCAACGGCACCTCCGACAATTGTGATGGCATAGAGCCCAGCCAAACTGATGCTCACAACGCGATTCAGCCTTCTGGGCATAACAAGGCTGAGGTAGATCATCAATGACGGGATAATCACGTAGATCGTTACACCCAGAAGGAATGGCTGCCCAACATCAAATACGAAAACCTTTCCTTGATCCAAGGCTGCGCGAAAGTCAGGACGAAATAGGGAGAAAAGATCCACGTAGGCGAAAATCATCATGGTTGTAGCCCAAAGGCCAGCCATCCGAATGCGCACGTCAATTGGGGATAAAACCTGGTTTGTCTTTACTGCATAAGTCATAAAGTTCCTTTCAATTCTTACAAGTGTAAGGTGATGATAGCATCAAGTCGTGGAAGAGCAAATACATTGTTGACGCAAAGAGCGATTATCGAAGCTGCGGCTGAGGTTGCGGATGCTGGTGGCGTGGCGGCAGTGACAATGAGAAGTGTCGCAAAGGTTTTGGGCGTTGAAGCAATGTCCCTGTATTACCACCTGGCCAACAAGAATGCCTTGCTAGATTCGCTGGCAGATTGGGTCTTTGAACAAATCACTTTGCCTGACCTAGAAGGCCATTGGCGGATAGAAATGATGGAAAGAGCTCACTCCGCCAGATCGGTGCTGTCAAAACACCCGTGGGCACTAGGGATGCTTGAGTCCAGACCAACTCCTGGCGAAAAGCTCCTGCGACATCACGACCGTATTCTCGGATGTCTACTTGGCGGGGGTATGACTCCGGTACTGGCAGCCCATGCGTTTTCAGCCATTGACTCCTTCATCTATGGTTTCGTTCTTACTGAAGCAAGCATCTCTTCCTCTCCGGAAAACCTAGTGGAAGAAGGGTTCTCAGCCGAAGTTGCTAAGCACGCTGAAAAGTATCCAAACATGGCCTTGATAGCCATGGCAGCCGTAAATGACTACAACTTTACGTTTGAGGATGAGTTTGACTATGGACTCAACCTAATTTTGGATGGCTTCGAAGAACGCTTGCGCAGTCAAAGTGAAAATACGGACTAAGAGAAAAATCCCCCCATTTCTGGGGGGATTTTCCACTTTGTGGAGACTAGGGGGGTCGAACCCCTGACCCCCTGCTTGCAAAGCAGGTGCTCTACCAACTGAGCTAAGTCCCCAAAGCGAGACTTCCCTTTAGGAAAGCCATCACCGTGGGCCTAGGAGGACTTGAACCTCCGACCTCTTCATTATCAGTGAAGCGCTCTAACCACCTGAGCTATAGGCCCATAGAGCATTGCAACATTACTAAAGAAAAGCAAACTAAACAAACCGAAGTTGCTAGTTGTTTGTAAGGGTGACTGAAACCCCGCCGATAATCTTCGAAATCAGATTAAAAAGTGCCGCCCAAATCGCAACCAAGGCCGTGGTGAGCACGATATTCAAAAGTGCCAAGGTAAGAGCTGAGGACATCACACTGCCAAAAGAAAACTGCTCCTCGATATTCAAGGTACTGCCATCACCCAATATGCTCCCGAGGAGATCACCAAAAGAGGAGAAAACACCTGAGTTGGCAAGAACTGCCCAAATCAACCATGCGCCAATGATTGTGGCAATACCCAAGGCAATAGAAACTAGGAAGCCAGCCTTTACCGCAGACCAAATGTCAATGCTGCGTAGTCTTAGCCTTACCTGTTTGGTCTGCTCCCTTGGGCCCTTATTCCGGTTGAACAGTGATGCCAACTGCTTCTCCTTCTCCCTCTGGATCCCCCGAGCTCTCTAGGTTACGCTCTGCATTTCTTGCAAGAGACAGAACCGAGTCAGAATCTTCGAAGCGAGCAAATACTACTCCCATTGTGTCTCTGCCCTTGGCCGGAACCTCACTGGCATTGGTTCTGATTACCTTGCCCGAAGCGAGCACAACCAAAACCTCGTCAGTGTCCTCAACAATCAATGCACCAATTAGATCGCCGCGCTTTTCATCGAGTTTGGCGACCTTAATTCCAATGCCGCCGCGCTTTTGAACGCGGTATTGATCGGCGGCAGTGCGCTTTGCGTAACCACCCTCTGTGACAACAAACACAAAGCCAGCTTCGCCAATCACTGATGCCGACAGAAGCTGATCCTCCTTGCGGAAAGCCATGCCAATTACACCGGAGGTGTCGCGGCCCATTGGTCGCATCGAATCGTTACCGGCACCAAAGCGGATCGACATGCCTTTTTTAGAGACCAACAGCAGATCGTTTTCTTCGCTCACAAGCATCGCATTCACTAGTTCGTCGCCCTCGCGAAGCTTGATGGCGATTATGCCGCCGGTCCTTGGGGTGTCATAGAGCTCTAGTGCGGTCTTTTTCACAAGACCCGACTTAGTGGCCAGCACCAAATAGGGCTCGGCCTGGTAATCCCTGAGATCTAAGACTTCGACAACTCGCTCATCTGGCTGCAAGGCCAGCAGGTTTGCAACGTGCTGACCCTTGGCATCCCGACCGGATTCCTGAACCTCGTAAACCTTGGAGCGATAAACCCGACCGGTGTTGGTGAAGAACATGAGCCAGTGGTGTGTGGTGGTCACGATGAAGTTCTGAACCACATCATCGGCCCTTAGGTTTGCGCCCTTCACACCACGACCACCGCGGTGTTGCACGCGATAGTTATCGCTTCTGGTGCGCTTAATGTAGCCACCGGAGGTGAGGGTAACTACCATCTCTTCCTCGGGAATTAGATCCTCCATCGAAACATCGGAGTCAAAGCCCATCAAGATTTCGCTGCGACGATCGTCACCGTAACGAGACACGATCTCGGCTAGCTCGTCCGAAACGATTTCTCGCTGCACGTCGGCGTCTCCGATGATGCGCAAAAACTCGAGGATTTGCCTCTCGAGTTCGGCAGATTCATCGATAATCTTTTGACGCTCTAAGGCGGCGAGTTGACGCAGCTGCATGTTCAAGATGGCACGAGCTTGCAGCTCGTCAATCTTTAGCATTGTAATTAGTCCCTCACGAGCCTCTTCAACGGTCGCGCTCTTTCGAATCAGTGCGATCACGTCGTCTAGGTTGTCTAACGCCTTGAGGTAACCGCGCAAGATATGGGCACGCTCCTCCGCCTTGCGCAATCGATACTGAGTGCGACGAACAATTACTTCAATCTGGTGGGTCACCCAGTGGGTGATAAAACCATCAATTGACAGTGTTCTTGGGATTCCATCAACCAGCGCAAGCATGTTGGCACCAAAATTGTCTTGCAGTTGGGTGAACTTATAAAGGTTATTTAGAACGACCCGGGCAACCGCGTCGCGCTTGAGAACAATAACTAGCCGCTGGCCGGTTCGACCAGAGGTTTCATCACGGATATCCGCGATACCGGTGAGTTTGCCTTCTTTCACCAACTCGGCAATCTTGAGCGCCAAGTTATCTGGGTTCACCTGGTAAGGCAGCTCTGTAACCACTAGGCAGTTGCGGTTTTGAATTTCTTCAACACTTACAACGGCTCTCATTGTTATTGATCCACGGCCGGTGCGGTAGGCATCTTCGATGCCGCGGCGCCCGAGAATCTGAGCTCCAGTTGGGAAATCCGGACCCTTGACTATTTTGATGAGCTCTTCGATTAGCTCTTCGCCGACAATTTCTGGGTTTTTTAGCACGAACTGAGCGGCCGCAGAAACCTCTCGAAGGTTGTGTGGCGGGATGTTTGTTGCCATTCCCACTGCGATACCGATTGATCCGTTGACCAAAAGATTCGGGAATCTGGAAGGCAAGATGGTCGGTTCCTGGGTGCGCCCATCGTAATTGTCTTGGAAATCAACGGTTTCTTCGTCAATGTCTCGCACCATCTCCATGGCCAGCGGGGCCATTTTGCACTCGGTGTATCTAGGTGCAGCAGCAGGATCGTTCCCTGGAGAGCCAAAATTTCCCTGGCCCGAAACAAGTGGGTACCGAAGGTTCCAATCCTGAACTAAACGAACCAATGTGTCGTAGATGGCAGTGTCACCGTGGGGGTGATACTGCCCCATGACATCGCCAACCACCCGAGAGCACTTTGAAAATTGCTTGTCTGGGCGGTAGCCACCGTCATACATCGCATAAAGAACCCTGCGGTGAACTGGCTTTAGACCGTCTCTAACATCGGGTAGGGCGCGACCGACGATAACGCTCATTGCGTAGTCGAGATAGCTTCGCTGCATTTCGACCTGAATGTCGATTTGTTCTACCTTGTCCATCTGGTTTTCAGTCATCATCTACTCCTAGATATCCAAGAAGCGAACGTCTTTGGCGTTTCGCTGTATAAAGTTTCGGCGCGACTCCACATCCTCACCCATCAGGGTCGAGAAGATTTCGTCTGCCAGGGCGGCATCGTCAAGAGTTATTTGCAAAAGAGTTCGGGTGGCGGGGTTCATCGTGGTCTCCCACAACTCGTCATAGTCCATTTCGCCAAGACCCTTATAGCGTTGGATTGCATTCTCTTTGGGAATTCGCTTTCCAGCGGCTTGTCCCTGAGCCAGTTTTGCCTCACGCTCAGCATCCGTAAAGACATATTCGTGCTCAGCATTGGACCACTTGATCTTGAAAAGCGGCGGCTGTGCCATGTAGACATAGCCATGTTCAATCATTGGGCGCATGTACCTGAATAGCAATGTCAACAACAAGGTACGAATGTGCTGGCCATCAACGTCAGCGTCCGCCATCAAAATGCACTTGTGATACCTGATTTTGGAAACATCGTAGTCCTCGCCAATACCTGTGCCGAAAGCTGTAATTAGAGCCTGAACCTCGTTGTTAGCAAGCGCCCTATCGAGCCGCGCCTTTTCCACATTCAAAATCTTTCCGCGTAGCGGCAAGATTGCCTGAGTCTCGGGATCGCGGCCACGAACCGCAGAACCGCCAGCCGAGTCACCCTCCACAATGTAAATCTCTGAGACAGCAGGATCTCTTGAAGAACAATCCCTCAGCTTTCCTGGCATACCGCCCGACTCCAATAGGCCTTTGCGCCTAGTGGCTTCGCGAGCCTTACGAGCGGCCATGCGGGCGCTGGCAGCCTGGATTGCTTTGCGAATAATTTCTTTGGCCTGGATTGGATTTCTTCCCAACCAATCCCCAAGCTGATCGTTGACAACTTTCTGAACAAAGGCTTTGGCCTCAGTGTTGCCAAGTTTGGTTTTTGTCTGGCCTTCGAATTGCGGTTCCGTTAGCTTGACTGAAATAACGGCAGTTAGCCCCTCACGAACATCATCACCGGTTAGGTTCTCGTCTTTTTCTTTGAGTATTGACTTTTCGCGCGCATATTTATTGAGTAGCGAGGTCATAGCCGCGCGAAAACCCTCTTCGTGGGTTCCACCTTCGTGAGTGTTTATGGTGTTCGCATAGGTGTGAACCCCTTCGTTGTAGCCAGTGGTCCACTGCATTGCGATCTCGACCGACATGTTCTTCTCAGCGTTTTCGGTTTCGATAGAGATGATTTCATCGTGCACCAATTCGACTTTTTTGGCGGCATTTAGATACTCGACGTAGTCGATAAGACCTTTTTCATACATGTAGCTGTCGTTTTCACCAGATCGTTCGTCTTTTAGGTTTATGCGAAGACCCTTATTCAAAAAGCACATCTGCTGGAAACGTTGTCTTAGGGTTTCGTACTCAAATACGACTGTTTCAAAAATGTCAGTGCTCGGAGTGAACTCGATTGTGGTGCCGGTGCGGTCGGTTTTTTCTCCTTTTTCAAGCGGTGCGTCTGGCACTCCGATCGAGTAGCTTTGTCGCCAAACAAAGCCTTCACGGTGGATTTCCACCTCAAGCTTTGATGAAAGAGCGTTTACCACAGAAGCCCCAACACCGTGCAGGCCTCCGGAAACCGCATACCCACCGCCGCCGAATTTACCGCCGGCGTGCAAGACAGTGAGAACCACCTCAACGGCCGGCCTTTTTTCAATGGGGTGCATTCCAACCGGAATACCGCGGCCATTATCGGTAACACGAATGTGACCCGAATGGGTGATGACTATATCAATGTTGTCGCAGTAGCCAGCTAGGGCTTCATCTACGGAGTTATCTACTATTTCGTAAACCAGGTGGTGAAGTCCCCTGGGACCAGTGGAACCGATGTACATACCGGGCCTCTTGCGGACCGCTTCGAGTCCTTCGAGTACTTGGATATCCCCGGCATCATAGGATTTTTTTTCTTCAGTCATATTCAGTTACTTTCCGGTTCGGTTAACTCCACGTAAATGCGGTCCTAGGACCGACTTAGATTCGGGTTTACTAACCTCTTAATACTACCTTAGAAGCCCGAAAAGTACCCGTGTGTGGTGTTTAGCCATATGTATCACGCGGACCGCGTCCTGGAACCGAGCGTGGCCCCTTCTTCCAGCTCGGTGCAGTTGGCCCAATAAAACGAATATCGGTTATGTGTAGCTCCGGGTGTAGTTCAGTCAACTTATCTAATATCTTGGGCTGCAAAAGCCTAAGCTGGGTTGCCCAAGCGGTGGATCGACAGCGCACGGTTAGAACGCCATTTATAAGCTCTTCGGGCTCAGATGCTGCTGCCGAATCGACACCAACGACGCTTTTCCAGTTTGCAAAAAGGGCCGCCTGGTTTAGTCGAGCATTCCAGTGGAACTGGTCCACAAGCTCGTCCAAAGATTCGGCGGCTAAGACAAAATCTCTACCCTTATCAAAGGGTTGGGATCCACGACTAGTGTTTTTTTCTCTTCTCTTGGCATCTTTTGACTTATAACCGACCGAACCCTTGAGATACGATTTAAAAAATCGATCAGCAAGATCAAAGTTCAACTTTGGCAACTATCTGCCCTCCAGATACTTCGTGGATGGCGCTCCACTCTAAATCAGGCGCCACCGAAAGGTCGGCAGAAGTGATTAGAACCTGTTCGTTTTTCGCCACGAACCTTGTAAGCCTTTCGCGCCTTCCCGCGTCTAGAACAGAATAAACATCGTCGAGGATTAGTACCGGGTCACCCTGCTGTGAATCCCTACGAATTAGTTCGGCTTGGGCGAGTTTCAGACCTAGTGCGAGCGACCAAGCCTCTCCCTGTGAGGCGTGGGACCTAGCGGCAAGGGTTCCAAGTTCTATTTTGAGTTCGTCGCGATGGGGCCCCACAAGTGTTATTCCGCGGTCAAGCTCTAAGCTTCGCAGACTAGCTAGTTGGTCGTAGAACCGATCTTTAATGTCTTTGATAGTTGATTGGCTAAGGTTTGTGAGACCATCCTCGGGGTTTTGGCCCAGGATGCTTGATTGAACAATCAGAGTAACCATTTCCGACTTAGCGGACAGTTCCTTATAGAAGGAGTTGAGTAGTGGTTCCAAATCTGATACGAGCTGAACCCTTGAGAAAATCAGATCAGCCCCAAAAGCAACTAGTTGATCGTCCCAAATATCTAGAGTGCTCAGGTCTGGGTTTTTGGTGCTTTTGGCTGATTTTAGAAGAGCGTTTCTCTGCTTTAGAACCCTGTCATAATCTGCTTTGACACCGGCAAGTCTTGGCCTAAGTTGGATCATGGCCGTGTCGAGAAATGACCTGCGATCTTGAGGGTCTCGGCGAATAATGTCCAAATCCTCGGGTGCAAAAACCACAGTTTTTAGAGTTCCAACAACCTCAGATGTGCGCCTTTTCTGATTTCCGTTCACAAAATATCGATTAGAACCAGATCTGTTTAGCTCAGCGGCTATTAGTAGCACTCGCTTTTCATGGTTCAACCTTAGGGAGAACTGGCTAGATTCTTTCTCGTTTGAAATCAGAGGTTGATAACCGGCGACTCTGTGAGAAGAGAGAGTAGACAAAAAACCGACTGCCTCGATCAGATTAGTCTTTCCCTCCCCATTTTCACCATGAAAAAGTGTGATCCCCGGGGTAAGAACTAGATCAAGCTGCGCGTAGTTGCGGAAATTCTCAAGAGTTATGGAACTAATCCACAAGACAGAATTCCGAAATCACTTAGGAAACCAGGAGATTTGGTTGTAGCAAATACATAAAGTCCGGCTTTTCCGACTTAGCAGACGCGGCAGTTATTAGCACAGGCCCGGGTTTGTTGGGGTTATTGGGATTGGTGGTAAAGGAAATTTTTACGTTTACATCAGATATTCCACCGAGTGCGTCTGATAAGAACTGTGGTCTTAGAGAAACCACGACTTGTTCACCAGAAAGGGAGCACGGCACTTGTTCCGTTGCCTCTGCCACATCAGAGCCAATTGACTCTAGAACCAACTCAGATTCAGTAAAGCTATAACGAAGTGGTTTCTCGCGATCTACAACTAGCGCCACTCTCTTAGTAGCGTCCAATAAATCATGGGTGGCGATTACAGCATGATTTTCTACATTGTCGGGAAACAGACCCAAAACGGCAGGATATTTTCCTTTTATGGTTGCACTCGAAACAGATTTGTTTCCCGCGGAAAAACCAACTACCTCTCGATCACCTTCACCAAAAGCTATTTCGAGATCCCCCTGAGATGCAAAAGTTTTGGCTATTTCCTGAAGAACTCGTGCTGGAATTAAAAGATCTCTTTGAGTTGCTGTTCCGTCCCAAGGTAAGTGCTTTACAGCCACCCGAAAACGATCGGTCGCAACGAGAGTGAGTTCCTTTTCCGAAGCAGACACCATGACCGATGTGAGCACTGGGGTAACTTCCTCCCTGGAGGCTGCAATTGCTACTTGAGAAACAGATTGGGAAAAATCAGAGGCAGACACCTTGCCCGTTGGGATTGGCATTTCTGGAACTTCTGGATAATCAGATGTGGACATCGAAGACAGGGCAAATTTACTGGCCCCCGAAACAACTTGAAGTCTTGTTTCTTGCATAGATAAAGAGATCGAGTCTCCGGGCAACTTGGAAACAATTTCCGACAGCAGTCTGGCTTGTACTAATACTTTTCCTGGGACATCAACCGCAGCGGAAAAAACCACCTTTGCAGAAACTTCATAATCGAAAATAGAAAGAGTTACTTGGTTTCCTTCTGCAACGATCATGACCCCCGATAGTTGAGGTAGTTGAGGTTTTGGAGACACCAATCTCACAACAAATGAAATTGCATCACTAAATACTTCACGGTCTGCTTGAAATTTCATAAATTCTTTCCTCAATTGGGCTTTTATCTTGGCACACCTATGGCAAAGGGCAAAGGCGAAAAGTAAATCGCATATGTCCCCCTCTATTTAAATATTAATAATCACAACAATAAGCACTGTAGAAACTGTGGATAAGCCCAATATTCTCTTTGTTTACATGGGAACTACACTGCTGTAACTTGTTTACACAGCTGTGGATAAGTCTGTGGATAAGTACGGTGATTGTGGATAATTATTAGATAGCCCACACAGGGCATGAATTTTTGAACAGAAAATTCCGAGTTATCCACAAGATTTGCATTGTTATCCACAAGGAACTTTGAAAACTATTTGTGGTCGTCTTTGATTTTTTGGATGATTTCTGACACCTGGTTGTAGATGTACCTTTTCTCTCTCATCTCAGAGCTTATTTTTTTTGTCGCGTACATGACTGTCGTGTGGTCTCTATTGCCGAATTGCGTCCCTATTTTTGGGAGGGACATGTCTGTTAGCTCCCGGCAAATGTGCATCGCGATTTGTCTTGCAAGCGCTATCGCCTGCTGCCTTCCAGAGCCGGTTAGTTCCTCTACGGAAATTTTGTAATAAGAAGCAGTTGCTGCAATGATCGAAAGGGGAGAAATCTGTGTTCCCGGGTCACTCGCATAGGAATCTTTTAGGACTAGCTGGATAAGGTCCATGTCGATTGATTGACGATTTAGATTTGCAAAAGCAGTAACCCTGATGAGTGTTCCTTCAAGCTCTCTTATGTTTGAAGAAATCCTAGAGGCCATGTATTCAATGACCTCGTTCGGTATGTCGATTCTCTCCGTCGAGGCCTTCTTGCGCAGTATGGCGACCCTAGTTTCGAACTCCGGCGCTTGAATATCGGTTATCAAACCCCACTCGAACCGGGAAAGCATTCTTTCTTCAAAACCATTTAGCTGCTTGGGGCGGAGGTCTGATGTTATGACTACTTGTTTATTGTGATCATGCAGGGTGTTGAATGTGTGGAAAAAGGCTTCCTGAGTTTGGTCCTTGCCCTGCAGAAACTGGATGTCGTCTACTAGAAGGATGTCTATGTCGCGGTATGCGGCTTGAAACTCAGAGTTTTTATTGGTCTGAATGGCATTAATAAAGTCATTCGTAAACTCTTCGCTTGAAACATATCGGACCTTGGTTCTGGGCTTTAGGTGCATTGCGTAGTGGCCAATGGCGTGAAGCAGATGAGTCTTACCAAGACCACTGGAGCCGTAGATAAAAAGCGGGTTGTACGCTTCCGCAGGGGCCTCGGCCACCGCAAAGGATGCAGCGTGGGCGAAACGATTTGACCCACCCGTCACGAAATTATCGAAGCTGTATTTCGGATTCAACCGGGAATCTCTGAAAGTAGTAAATGGCCCTGTTGCAGGATCTCTATCGACCAAAACTTGCGGCTCTTGGAGGACCTCCATTTTTACAGGGGTCTGAAGGTCTTCATTGGTCACCACAAGATAGCTCGATGGGCCACCGAGTTCTGCTATTTCACCGAGTGCATCGAGCAGTAATTCCCGGAGTCTTTGCTGAAGCATTAGTCGAGTTGTCTCGCTCGGCACCTCTATGTAGAGAGTGTCGTCCAATACGCCTTTGGGAACCGCTAGCTCGAGGTGGCCTTTGAGGTGGGGAGTGACCCTTGGATCAGAGCCGATTTTGTCGACTAAGGAGCGCCAGTTGGCTGCCAAAGTCGGATCCATCATCTCTCCTTAGATTAAAGTTATCCACAGATGTTTGCACATGTTTTTAGCTTGTGGATAACTATTGTAAATTCTGTGTATAAGTCCCATAAATCGAACTTTTTTTCCCCACCCCAAATCATGGTGAATATCACTGCCCAAATGCAAATCCATTCGGCGTGTCGTTGGCTATATTTCTTGGGATCTGTGAGAGGAGATTTCTTATTCCGAATTTTCTTCTAAGCGGCTTGACTAGATAAGAGGATATGGCGTAAATTACTGTAGTTGTCTTGGGCACCTTTTAGGGTCCAATTGATCCAGGGAGATTTCTAACGTGAGTAAGCGCACTTTTCAACCGAATAACCGCCGCCGTGCGAAGAAGCACGGCTTCCGTGCTCGCATGCACACTAGAGCAGGCCGTGCCATCCTGGCAGCTCGTCGTCGTAAGGGTCGCTCAGAACTGAGCGCCTAGGCCCAGTAACTTGTTGTCTCGAGGCCTCCGCCTCACCGGAGGCGATGAGATTCGCGAGGTTGTCAAACTCGGTTTGAGAACCTCCAACCAACATTTGACTCTTCACTACTTAAATTCCGACCAGCCCAAATTCGCGATTGTGGTCTCAAGGGCCGTGGGCGGCTCCGTCCAAAGAAACCTGCTAAAACGCCGAGCGCGTTCGGCTTTGGTTGAAATAATGATGTCGCAACCAGTCAGCCTGAGCGCCGTGCTGCGTCTTCGTCCCGGATCTGCAAAAGCGTCTTACTCGGAATTTCTTACCTCTATCTCATCGCTAATAAAAAAGGCGAGTAATTGAAATACGCGAGCTTTATTTGGTTATTACCTAGAAATGTCCTAGCCGGGCTAATCGGTATTTACAGAAAGTTGATTTCACCGCTTTATGGTGATGTTTGTCGGTATTACCCGAGTTGCTCGGGTTACGGGCTTCACTCGGTTCAGCAAAGGGGGGTGGTTATTGGCACTGTCCTGACCGTTTGGAGGGTTTTACGCTGTAATCCTTGGTCTCAAGGCGGAGTTGATGAAGTGCGACCCGGCCCCAACTACCTTTTGGTAAGCAAGCTAGGATTTGTGAGTCTAAACACACAAGAGAGTTCGAGGTAGGCATTGGATCTGTTATGGCCAATCAAATGGGTAATTGAGTTAATTCTCGTTACCTTCCACAACCTGTTTGTGGGAGTTGGTATTGCCTCCGCGTCAGGAATCTCCTGGGTTTTGGCCATTGTCGGTCTCGTTTTAGTCGTCCGGGCGGCTCTAATTCCTATTTTTGTGAAGCAGATTAAGAGCACGCGAAACATGATGCTGGTTCAGCCTGAGCTGCAGAAACTCCAAAAGAAGTACAAGGGCAAAACCGATAGAGAATCAAAAGAGCGGTTTGCTAAAGAGCAGATGGCTCTTTATAAGCGGACCGGGTCTAACCCTTTGAGCTCATGTCTTCCCGTGTTGTTGCAAATGCCGATCTTCTTTAGTTTGTTTATAGTTCTGAACACTGCTCAGCAGGATCTCGCCGGAGTCGGGTCAATGGTCAAGGGCTTGGCCAGCTCTTTCTCCCAGGCTGAAATATTCGGCGCCAAGTTATCCGCGACTTTTTTCGGTAGTGATGATGTAAATGTGAAAATCATTGCTGGAATTATGATTGTGCTGATGTCTGCATCGCAGTTCATCACTCAAAAGCAGATCATGTCCAAGAACCAGAATCCTGCTACTCAGAACAGCCAGTTCATGCAGACCCAGAAGATAATGCTTTATGCGCTTCCTCTGGTCTTCTTGTTCTCGGGGCTGACTTTCCCACTGGGTGTCATGACCTACTGGTTGGTTTCAAACTTCTGGACCATGGGCCAGCAGTTTGTAGTGATTCGAAACATGCCAACCCCTGGATCGCCAGCCCATGAGGCTCGCGAGGACCGGCTAGTCAAAAAGGGCAAGATAACTCGCGAAGAGCCCAAAGCCATCGAGGCCGCCGACGAAGCAGAAGAAGAAAAGCCACCACAGCGAGTCCAACCAGTTTCCAAAAACCGAGCCAAGAAAAAGAAGAAGTAGATGACAACTGAGCAAGAACTAGAGCAAGAGGGCGAAATCGCCGCAGATTTCATTGAAGAGTTCCTGGATTCCGCAGACCTCGATGGTGATCTGGAGATTGAGTTTAGGCAAGAGCGTGTGTACCTCAGTGTATCGAGCGAAGGTGATTCAAATCTAAGCAAGATCTCAGATCCCAATACGGTAGACGCACTTCAAGAGCTCACCAGAATTGCGGTTCAAACCAAAACTGGTCAAATGAGTAGATTAATACTCGACGTCGGCGGGTCGAGGGCGAAAAAGACCGAACAACTCAAGCAGTTGGTAGATCGCACTATTGCAAAGCTTGAGGAATCCGATAAGGAACAGCACCTTAAGTCAATGTCTTCCTACGATCGCAAGCTCGTGCACGACATGGTCTCTGAGGCCGGATTTATATCCGAGTCTGAAGGCGCTGGCAAGGAACGTCACATAGTCGTGCGAAAGGCTTAATGTTTCACGTGAAACATTAGGGGGCACAAAATTTTAGGTGAAGATAAAATTGAGGCCGAACCCCCCTTTGCCGTTGAGTTTTTTGGCAATCGCATCGAATTAGCTCGCGCATACACCGAGCGGTTAGCTACCGATTCTGACACCTTCGGCCTTTTGGGTCCTCGCGAACTATCCAAAATTTGGAGCCGTCACGTGCTCAATAGCGCACTCTTAGTGGAGCTTGTGCCCGATGGCGCAAAAGTAGCTGATGTAGGTTCCGGGGCTGGCCTGCCTGGCATACCCATGGCCATAGCAATGCCGAATACCGAGTTCACGCTGATTGAGCCCATGGAGCGCAGAGCTAACTGGCTTGTCGAAGTAGTTCGGGAGCTGGGGCTCAGCAACGTGGATGTGGTTCGAATGCGCGCCGAAGATGTGATGCAAACAGACTTTGATATCGTTACCGCGAGAGCTGTAGCTGCTTTGGATAAGTTGCTCAAGCTTTTGACCCCGCTGCTGCGAGGTTCGGAGCTGCAAACCGTTTTGGCCATGAAGGGCTCAAGAGCACCAATTGAAATCGAGGAAGCCACACCGAGACTCAAAAGACTCGGATATGGCGAACCAGAAATCATTACGCTTGGCCTTGGTAGGGCACCCGAAACCGCGACGGTGGTAAGAGTTAGGCTGCGATGATTGGAGTAAATGTGGTTGAGCAACCAGCTGAGAGCACTGCGCAAGCCATCAAATCCGTCTTTCCTACTCTCGGCTTTCCGAATAGTCGGCAAGAACAAACTCCCACCCCAACCGGATGGTTGGGCTTAGACACCAAAAATATCGTGAATGTTTCACGTGAAACATTGGCCGAGGATAGCGCGTGATTTTCAATAATATGCCGAATACTCCGCTTCTGCGAGAGATGACCCAGACCACCGAAAGAGCCAAGCGCGTGGCTGAGGTTCAGCTTTCCGCGCCGATCAAGACTCGTGTGATTACTATTTCAAACCAAAAGGGTGGGGTCGGTAAAACGACCACGGCGGTGAACCTGGCATCTTCACTGGCCAGAAAAGGAATGCGAGTTTTGGTGATCGACCTTGACCCGCAGGGCAATGCCTCAACTGCACTGGGTATCGAGCACCACAACTCAGTTCGGGGCAGCTTTGAGGTTTTGGTAGATGGCCTCGAGATGGCGCAGGCGGTGGTTCAGAGCCCAGAGCACCAAAACCTTTTCTGCCTGCCTGCCACTATAAATCTCGCCGGCGCTGAGATCGAGATGGTGTCGTTTGATAACCGAGAGCAGGTCCTAAAGCTGAAGCTCCAAGAATATTTAGATTCGCAGAACCCAAGGTTAGATTTTGTTTTTATTGATTCGCCACCAAGCCTAGGTCTTCTAACCATAAACGCTCTGTGCGCTGCCACCGAGGTGCTAGTTCCAATTCAGTGCGAGTACTACGCGCTTGAGGGGGTAACTCAGCTGATGTCGAACATCGAACGCGTGAAACGAGCCTTGAACCCGGCTCTTGTGGTCGGCGGCATCTTGCTAACTATGTTTGATAACCGAACCAATCTGAGCACTGACGTGGCAGCTGAGGTTCGCAAATTTTTCCCCGCCGAAACCCTAAACGCCACCATCCCGAGATCGGTAAGGCTTTCGGAAGCACCGAGTTTTGGCCAAACGGCAATAAGTTATGATCCAAAGAACATCGGCTCTCTTGCCTATCAAGAGGCCGCAATCGAACTAGCCCAGCGGGGGAACTAAGAATGAGTGAAAAAAAGTCGGAGCGCAGGGGCGGTCTAGGTCGAGGCATTGGTTCTTTAATTCCCGGTGGAGATCGTGACGCCGTCGACGTGTTCTTTAGCTCGACTGTTGCAGCAACCGCACCAACCTTGGTTGAGGTACCTGGGGCTCGGCTCGCCCAGCTAGATCCCAGGGCCATTTCTCCCAACCCGCAACAGCCCAGAAGCATTTTTGAATCAGAGGCTTTCGCCGAGTTAGTCCACTCAATCAAAGAATTTGGGGTCTTGCAGCCAATCGTGGTCAGGCCGAAGGGCGATGCTTTTGAGCTCATCATGGGTGAGCGTCGACTCAGGGCATCGATTGAGGCGGGCCTCACGACCATTCCGGCAGTCGTGCGGGATACGGCTGATGAAAACATGTTGCGAGACGCGCTGTTGGAAAACTTGCACCGTGCAAACCTAAACCCACTCGAAGAGGCGTCCGCCTATAAGCAGCTCTTGGAAGACTTTGGTTCCACTCAGGAGCAACTGGCAGATCGACTTGGAAGATCAAGACCGCAGATCACAAATACATTGCGGCTTTTGAGGTTGCCACTTGATGTGCAATCCAAGGTGGCTGCCGGTGTTCTAAGCGCCGGTCACGCCAGAGCTCTCCTGGGAGCACCTGATGAGGCAACTATGCGTCTCCTAGCCGACAGGACGGTTCGTGAGGGCATTTCCGTGCGGGGGCTAGAGGAACTTGTGGTTGGGATAAAAATAAACCCTAAGCGGGGCAAAATCATCCCGGGCGGCCGCACCGACATGCTCAAAGAAATGGCAGAAGGCCTCTCAGAAACCCTGAACACGGTTGTGAAGATTCAGATTGGTCGTAAAAAAGGCCAATTAGTGATCGAATTCGGCAATATTGCCGATCTTCGAAGAATTGTCGAAGACATTCAAAAAGGCGCGGCTAAGAACTAAGTGCGCTCAGTGCGATTGCCAAATAGGCATCCGAGAGCGTCTGCCCATCGGCGATGATGGCTTGCGGGAAAAGTGAAGTCTCGGTCATACCCGGTGTGACATTGGCCTCAAGGAACCAAGGAGTTCCAGCCTTATCGACAATGAAATCGACTCGGCTCAGGTGTCTAAGGCCCAGCGCTTCAAAGGCAGCCAAGGCAGCCTCACCGGCTTTTTGTAACTCTGGTTGGCCAAGCCTGGCGGGCACGTAGTAGTTACTCTCCCCGGGGGTATACCGCTCGCTATAGCCAAACTCACCGCTTAGTGGCTCCACCTCAATTGCTGGAAGAGCTCTGGGGCCTAGTCCTAAATCAACCACGCTGATTGCAAGCTCTGTGCCCGTTATAAATCTTTCGATAAGGACCTGGTCGCAGTAAACAAAAGCGTCAACCATGGCTTTTGCGAAATCCGAAGCTTTTGTCACTCTGGAAAGCCCCTGGGCAGAGCCACCCTGGGCTGGTTTAACTATCAGGGGAAAGCTCAGTTCGCTGGCTACCAGCGCCAAAACTGCCTCAGCGTTTAGCTCTCTAAAAGTCGATTTGGGCAAAGTGATTGACTCCGGGGTCGCGATTCCTCGTCTTTTCACTAACGTCTTTGCAATTGGCTTATTCCAAGCGAGTCGTGCCGAGTCTGCCATCGAGCCGATGAACGGGATATTTGCCAAGTGCAATAGGTCTTGTAGCGAACCGTCTTCTCCGACTGTCCCGTGCAGTGTTGACCAAACCACATCCGGCCGATCTGCCATTATGTGACCAATTAGCTCGGCGTCGGGCTCTCGCAGTTCCACGCGGGCGCCAGCATCGGTGAGGGCATCGGCGACCCGGCGACCAGATTTCATTGAGACGTCACGCTCGTGGGAGATGCCTCCGGCAAGCACTAGAACATGGGGAACCATAGTCAGTCCTTCGAGCTGAAGGTATCGAGCAGATCTAGCTGCAAGTTCACAACATTCGAGAGTCTTTTGATGCCAATTTTCACGTTATCGGCGCTCGGATGGCTGAAGCAAACCCTGATGTTGTTAGCGCCCCGGCCGTCACCATAAAAGGCGGTGCCGGGGGTATACGCGACAAGCTCGTTCACAGCTAATGGAAGCATTTCTTTGCTATTTAAGCCTTCCGGGAGCGTGAGCCACAAAAAGAATCCTCCGGTTGGCACCGTGGTCTCTATGCGGGGCAAATACTGTGCTAAAGCATCTAGTGCTGCATCACGTTTGGTCTTATAAAGCTGGCGAAAGGTTTCAATTTGTCCCTGCCAGTCTGAAATCGAAAGATACTCACTCACTAGCATCTGGGCGAAGCTGGCGGGGGAGAGAATGGCCGACTCGTTAGCCAGCACTAGCTTTTCCCGAATCGCGGGTGGGGCTAGCACGTAGCCGACCCTGAGACCTGGCGACAGAATCTTCGAGAAGCTCCCAAGATAAACCACGTTTTCACTATCGAGAGATGCGATGGCAGCCGGGGGTTTTTGGTCAAAGTACAAAAGCCCGTATGGGTTGTCTTCAACAATCAAAATGCCACGCTCTTTGCAAATTTCGAGCACTTTGGCTCTGCGCTCAGCAGAAAGCGTCACACCCGATGGGTTGGCAAAGTTTGGCACTACATAAAGCAGCTTGATCTTTTTACCCTCAGACCTAAGCCGATCCGCAGCTTCGATCAGAGCATCTGGAGATATTCCTTGCGCATCGGTAAAAACATGCTCGATGTGAGCTTCTTTATGCCTGAATATGCCCACCGCCCCAACATAGGAGGGGGCCTCGACCAAAACCACGTCACCGGCGTCTAAGAAAAGGTCCGCGATTAGCTCCAAACCGTGTTGAGAACCGGTGGTAATGGTGATGTCCTCCACTGAGCCATGAACACCATCCAGGGCCATGATTTCTTGAATCTGCTCTCGCAGCCGGAGATCACCCTGGCCCCCGCCATACTGCAGGGCGTAGTTCTTTTTGGATGACATCATTGAAAGGAACGCTTTTTCAATCATCTCGCTGTCTAAAGCCGACACATCGGGCATCCCGCCAGCAAGGGAAACTACCTCTGGTCTAGAAACAACTGCGAATAGCGCCCTGACCTCGGAAACTGAGAGGTTTGCCGCTCGAGACGCGTAAGCATGTTTCCATGCATCGAAGTTAGTCACACTTCCCGAACGCGTCTGTGGCATTTGAACTCTCCAAGTTTTTCGTAAGTTTACTTGGCTCAGGTCATCAGAAATGCCTTGATGCGGAGCTTTAGTTTAGAAATTCACTGAGCTCTGAAACAATTGCGGCCTTAGGCCTTGCACCAACAAGCTGCTTCACCAATTTACCCTCGTGGAAAACTCCAAGTAGTGGAATTCCGGTGACCTTGTACTCCATCGCTAGATCCGGCTCTTCGTCAACATTTACTTTGACTACCTTGATTTTTGTTAGGTACTCGCCTGCGATTTCATCCAAAATCGGAGAGACCATCTTGCATGGACCGCACCACGGTGCCCAAAAATCTACGATTACTGGCCGGTTTGACTCCAGGACTTCTGCCTTGAAGGTTGCGCTGGTCGCGTCTATTGCTGACATTTGAGGCTCCTTTATTAGTTTGAGAGGTAGTGCTCGGCATCCAAGGCGGCAACGCAGCCGGAACCGGCTGCGGTGATGGCTTGGCGATAGGTCGGGTCAATCACGTCACCGGCGGCAAAAACCCCGGGAAGTGAAGTCTTTGAGGTGCGACCATCCACCTTGATGAAGCGATCTTCAGAGAGTTCTAACTGGTTCTCGATAAGGCCAACCCGAGGATCGCTTCCAATCGCAATAAATAGCCCCTCGATAGCCAAGTCGGTCTTGGCACCGGTCTCGGTGTTTTCCAAAACCACTCCGTTTAGAGCGCCTTCACCCTTGAGCTCTGCGATTGCCGAGTTCCAAATAACTTCGATTTTTGGGTTGTTGAAGGCCTTCTCCTGCATGATCTTGGACGCCCGGAAGCTATCACGACGGTGAATCATGTAGACCTTGGAGGCAAACTTGGTAAGGAAGGTGGCTTCTTCGATGGCCGAGTCCCCGCCACCGACAACTGCGATTGTCTTATCTCTAAAGAAGAAGCCATCGCAGGTGGCACACCAGGAAACCCCGTGCCCGCTGAGCTCTTTCTCCTTTGGTAAACCAAGCTCACGGTAGGCGGCTCCGGTTGAAAGAATGACTGCCTTGGCCTCGTGAATCTCGCCATTGCCGGTCTTAACTATCTTTATGTCACCGGTTAGGTCTACTTCAACTACGTCATCAAAGAGAATTTCGGTGCCGAAGCGCTCGGCTTGGGCCTGGAAGGCCGCCATTAGGTCTGGACCCAGTAAACCATTGGGAAATCCAGGGTAGTTATCCACGTCCGTGGTCTTCATCAGTTCGCCGCCAGGCTCAACGCTCGAGGCGATCATGAGTGGGTTCAGCAGCGCTCGGGCTGCGTAGATGGCTGCGGTGTAGCCGGCTGGGCCGGAACCGATGATGATGACTTCGCGCATTATTAGATCCAATCTTCAAAGGGGTCAAACATAGACGGTCATCTATGTATTCCCTAAATTCTTATCGGGGACGGCGTTTTTGGTGTTTAGCCCCGCTTTAACCTACTTCTCAACTGCGCTTGCAACTCACGTAATTCCGAAACTCGGAATATCCAGAGCAAAAGTAAATAGCTCAGAAGCGTAACTCCTGAAACCAACGCACTAGCGGCGACCGAACTTAGAACCGAGTCGAGCGCGAAGGACCTTGCCCCTACGCCACCAATCCACTGAAGGGTTAAATACCCCAACCCCGCTGCTGGAATCATGGCAAGCACAAAACCACCAAGAGCCTTGCCGACCCCGAGGCCCGATAGTCCCCCTATTCGCCTTTTCAAAAGTGCATAGGCAATCACGCCCTGAATGACTATCGACCCCGCGGTCAACAGGGAAATCGAGACAACCAACCATTCTTTTTCGACCAAGCTACCGAGAATCAAAGAGCCTGCGATGTGGATGGCAATTTGAATAGAGGTAAAAATGAAGGGGGTTCTGGTGTCTTCCAGGGCAAAAAAGGCCCGCTGCATCATGTACACAAAGCTAAATGGCACCAGACCAATCATCAACGCCATAATCACATTGCCCAATGCGACAGTGGCTGGGTACTCTCCCACAAACACCCTTGCCACCGGGTAGGCGACCAAAATCAAAATTGCTGATGAAATCACGCTCACTAAAGCAATGACCCTTAGGCCGGTGGTCAAATCCTTTTTAAATTCCGCGATCCGGCCAGCAGCGGCATGCTGAGACATGCGGGTGAAGTAGGCGGTTGCAATAGAAACGGTCACCACCGAGTGCGGCAACATAAAAATCAACCAGGCTATTGCTGCGGCGGCAACCGATGCCACCGCTGGAGCCCCGGGAGACCTTCCGGCGACCGCTGTGGAAGCCACCATTGTCTGAACCACACCGCCGATCTGAGTAACAAAAACCATTGCCAGCGACCAAGAGGCTGCCTTCATGGCTGGGCCCAATCCGAAACCGCGCCACTTGAAGTTCAAGCGCAGGATTAGCCCAATTCTTTTCCAGAAGAACAACAAAATCAAAGCTTGAGCGGCTACGCCCACCGTCGCACTGCCTGCCAACAGGGAAATTCGGTCGGCACCCCACATTTGAGCCATTCGCTCGCCCGTTGGATCTGCTCCGAAGATCAAGATGAAGGCCACTAGGCCAGCTATTGAAACCAGGTTGTTGAGCACCGGCGCCCACATAAATGGACCGAAGGCGCTCCTTGAGTTCAGCACCTCGCCAAGAATGGAATACAAGCCATAAAAAAACAGCTGCGGCAAACACCAGTAAGCGAAGGCCGTCGCTAGAGCTAGTTGGTCTTGGGTCCAACCGGAGGTGTAAAGCTGAACCAAAAGCGGCGCAGCGAGGGTGAAGATAACCGTCACTGTGAAGAAAACCGTGATTGCCAGGGTCACAAAGCGATCAATGTACCCCTTGCCACCATCGGCCTGGGAGCGAGCCCGCACTAACTGTGGCACCAGAACCGCGTTCAAAACCCCACCGACGATAATTGCGTAAACATTGTTTGGAAGCTGGTTGGCTACTCCAAAGGCATCGGCAGCATCGGTTGTTACACCGATTGCTGCAGCCAACAGGACCGCTCTTAGAAAGCCCAGAATTCGAGACACAACGGTGCCAGAGGCCATCACCAGGGAGCTTCTGGTGACCGAAGGGATTAGGTCACTCATTGTTTGCCCTTCGAAGCTTCACAATCGTCCGAATTGCGCCCACCGAAATCAGGGCGACTGTGCCCACCCCGAGAGTCACGAGCAGAAAAAGCTCGATGTCGTAATTTACATTTACATTGAGAATCTGAGACTGCCCGACTCGAAGCCCGGACCGCTCAAGCCAGATTGTGATTTCCACGGGGCCATTGGCAATTGCTTTAACTCTCAGCTCTGCCAACTGGGAGCTATTGGCGGCAACGGTGAATACCTGGCCTTCAGACACTTCCAAGCGAAACGAACCGGAAACCCCCTTGAGAGTTAGCTCCAGATCCTGGTCGGTTGGATTCTCAATGGTTACCGGGATTCTGCCATCTCTTGCAACCAGATTAATTGTTGAACCCGGCACAATTTGCGGCGCGGCATCGCCGGCTTGGGCCGCAGGCCCAAGCACCAAGAGTGAGGCCAATATGGCGATGATCCTTCTCAACCCAGAATCTCCCAGGCCAGAGTCACCATCTTTTTCTCATTTTCATGAGCCAAAATATCGTGCAATTCATGCATTGCAAACCACTTGACCGCTAGCACTTCGCCGGTTGGGTCGCCATGGTGATTTAGATTTCCCCCCACCTGCTTCAGCAAATAATGGTGAACGGTTTTGCGGATTCGTTTTGGTCCCAAGCGAAACGTATATTTAATCTCACCGATTTTTGAGATCACCTCGGCCTCAAGGCCGGTTTCTTCGTAAACCTCGCGCACTGCAGTCTCAGCCGTTGTTTCACCATGCTCGATGTGTCCCTTGGGGAGGCACCAGTCTGCCCCGCCACCCCTATTTCTATGGGAAATCAAGGCAACCAAGCTCGGGTCGTGGCTCGAAATAACCAATCCGCCAGCCGACACCTCGGTCACTATGAAGGGGCGGACGATTTTCATTCCACAACTCTATAAGGGCTACCAAGTTTCTTTACTATGGCAAGCTATTGCGCATGCAACCCGTAGCCCAGGCGCTTGAGAACCTAAAGCGCAATACGGCGCACCCACTGTTGAAACAGCTCGGCGAATTATTCACTCAGGCTGGTCACGAAATTGCCCTAGTAGGGGGCCCGGTGCGGGATGCAATCCTAGGCAGGGCCGCACCCGATTTAGATTTCACTACCAGCGCGAACCCGGAACAAATACTTGCTCTGGTCAAGCCAATTTCTCAGACGACCTGGGATATTGGCCGTGAGTTTGGCACTATCGCGGCTCAGATTCAGGGTGAGCAGGTCGAAATTACTAGCTATCGGGCCGATAGCTATGACAAAGAATCCCGCAAGCCAACCGTCGAATTTGGCGACAACCTAGAAGACGATCTGATTAGGCGTGACTTCACGGTGAATGCCATGGCGCTCAGGCTTCCGGCAATGACCTTTGTTGACCCCCACCACGGCCTAAGGGACCTATTGGGCAAGACTCTTAAGACCCCGACCGCCCCGGAAATTTCGTTCTCCGATGACCCATTGCGCATGATGCGCGGCGCTCGCTTCACCTCGCAGCTGGGCTTCGAGATTGAGCCCGAGACGTTCGAGGCGATGTGTCAGATGAAAGATCGCATCGGCATCATCTCTAATGAGCGCATCAGGGACGAGTTGACCAAACTTTTGTTGTCAGACAACCCAATCCCTGGGCTTGGGGTTCTGGTTGACTCTGGGCTAGCGGAGCTTGTTATTCCCGAGCTGCCCGCGCTAAAGCTTGAGATAGACGAGCACCACCACCATAAGGATGTTTACCAGCACACCTTGACCGTGTTATCTCAGGCCATTGACTATGAAAAGGACTACGGGTTAGAAAAAAACCTCGTGCTTCGCTTGGCCGCCCTGCTTCACGATATTGGCAAGCCCGCAACCAGAAAGCTCGAGCCAGGCGGCGCTGTTACCTTCTACCACCACGATGTGGTGGGAGCAAAGCTTGCCAAAAAGCGTTTGACCGATTTGCGCTTTGATAACGACACCATCAAGGCGGTTGCAAGACTGGTCGAATTGCACCTACGTTTCTTTGGTTATAGCGATCAGCAGTGGAGCGATTCGGCGGTCAGAAGATACGTCAGGGATGCCGGCCAAGAGCTTTTACAACTGCACGCCCTGACTAGAGCCGATGTCACCACTCGCAATCAGAAAAAGTCAGACCGGTTGGCCCACGCGTATGACGATTTAGAGGAGCGCATCAAGGTTTTGGCGGAGCAAGAGCAACTCGATGCGATGCGGCCAGATCTCGATGGCGCTCAGATCATGCAGATTCTTGAAATAAAGCCTGGCCCTGATGTTGGGAAGGCCTATAACTTTTTGATGGAGCTGCGGCTCGATGAAGGCTCGCTTGGCTTTTATGAAGCTAAAAAACGCTTGCTCGCTTGGCACCAAAGCAAGTAAGGTAATGAGGTTGCCCTAGGCAATGCTCTATGCAATTACCCTCCTGTTATGGAAATACCATGACCGTTTTAGACCGAAGGAGGTGGGTTAACTATGCATAATTACGAGCTGATGGTCATTCTGGACCCTCAACTAGATGAGCGAACAGTTGCCCCAAGCATCGATAAGTTCCTCAATGTCATTACAACAAGTAAAGGCACTGTGGACAAGGTCGATATCTGGGGACGCCGTCGCATGACGTATCCAATTCAGAAGCACGCCGAAGGCATTTACGTTGTTATCAATGTGACCGCTGACTCAACTGCTGTGAAGGAGCTTGAGCGTCAGCTAAGGCTGAACGAAGCAGTGCTTCGCACCAAGGTGCTCAGGATCGAAGATGCCGTATTCAGCATCAACCCAATTGAGTTTGTGCCCGAAGAGAAGGAAAAGCGCCCACCTCGTGGCGGTCCTCGCTCTGGCGGCAAGCGTCCGTCAGGCCCTAGAAGCTAATGGCAGGCGAGGTTAGCGTAACCATCGTTGGCAACCTAGCTGACGACCCGGAGCTTCGCTACACCCAGGGGGGCATAGCCGTAGTTTCAGTTCGCGTCGGTTCAACCCCGCGCACATTCAACCGCACCACTAATGACTTTGTGGATGGCGAAACCGTATGGGTTCGCTGCACCGCTTGGCGAGAGGTTGCAGAAAACGTAGCTCAGAGTTTGTCCAAGGGAGCCCGCGTGGTTGTCACTGGTCGTCTCAAGCCACCATCTGCCTACCAAACCGCTCAGGGTGAAGCCAGGGCATCGCTCGAACTCGAGATTGAAGAGATCGGCGCCTCCTTACGCTACGCAACCGCAGCCGTAACCCGTCGTGCCCGTGAGGGCAGCGCAGCCGTGGACTCCCCTTGGGGTGGCCAGTCGGCTCCAGCAGCAACGAAATCTTCCAATGGCGCAGACGCCTGGGCAAACCCAGTCGATGCTGCAGCCGACGAAGCTCCGTTCTAAAGATTAAAGGAAAGAGACAAAATGGCAGGAAAGTCAGCAGACGCTCGCAAGCCGCGGATTAATTCAAAATTCGCCAAGCTAGCACCGGCTAAGACCATCAAAATTGAGGTCATCGATTACAAAGACGTGGCTACGCTGCGTAAGTTCGTTTCAGACCGCGGCAAGATCCGCGCTCGTCGAATCACCGGAGCAACGGTGCAAGACCAGCGCAAGATTGCCTTGGCTATTAAAAATGCACGTGAGATGGCGCTTCTGCCTTACTCCGGCTCTGGGCGCTAAGGAGAAACCCCCATGTCAAAGCTAATTCTGACCAATGAGGTCTCCGGACTTGGGTCCGCAGGCGACATTGTAGATGTCAAAAATGGTTACGCTCGCAACTTCTTGATTCCAAACGGCCTAGCGGTTGCTTGGAGCAAGGGTGGCGAGAAGCAGATCACATCAATTCGCTCGGCACGTGATGCCCGGGCAATCGCTTCAGAGGATGAGGCGAAGGAGCTCAAGGCAAAGCTTGAGGAAAACCCAATCCGTATCCTTGCAAACGCGGGAACTAGCGGTCGCCTTTTCGGCACCGTGAAGACCGCCGACTTGGTTGACGCTGTTGCTATTGCTGGCATCGGTGCAATCGATAAGCGTAAGGTCGAATTCACCAGTGCAATAAGAAACTTGGGTGACTATGAGGCGTCAGTTCGTCTGACCGCCGAAATAGTTGCCAGAGTCAAGCTTCAGGTTGTTGCTGCAAAGTAATTTGCCTCCTAAAGTAGCGGCTCACCGAAAGGTGGGCCGCTACTTTTTTATCGAAAATACCTTCGGTTATCCACAACCCTAAGGTTTGGGTTTAGAGTTTTCCACATTTTTTTATCCACAACCAAAACCCCCGTCAATGCTGCATCCTGGAAAAGTTATCCACAGTCATCTAAGGGTTATTCACATCTTTTTATACTTCACATCGGCGTGTTTCCACAGGGTTATCCACAGGCCTTAAAACCCCGGCTTGATTCATCAATGTCCGTGCCCCAAGCTATACAGGTCTTATCGAATCAAAGGAGTCCAAAGTGGCGATGCTTTCACCGGTCCCGGCCTCTGATCCAAGAGTCGCACCGCACAACTTAGAAGCGGAGCAGTCCACCCTGGGTGGCATGCTTTTGAGTCAAGAAGCGGTAGCTGAAGTCTTTGAGGTGGTCTCGGGGGCAGACTTTTATGCACCGAAACACGAATTAATCTACAACGCAGTTCTGAGCCTATTTGGCAAGGGTGAACCAACCGATGTGATTGCGGTCACCGACGAACTGAATAAGTCCGGCAGCCTGGTTAAAGCCGGTGGAGCCGATTACCTTCACTCGCTCACTAGCTATGTCCCAACCGCGGCAAACGCGAGCTATTACGCCAAGATTGTTTCCGATAAGGCAATTCTGCGCAGGCTAATTGACGCTGGAACCAGAATTGCCCAGTCCGGCTACGAAAGCCAAGGCGAGGTTGAAGATCTTGTGAATCAGGCTCAGGCCGAGGTTTATCGGGTTTCGAGCCTCTCCTCACGCGAGGATTATGTGGGCCTGAGCGACTCTATTGAGGCCGCCATTAGGGAAATTGAAACGGCTCAAAAGCGCGGTGGTGAAATGACCGGTGTACCAACCGGCTTCACTGATCTGGATGCCTATACCCACGGCCTTCACCCGGGGCAGCTTGTCATCGTCGCCGCTCGGCCCGCGGTCGGTAAATCCACCTTCGCCCTAGATGTCGCCCGAAATGCTGCCATTAAGCACAACCAGGCAACTATCTTTTTCTCCTTAGAGATGGGTCGGGCCGAAATTGCGATGCGTATGCTCAGTGCCGAGTCTTCGATTTATTTGCAATACATGCGCAAGGGAACGGTCTCTGAAGGGGACTGGACCAAACTCGCCGCAGTCCGGGGAAGAATTAATGATGCCCCGCTTTACATCGACGACAGCCCAAACATGTCTTTGGTTGAGATCCGAGCTAAGTGCCGTCGGCTGTCCCAGCAGGTGGATCTCAAGATGGTGGTCATCGACTACATCCAACTAATGTCCTCGGGCAAAAAGGTTGAATCAAGGCAACAAGAGGTTTCTGAGTTCTCCAGAGCTCTCAAGCTTCTGGCAAAAGAGCTTGGTCTGCCAGTGGTTGCGCTTTCGCAGCTCAATCGCCAAGCGGAACAAGCCAAAGATAAGCGACCTGAAATATCTCACCTTAGAGAGTCTGGGTCTTTGGAGCAGGATGCCGATGTAGTTATTCTGTTGCACCGCGAAGGAATCTATGAAAAAGACCATCCGCGAGCTGGCGAAGCGGACCTTATACTTGCAAAACAGCGAAATGGCCCGACCGGAACTGTAACGGTTGCGTTTCATGGCCAGTACTCTCGCTTTGTAAATATGCCAAGCTAGGAATCGTGCGCAACCAACAACTCTTCAGGTCCTTCCTAAGTTTTGCCTTAGGAATATTTATTACGTTTAGCCAATCTCACTCTGCTCAGATTGGCCTAGCGGCTCTCGCTGGCTATGGTTTAGCGCTTGGTCTTGTTGGCGCAGTGATCGCAATGTTTAAGCGGAGCGGCCTCAACCCGCTGCAAGAGCTACCAATGGCCGTGTTGGCAACCCTGATTGGTCTATTTGCACTTCTCGCGAGCCTTAATGAGGAGGCCGCCTACCCCGCTTTTATTTCGCTGGTAACCGCCTGGGGTATCATCTCCGGAGCCTTCGAGCTTTATCAAACAAGAAGGCTCGGGTTCAAAACCCCAAGGGGCAACGAAGCTTTTATAAGTGCAATTTTTGCGTTGCTGCTTGGCGCACTGTTTCTGTCAGTAGAGCTGGATGTGGTCAGCGCCGTGGGTTTCTTTGGCGCTTATCTAACTCTTAGCGGAGTTCACCTTGGCATCTCGGCTTTTTCTCCCGATAAAGCGAAGTAGGCTTCAAAGGTGAAGCGTTTTGCAAATTTAAAGGCCTACATGGCCCTATCGGCGATAGCCGGGGTATTCGTCGGCGTCATTGTTCTTTTTGGAACAAGATTTGCCGAGACCGCCATAATCTGGGGTTTATCGACTTTTATTTTCAGCCTGATCCTGGTGGCCACTTTAGATCTGACCTTCAAGCCCGATGACAGCGACCCAAATAAGCCAAGGCTTAGTTAGCTCTGAATTCTTTTTGTGAGCTCTTCGGCTAATCCCACATAGCGCTCCGGCCGCAAAACTAACAACCTTTCTTTGGTCGCCTGGGATACGGCTAGCGAGTTCACAAATACCAACAACTCCTCTTCACCAACTTTTTTGCCTCTGGTTAGCTCTTTAAGAAGCGCGTAAGGGTCAGAAATATCACTCTCACCACGAGCCACATCCGCCCTGATTGCGGTCTGGATTGCTTCACCGAGCACTTCCCAGTTCTCCAAAAGGTCCCCAAGCAGGACCGCTTCATTCAGGGCCAGTTCGTCCAAGCCGCGGTCCAGGTTATCCAGCGCTAAAAGCGAGTGTCCAAATCCCACACCGATGTTTCGCTGAGCGCTGGAATCAGTCAAATCGCGCTGCAGCCGCGAGGTCACCAGGGTTGCCGATAGCGAATCCAGGATTGCGTTGGATATTTCTAGGTTAGCTTCGGCGTTCTCAAAGCGGATCGGGTTTACCTTATGCGGCATGGTGGAGGAACCAGTGGCACCAGCCACCGGGATCTGTTTGAAATAGTTCATCGAGATGTAGGTCCAGAAGTCAGTTGCAAGATTGTGCAGGATGCGGTTGAAGTGGGCCATCGCCCCGTAAAGCTCAGCCTGCCAGTCGTGAGATTCGATCTGAGTGGTGAGCGGGTTCCAGCTCAGTCCTAGGCTTTCGACAAAGCCTAGGGATTCTCCCAACCAGTCAACTTCTGGAGCAGCCGCGATGTGAGCGGCAAAGGTCCCGGTTGCTCCGGAAAATTTGCCCAAATACTCCTGGGTTGAAATGCGCTTTAACTGTCGATTCAGCCTCGAAACAAATACAGCAATCTCTTTGCCCATGGTGGTGGGGGTTGCGGGTTGCCCATGAGTTCTCGAGAGCATTGGAACGCTCGCATGACTCAGTGCAAGCTTGGTTAGTTTTTCAACCAGAGCACTCGCTTTGGGGAGCCAAACCTCATGAATTGCTGACTTCACGGTTATCGCGTAGGCAAGATTGTTGATGTCCTCCGAGGTGCAGGCAAAGTGAACTAACTCGCTCAGGTCTTCGCGCTGCATGCCTTTGAGTTGTTCGCGAATAAAGTACTCCACCGCTTTCACGTCGTGCCGAGTCACCTTTTCGAACTCTGCCAGTTTGGCTATTGACTCATCGCCAAACTCAGAGGTGGCAATGGCCCTGAGCGAGGAAGCCTCTTTATCTGAAATCTTGCTGTCTGAACCAAGTAGGTTGCGGCTTGCAATCCAGATTAGCCACTCAATTTCGACTTCGATGCGGGCACGGTTCAGGCCGGCTTCGCTTAGGTGATTCCCGAGATCCTTGACCTGGCTTTGGTAACGGCCATCAAGTGGGCTGATTGGTTGGACTGAAAGATTGCTCACAATTCCATTTTGCCCTATCCACAACCATTTTTGATCATGGGATCTCCACAACAATCAGTTTCGGCTACAAACCCTTCCTTGTTCTCTGGTTTGGTAGCGGAATGCAAATGCTCTATCACTTGGGAAATTCGCTGCAATTACTAGATAGCGCCCAGCCAGACCCGAGCCTGTTCTCGGGGGATGCGGCTCGACAGCTGGAGCTTCGACTGAGCGTTTTGCGCGGTGAGATTCTTGCACTGAGGTCTGACTTGTGGCTTTAGAGATATATGGCGGTGACCCTAGGGTTGTGGCGACTCGTGAGGAGCTATTTCGAATTGCAACGACCCTTAGAAATAGCGCATTTGAGCTCAATGCGGCGATTTTCTCACCTCCGGACATGCTCTTAGATTTTCTACCAAACCCGATTCCAAACATCCAACTGGCCCTTGGGGCCCCGAGGGTTTGTTCGGAGCTTGAATCTCTTGCCAATAGCTGCGACATTGCTGCTGAGAACTACTTTTCAACCGAGGCTAGAGTCAGCCACATCTTTCAGGATCTAATCGACCCCTTGCGGGCTCTGACACCAGTGCTGTCGATTCAAAGTCCAATAACTAACATCTTCACAGACCGGGTTGCGCCGGTGGTGGGGGCGATGGCCGTGGTTGGGCTTTTGGCTGGACCCTCAATCGGCTCCAGCGCGTTGCTCGGTGGGGCCATTCAGTTGGCACCTTTGGCTGTTGCGCGCCCAACGGTGCAGTCCTTTTTGGCGGGCGGTCAGCTAAGCGCCAAGAGCCTTGGGATTCCGGTGGATGCGGCTGGGAGTGCAACTTTGCTCCGCAGTGCGGTTGCCGTGCCGCCCAGAAACCTAGCGGATCTAGCAAAAAGGTTGCACAACTCATATTCCAACCCAAGCTCGGCGCTAAGGATTGAGAGCTATCCGCTTTCTAGCGGTAGGCAATTTGTGGTTTATGTCCCAGGAACCCAATCACTTTCGCTAGGAGGCACTAATCCACTAAACATTCGCTCGAACCTCACCGCCATGGGAGGTGTTGTTGAGGCTCCGAGCGAACAGGCGGTCAAGGACGCCATTGCCAAGGCTGGAGCTGGCAAGGGGGACAGGGTTTTACTGGTCGGACACTCTCAGGGGGCGCTAATTGCTGGAAATATTGCGAGCAGCCCTCAGGAGTTCGAGATCTCAGGCTTGGTGTCGTTCGCAGGTCCCATTGGCCACCTAAAGCTCGATGTGCCGGTGATTGCAATTCAGCACGCCGCGGACCCGGTTCCACTATTGAGTGGAAGAGCGAACCCGCTAACCGAAAACTGGGTGACTGCCAGTTCGAGTGCTGAGTTCAAGGATCTAATTGCTGCCCACCGACTTGATGGCTATATACAGACTGCAACCGAATTAGATCAAAGCCAAAATATCGGCCTGAATCGCGTGAAGAAAGCGCTTTGGCCTGAATCGCTGGGTTCCGGCAGCCAGTACGTTTATAAAATCCAGCGCGATTAGCGAATCTTGACCAATCTGAGTAAAGATCGAGCGATAAAGCTTGCAATTGACATCACGATGGCTGCCAATATTGCCCAGCCGAGCGATGCAATCTCCAGACCTTCCGAGGTGAACCCTTCGATAGTGAAGATGTCTTGGGCAAATAATGTGCTCAGCCACGCTACGAATAAAAGCAACGCCCCATTAATCACAAAGGCGATTAGCCCAAAGGTGATGATATACAGCGGGAATGCCAGAACCTTAATTACCGGGGCGATGATTGCGTTGACTAAACCAAAAATTGCACCTATTACCAAAAATGATGCAATTGTTTCCCATAAACCATCCCCACCATATGGCGTGAGGGTGATGGCTGGGACCAGCAGAGTGGCCGCCCACAGACCTAAGGCATTGACAATCGTGCTAACCAGAAAACGCAACATAGTAAAAATTCTCTCAGTATCGGGCTAAATTAGGTGAGTGACTGACGAGAACCCCCAACCAATGCTCCAGCTTTTAGCACCAGATGGCACATATGCTGTGCCATCGGAATACGCCGAATACGGCGAAATTATCGCAAACCTTTCCGAGTTCGAATTAACTCGGCTTTATCGCGATATGGCAAGAATGCGGCGGTTTGATACCGAAGCAACCGCTCTCCAGCGACAGGGTCAGCTCGGGCTCTGGGTTCCGGCGATTGGCCAAGAAGCGGCTCAAATTGGGTCTGGGCACGCCGTTGCGCATAACGACCACATTTTTCCAAGCTACCGTGAGCACGGGGTGGCAATCACCCACGGGGTTGAGTTGATGTCGATCCTCAAGCTCATGCGCGGGGTGAATCACGGCGGCTGGAATCCGGAGGAAACTCGATTCCACCAGTACGCAATCGTTCTCGGTTCCCAGGTATTGCACGCCGTGGGTTACGCGATGGGCATAAAGCTGGATGGCAAGATCGGCAGCGATGACCCCGAGAATGACCTAGCTGTCATTTCATATTTTGGTGATGGCGCAACCGCTGAGGGAGATGTCTCAGAATCATTGCTATTTGCAGCAATCAACGATGCCCCGATTGTCTTTTTTATTCAAAATAATCAGTGGGCCATCTCTTCAAATGTTTCCGACCAAACCCGAGTGCCGCTTTATAAGCGTGGCGTTGGTTTTGGAGTTGAGGGGATGCAGGTGGATGGCAACGATGTGCTTGCCTGTTATGCCGCGACCAAGATTCACATGGATAACGCCAGAAGTGGCAAGGGCCCGTTTTTGATTGAGGCAATGACCTATCGAATCGGTGCCCACACCACAAGCGATGATCCCACCAAGTATCGCGATGAAGCAGAGGTCGACAGGTGGCGTGCTAAAGACCCGCTAGCCCGCTTTGAGATATTCCTTCGCCGCCAAGGGATTGGCGATGATTTTTTTGAAGAGGTAATCACCGCTGGTGACGAGCTAGCGGCCGACATCAGGGCTCAGACTTTCGCTCTTACAACCCCCGGGCTTGAGAATATCTTTGACTATGTCTACACCGACCCGCACCCCGAGATTGATCGCCAAAAAGCATGGCTTTTGGCTTATGAAAAGCAAATGGGTGCTCATGAGTAGCTATCAGGACATGCCAATCGCCAAGGCTTTAAATGCCGGCATTCATGCCGCAATGGCGAAGGATGAAAAAGTTTTGATGTTTGGCCAAGACGTCGCCCAATTGGGTGGGGTGTTTAGAGTTACCGAGGGGCTACTCAAAGACTTTGGTCCTTCAAGAATATTCAACTCTCCGATTGCCGAATCTGGAATCGTTGGAACCGCAATTGGTCTTGCCATGCGCGGCTATCGGCCGGTCACCGAGATTCAGTTTGATGGCTTTGTATTCCCGGCCTTTAATCAGATCACCAGCCAGCTAGCGAAGCTCACCTCTAGATCGGAGGGCTTTCTAAAGATGCCGGTGGTGATCCGGATTCCTTATGGCGGTGGCATTGGCGCAGTAGAGCACCACTCGGAAAGCCCAGAGGCTTATTTCGCCCACACCGCAGGCCTTAGGGTAATCACCCCCTCGAATTCAAACGATGCCTACTGGATGATTCAGCAGGCCATCGAATCCAACGACCCGGTGGTTGTTTTTGAACCCAAGCGCAGATATTGGCAAAAAGGCCCAGTCAATTTAGACACGCCCCCAATGTCTATGCATAGCGCCCGAGTCTTGCGCGAGGGCAATCAAGTGACGCTTTTGAGCTATGGCCCGATGGTTCCAACTGCGATCCAAGCCGCCGAGCTGGCGGCTCAGGAGGGCATTAACCTCGAGGTTATTGATCTCAGGTCGCTTAGTCCGATTGATTACCCAACCATCTTGGCCTCGGTGCAAAAGACCGGCAGAGCAATCATCGCCGCCGAGGCGCCGACTAACCTCAGCATTTCGGCTGAGGTCGCAGCGCGCATCCAGGAAAATGCTTTTTACCACCTCGAGGCTCCGGTAATACGAGTTGGTAGCTTCGATACTCCCTACCCACCAGCCAAACTAGAAGAGGCCTACCTGCCAGATGCAGATCGGATCCTAGAAGCTGTTGATAGGGTTCTGGCTTACTAGGGAGATTGAATGAGCATTGCAAAATTCCCACTTCCCGATGTCGGTGAGGGCCTAACCGAGGCTGAACTGGTGTCTTGGAAGGTGAAGGTCGGCGATATAGTCACCGTTAACCAAACCATTTGCGAGATCGAAACCGCTAAGTCAATCGTTGAACTGCCCTGCCCATTTGCGGGCGAAGTCACTGAGCTACTAGTTCAGGAGGGCGAGACCGTTGAGGTTGGGACCCCGATTATTGCGGTGCGAGTTGCTGCCGGTTCTGTCATTCCTGGCGTCAACGAGCCATTGGCCAATACCCCAGTGTCCAATAGCCCAGTGGCCAATAGCCCTGTGATCAATACTCCAGCGGTCAGTACGGGCGCGGAATATCAGCTTCCAAATCTGGTGGGCTATGGCGACCCGGGCGAGGTTAATTCGAGGCGTTCTCGAGCGGTTAGAGGATTACCCCCGATTGCGACGGCAGTCCCGGTGGCGATGATGAGTCAAATTGCCGCTAGCGAATCGGTTATGGCCAAGCCTCCAATTAGAAAACTGGCCAAGGAACTAGGGGTGGATATTTCCTTGGTTACTGGAACTGGCCTGCGCGGCGAGGTAACTCGCGAGGACATCGTCGGATCAGCCAGTCAAGCCGGGGTCTTTAAGAACCTAACCACCCCGAATCAGCCAACCCAGCGCGAAGAGCGGATCCCAGTCAAAGGGGTTCGTAAAGCGATCGCTACAGCGATGGTGCGGTCAGCCTTTACCGCCCCGCACGTGAGCATCTTCGTTGATGTGGATGCCACCAGGACCATGGAATACGTTCGTAGGCTGAAAAATTCTATTGACTTTGCGGGCATCAAGGTGACCCCACTTTTGATTATGGCCAAGGCCATTATCTGGGCCGTCAGGCGCAACCAGATGGTGAATTCCACTTGGACCGATGAGGAAATCATCGTGCATTATTTTGTGAACCTGGGTATCGCTGCGGCAACGCCCAGGGGTCTGATAGTTCCAAATATCAAAGACGCCGATGCGATGAGCATGATTCAGCTTGCTCAGGCAATCGAGCAGCTCGCCACAACTGCACGCGAGGGCAAGACCACCCCGGAGGACATGCGTGAAGGAACAATTACCATCACCAACATCGGAGTCTTCGGTGTTGACACCGGAACCCCGATTCTGAACCCGGGTGAAGTTGGAATTATCGCTCTGGGTTCGATTCGGAAAAAGCCCTGGGTGGTGGACGATGAGATCGTGGTTCGACAGATCACCACGATTGGCGCAACCTTTGATCACCGCGTGGTCGATGGAGACGTGGCATCGAGGTTTGTGCAAGACATCGCGAGCGTAATAGAGGAACCAGCCCTATTGCTCGACTAATGCAATTGACAATCATTTTCATTAGTGCTAACTTTCGGATA
>Ga0306896_1000017_pt1 | contig 41610 bp, 52 predicted proteins | sample AntRauMFilla1562_FD_190412 | JGI IMG/M metagenome (GOLD analysis project Ga0306896, IMG submission 190412) | Saline lake microbial communities from Rauer Islands, Antarctica - Metagenome Filla 1 #562 (v2) (version 2) | ecosystem: Environmental > Aquatic > Non-marine Saline and Alkaline > Saline ... | reverse complement strand
TTGAGTCGAGCGAGTTGCTCCTCAGATAGTCCGGGAGCTTTTTTAGTAGCTGGAGCCTTTTTGGTCGTTGCTTTTGTTGTTGGTGTATTTGACATATAGTCGATTATTTTAACAGTTTTATTAACGATAGAGACTATGCTCGATCGACGACTGGGGAGGATATAGTGCCTTAGAATCTTGTTAGATCCGTAAGGTCCTCTCTATCCTTTTGATCCCCAGTTGTCGACCGACCATCCTCTGTCACTTAGTATGATATCACATAATCATATGATATCAAGTATGTATTTATCCCCAGATATCATCCCTCTCATTAACTTTTTTTCCAGTCTGTTTAATTCTTTATTACTAACGACGGGCGTTTTTAAAAGTGATTGCAATTTTTTGATATATTGTATTCTGTTTAATTCTTTATTAACTTTTTTCTCTAGTTTTTCTATTGTCATAAAGTATCAATATAATCCGACGCTTTCTCGTACGCCGCAATAAAGCGAGCCTGGATCTTGAGGATCTCGAGAGCTGTTATCTCGACCGTCAGCACCCTCCTCTCTCCAGTGAGATAGATCCCGGCGTCCTCATCGTTAGCGGTCTCCAGGGAGATAAGGAGAGCTCGAGTCGGAGCCTTACCAGTGACAGACTTACGGAGTAAAGCGTACGTCCGGAGCTGACCATGATCGTTAGCCTGTTGCTGGGACCATAAAAGTCTACCTGTTTTATATTCCAGAATGATATCACCTCCTCCAGCAATATCATCAAGAGTCCCTACAATTTCAAAAGAACAGCTTTTACCACCCTTTTTATATTTAATGGTGGCGACAATAGTCTCCTCTGGACTTTCTCCTTTCGGTACGCCTTTTAACTTTAGTTTTCCTCGCTCAATCATGTTATGGACGTGCGTACCAAAAGCCATAGCTGGACTCTCACGTTTATCCATTACGCCAGTCGCGCGTTTATACCAAGTGGCGACGTTACTCTCGATAGCAATCAGGTCCGACCAGCTTATTGCCTGGACTCCGTTGTATCGGGGATGTGGGGGTAGGTTAGACATATTGTTTTTTAGAATTACGAACTCTTTGTTTTGAGTGAAGACTGGCATGATACGACTGATTCATTAACTCAAGATTTTCGATACGGTTGTCAGAATTATCTCCATTTATATGATGTACAATCTCAGTCTTTAAAAGCTTACGCCCGAGATGTTTGCTCATTATTAAACGGTGACTTAAATCATATTTTTTACCAGACTCATCTCTAGCTGAGACTTTAATTCTCTCAAGTGAATAGCCATCACTTCTTTTAACTTTGCCACCCTTCCAGTTAGAATTTTTATTACCAGTCCGGCTTTTGCCACGACAAGAGTATGAACAAAAATTGCTTGACTCTTTTCTATATAGAGCCACTTTATAAGCTTTATCACAAAGTTTACATTTCTTGTTAATCATACTATTTCAATCCCAGCCGAATAAACTTAGCCATCTTCAGAGCATTAGCCCGGGATCCGATCCGTCTCATCTCTGATCGAGTTGCACAATGACGACGCCATCCGTTCATATATCGACGATGATCTCGAGACTTGATCAGATCTCTTTTACGTTGCTCCGGAGAGCGTAATGCTCGTCGGATCCGTTCCATTAGCGTCAGTCGCTTTTTTGATTTTTGCATACAGTTTTAATTCCTAGCTCGTTTCTCATAAATAAACTCCACACCCGGGACTTCAATACCCTCACGATAATCAGCTCGGAGCTGAGTTGCGTTTACCATTAGATACTGCTCGGGGATCAGTTTAACATCGATGACTTTTACGACCAGTACCGACGTCATCCCACCTTTTGCGTCCGGAGCTTTTTGCTCAATATCAGCGAGCTTACCGACAGCCGTGTCCTCTCTCATCGTTCCTTTTTCTACTCGCTTAGCGATACGCTCCTCCTCGATCTTAGCCTTTTTAGCCTCAGCATCGATCCACATCTGACGTCGCTTTTTAAGATCGTTACTGACCTCAGTGACTTGAGTCTTAAACGGTCGAAACATATCCCGGATCTTTTTGAGTGAGTCATTGATCGGCTTAGTGATCGCTTTTTCTTGTTTGTCGATATTCTTAAGGAGAGCTCCGACCTTTTTCCCGATCTCTTGAGTCGCATTATACTCCTCTTGATTAGTAATGACAGCCGGGAGACTAGCGATAGCCTCGCTCATCTTACCGACTTGATCCTTGACCTCTGTTATTTGTTTTTTAGTTTCCATAAAAAATTATTGTTATCTCTGTTACTCCAGTATGATATCATACTATCGTATACGCCGTCCACTTTTATACACACTCTTGATCTCATTACTTTGCTGGACTCCGTTCTGAGCCTCCAGGCGTCGATATAGATCAGCATGAGCGTCGCAAGCCGTGACGTACACCTTTACGCCCTGGACCACCTTACCGTCTTTATTACAGATCAAGCATCGCATAAATGAGATATATCCTTTACCGACCTCGCCAAAATATAAACGCCTCCCAGAGCCTCGATCCGCTTTTGATGGATCGCCTGGTCCGGGGATTGTTTACCGACCTTACTCTTGACCTCGATCTCGAGATGGATACCGCCCTGGAGCACTCCGAGGATATCAGCGATCCCTTTCTTACTCTGAGAGCTCGCACGATAGCCTCCTTGACCGCCGTACATCTTAGGATCCCAGGTCCCTCCGTTATTCTGTCTCCAGCAATAGACTCCCTTGCTCTGGAGCTGTTTGATTATTTTCGTCTGGATCTGACTCTCTCCCATAGTATTTATTATATAGATTGCTGATAACTTTCGCTCGCTCCGGATCTTTATTACAGTACCGATGATGAGCTTTACGCTTACGATACTCCAGGATCTCATCCCTCGAGAGATGATGGATACAGTTACACATTTTATCTCCCTCCTCAAAGACTGGATGGATCCCGGACATCTCGTCAGCCTCTGGATAATTGCCTGGTCGATTTTTCCAGTCGAGGTACCCGACGTCTTTAGGTTTGCTCGCTCGAGTCGCTTTTTTCTTATAGTAAACGTCGTCGTCCCGGACCGAGCTGGAGATCTGAGGATGACGATGGATGGTCTCGATGACCTTATCAAAACGATCCATCGTATACCAGCTCATCGACTGAGCTCGAGTCTCGATAGCCGTATGAGTAATCGGACCATGCTCGATTATATGTTTGACGATCGCCGTAACGATCTGAGTCTTTGTAAATTGTATCGCCATAATTAGAGAGGAGGGGAGCCGATACAGTATCAGCTCCCTTGACTCTTTAATTGTGTAAAGGACTTGTCTTACTGACCGTCCTCGCTTGAGGTATCAGCGTCATCTCCCTCGAGGAGAGGATGATCTTTACCTAGTTTTACCACGTCTCCAGCTCGTACCGGAGTACCATCTGGGAGATCTGGAAACTCGTCGCCCTCTCTGACTGTATAGTCGACCATCTGATCGAGCTCAGCTTGCTCCTCTGGAGTCGGAGCGGTTGCCGCATCATCCTCAGCGTCAGCCGGCTCTCCACTGGTCGTCACGTCGTCAGCACTTGGAGCCTGGACTTGAGTGTCAGCTGGTACAGCCGTACTCGTCGGAGTTGCCTCGTCGCCTTGCTCAGCTAGAGCCGCCTCTTTTGCTTTGTCGACTCCTCCAGCCGCTACACCTTGACCGGTTGTCGGTCCCTCAGTATTTAGATCTGTCATATAGCTATATGATTATTTTAGTAAAGCGATGACTAGCACCGCTCTCGATCCCCGGGAGTCTCCACCCTCCAGAGACCGGGAGCGAGGTTACTCGCTTTTACAGTGACACTTGAGCGATCCGACCATACTCATCATTTGACCAGAATCCGGATCTCTCTCATCGACCGATATCTCTCCAGCCCCTCGACAGTCCTCGCACCGTTCCACGATCATACCTTCGACAGTGCTCTCGACGTTACCGCTGTTTATATGTTTTTTGACCGGCATTGTCACATCTCCCTCACTGATCTCGTCAGCGATTTGATATAGAGCCTCAGCTATATCAGTCTCGTCAGTTGATTCGATATCGATTTTAATTTTATATACTTTTTCCATCATACTCTCGTAAGGCTTAGCTCCATTAAATCGCAATCAGCAAGGTCCTCTCCGTTGTACTCAGTGGCGGTAAATCCAACACTGACCGATCCCTCTCCTTTATAGTAATCTAGTAAAATGCTCAAGTGATACGTGCTCCACTTGAGGAGCGAGTGATACCAGCTCGGATGAGCATACTTAGCGAGCTCATAAATAATCTCCGTTCTATTTGTTGTTATCTCTTTTTTGTTAGCCATAATTTATATTAACATGCTAGTACGATATCGTATAGCATATCTGGGGATAGCATGATATTATAAATAGGTGAGGAGGTTGTTAGCCCTCACACTTTATCGCTCTACGTTGTAAAACAAGAGCACTCGAGCGGATCCGTTATCTCTTTTTTTACCGAGGATCCGATCAGCTGACAAAAAAGCCCCCAGAGATGGAGGCTTTTTTGTTTGTGCCGTTGCTTATTTATATTTTGCTTTGGCGTACCAGTACGGGATCTGAGTCGCAAGGAAAGCGACCACCGCCTCACCATAGACCGCAATCTCATCGACTGGGAGCTCACCTCCATCAGCCCAGTTGATAGCTACCACACCGATAAATGACGCCGTACCAGCAAAAAATCGGAGGATAGTATTCTTATTTTCAGAGAAACGGATCCGATTAGCTGACTTGACTAGCTGAGTGAGCATCGACACGATAATCGGGACGAGCAATAATATAAGTGATTCCATAATTATTTACTTAATAGATTTTTAATACCGCTTACAAACGACTCGACGACGAGCGGCTTGTAATCAGTGATCTCGTAATGAGCGTACACTGGTAACTCATGGATCTTTTTCATCCGCATGAGCTGGACAGCGAGATCGATCTGACCCTCAGTCGGCTCAGTGGTGACAGTGAGACCCTCGTAACAGATACCGTAAGCGTACCAGTTAGGCTCTCCGGACTCGATCTGTTCGTTAGGACCTCCAAAGATTTTCTCTAGTCCGGGGAGCGGATTACTCAGACGTCCAGCGTGCCACGCCGCTTTATCTTTAGGTACAAACTCGACGACATACTTAGCGTGTCGAGGGATGTACCAGTGATACGATCCAGACGCCGTACCGTTGATAATTTCGTTAACAGTACCAACCTCAGTACCGAGATCGATATGTCCGACGATTGCATTTTCCGCAATCAGTGGAGCATTATGTCGCTTTTTAGTATGCTGGATCTTGATATCCACCTCATAAATTGTATGACCCTTGTACGCCTGGAGTCCGATCAGCTGAGTGAGTAGCTTGATGATGAGCTTAAGCTGAGCAATCTTAAACGTGAGCGTCTTATTACGCCGCTGGTATACCGCATCAGCAAGATGATCAGAGATCTTATCCCAGACCTCATCGTATTTATAATTCTCATCTTTCCAGTACCGCTGACTATGTACGATATCAGTATCAAAGTCCTGGACTCCGAGTACAACCTCGAGAGAGACGCCAGTATTTTCTTTAATAAACTCATCGACAAAGTGGAGGACCTCATGCTCTCCAGTATCTTTAGCATAACGCTGACGAGTGACTCCGACGTGATACGTGTTAAAGATCCGACCGAGCTTAAAGCCCTTGAGTCGATACTGACCTTGCTCGTAATTATCCTCACCGACAAAAAACTTAACTCCGTCGACGTTAGTACCATGCTCTCTCCAGATCCTTTCTGTCTGAGTAAAGACATACGCATCAGAGAAAAACTTACGACCTCGACGATCAGTCCACTCAATCTTACTAGCGTCAAAACCCTCGACCGTAAAGATACAAGAGTGAGTCCTTTCCATCTCAGCCATAAACGAATCGATCCGACGTTTCCAGGACCGATCAGACTTATCGACGAGACAATAATAGTGTATAGGATTTGCTTTCATACCTATATGATAGCACACTAGATACCAGAGTTACGGATACGCTCATCGAGTCGGATCAGTGTCTCCTCCATCCGTTGCATGTCCTCCTTACGAGCGACGTCTTTAAGTGTTTGAGTATTACTCTCGATCCGTTGCTCGAGGAGAGCGGCATCTGACTGAGTAAAACGATCTCCCGATGATGCAAACTCTCGCAAGCCATCGACATCAGACCGGATACCAGTGATAAAAATAGTAAACGCAATCGCTGACGTAATCAGAGTAATCCCGTAAATAGTGAGGATCTGTAAAGCGGCGAGCTTGAGCTCTTTTTTAATATCAGACTGGATCTCATCTCGGAGACCACCATCCTCGTTAAACGCCTCGATGACTTTCATTTTGACGTCCTCTTTAGTGCACATATTACCCATAGTATATCAGCTTAATAAAACTCAGTTACGATCATAACCCCAGGACCTCCGTTTCGACCATTCATACTGCTAGGCTGACTATCTTGACCAGTACCCGGACCTCCGTATCCATAACCTCCTGGCGTATCTCCGTTTTTATATCAGATTTAATCTCAGCCCGGAGACCATCCTCGGCATTAAAAGCCTCAAAAATCATGTTTTTGATTTGTAGCTCGCTGAAGGTGGAGGTGGTTTTTTCGGTCATGATATTTTACTGACTTATTGAGATAAGAAGATTAGTCGTAGAAAGAGCAACACCAACTCTTGTAGCAGTCACTGCTGCTGGAGCTGGAGTTACAATCGCCCCGCGACCTACTTTATCTAGGTAGTAAATTGCACCGGGAGTAAGTCCTGAAAAATTACTAACTACGTTACCAGTCTGCAAAGACACATTTTCACCATTAGATATTACTGGCTTTATTTCACAAGCGATACGCGTATATCTCACAGTGGAGCTTGTCGACATACTAATTGACGTTGTTACTTGACCAGCCACTTCATCTGTTTCTCCCCAGACAAGACCTGAGGAGGGGCTAGATAAGCTAGTAAATCTAGCATCTAATACTGGTGCGTTTGCAGAACATACAGCAGCAAATAATCGAGAGGCTGTGTTTTCTTTGGTTATGCTTGCACCAGTTACGGCTTTTCCTCCTATAGGACTTGTTTGATTGACATTTTCTAAAATAGAAACACAAAATACATCTCCAGATGAATAACTACTTCTACTAAGAGACAAATTGAATGTTTGACTAGTTTCTGAGTCCCCAATAGGAATCACATGAAAAGCTCCAGTGGTATTATCGTCAAAATCAGATAAATCATCAATCGAAGAAATACTATTCCAACTCGGACCCGATAGAGCGCCTGCGGTGTAGCTATTAATTAAAATAACTCTGTTTAATCCAGCGGGAGCGACTAAATCAACCATAGAGGATGCACCTCCAGCCTGCGTTCTGGTCGTGCCAATTTGATTTATATATTCTGGAGTAACGTCAGAATATACAAAGCCGACTGGGACAATATCTTCTAAAGAAGTGGCTCTAGTCATTATCCCATCACTTCCTAAAATAACCGCCTGGGGTACAGTCAAAGATGAAAAGTCGTCTAGAGTAGGATACATACCTCCAATCTGTAAAAAATCTCGATTTAATCGTCCATCCGCCTCCAACACAGGAACCCGCCCCTCATCATTAGCTGGAGTAGCGTTACGGTCAGCTTCTTGAATGAAGTCAGAGGCTTCAATAGTTGCATCTGGTTGTTGTGGTTTTGCCATATGATTTTATTATACTATACCGCTCCAGTAATCCGACATACAACCGTATGATCCTCGCCGGTTGTTTTGACTAGAGGAGTCGCAAACACTAGATGATTAAATAACTGACCCGACCCGACAGCTGTATTACCATCGACAAACATACCAAACTCCTCATAGGTATCATCTGGCGTGACAGCGCTCGCATAGAAAAAGCGAAACTCAGCGGACAGTCCAGACCGACTGACAGCTCCGACTTGAGCCCGGACCAGACCATTACCGAGATCAGTATCAGCCGCTGTCGCTAGAGTGTCATCATCTCCGATATCAGCAAACCGGATATTTCCAGTATGAGTATTATTTGAGATCAGTCGATCTAAGAAAATAGAGATCCCCCGACCGTTATTACCCATCACTCGATTAGGCATAAACTCGGACTCAGCAATGATGATACCGTTTTTAGACTTGATCCATTTGACTTCTCCCTGGAGACCGAAACTGTCTGAGACTTTAGTTAACATAAATACAGTATAGCATTATCCGTACGTCGCAAAATTGTACCTTGCTGGATTGCCGGCACTGACTGGAGCGTATCGATACGGAGCTGAGCTGACAGTGATCTCGACGATCTCATCCGTCATAGCAAACGCATCCTCGACCTTACGGAAACGCTGGATCACCTCATTAGGACTGATCGAGATCTCCTCTCTGGACTTACCGATGAGACCGATAACGATATCAGTAAAAGTAGTCTGACCAGACTTAAGAAAATCGACGTCATAAATAAACTGATCAAAACCATTCATGGTCCCTCTGATTTTGTTTATCTTGTACGTCTCGTCGATACCAAACTTAGCTGAGTTGATCTTGATAGCCATCCCGACAGTGAGCCCTTTCTGTCTCGTCTGAAACGATCCCTCTTTAGATCCGTCTTTCCACTGATCGACTCTCGCAAACGCTAAGAGCTCAGCCTCCTCAATCGAGTCGATTGTGTTATCAATCTCAATCCCCTCCCGGAGACCATACTTTAAGATTGAGTCGGGATCCTCAGCCTGGACGATAAGAGGGATCTTAGCATTACCAAACACCCGGACGACATCGTTAACGACCAGCGTACCCTCTGGAAAGCGGACGAGTTTCTCTTGAAAGTTATATAGACAATTAAGCAAACGCTCCCGGATCTGATACTCATTACCAGAAACCATTATCTCTTTATTGACTGTCAGTGTCGTCTCACTATCAACCGATACGACAATTGCATAAGTATCGTCAGTCGTATTCTGGATCTGGTCTCCGACAGCTACTCCATCAGTGATAAACGTCGCACCACTGTCGACCAGCTCAAGCGTGCTCGTCGCTGTTGCTGTACCACTGGTACGACTATCGCCGATCGATCGATCGATAAAGTCGACTCCCACTGTTTGAGTCACACCGTTAACAGTGATCTGGACAGCGTTGTATCGATACACTAAAGGAAACGTCTGATCGACACCGTTCGCCTCATACAAGTCAACCGCATCCTCCTCAAAGATAGGATCCTCGTATGTACCTCCCCGGACATACACTCGGTTACGGAGCTCGGTTATGTTTTGCTCAAACTCCAGAGACTTATACTCCAGGCGTCCGGTATCATCCTCAATAGAAAATGGAGCCTCGAGTGTCGCTCCCGGGAAAAAGTGGATCACTTTAGCCGCATCAACATACCAGTCCCACCCGACCTCAGTGGCGATCTTAGTAATACATCTGGACGGTTGCTCATAGTTAAATCGAGCCGTATTGATTGAGGGAGAGGTGAGGGGAGCGTCGAGTGTAAAGCCCGTCATAAAGTTAGTGACCAGATCAGAGACGATCGATCTCGCATCAGTATCGTTATACGCTTTTTGTACTAAGAGTCGATCCATTTCGTGAAAGCCATCAACAGCAATAAACCGATATCCCGGCACCATCTGACCTCCGACAAGATCCTCCATCCGCTCAGTAATCGTCCCACTGAAAATATCAGTCCCATCCTCAGACAGCACAATAGACACCCCGGGAGTCGGGAGGGACGCTTTGACTCCGACCATCGCAAACTCTAAGACAGACGGAGACTTAGTGAGTCCCATGTCCAGAGCGAGAGATCCTTGAGAGATATCAAGCGTTCGATCGACTGAGTTGATTGTGATTACTAGAGACATAATTTAAGTGGTACGGATACGACGTTGGATAGCTCTCGCCATACCAGCCTCGACTCGAGCGGCGATTTGTTTACTGTCGAGATACACGTTGACGACCGGACTGCTAGATCGTCCTCCGATATCATGGTTAGCCGTGATCCCTCCCGATGATCCTGGAGTAAAGATTTCTGGTCCTCGCTCTCCGACGAGATATGACTTACCAGCTCCCACCGGTCCTCCATCAGCTCTCGCTCCGGACAGTCCTCGAGGGAGAGCTGAGGTACTGTTTGAGTGACTCCCTAGAGAGTCCATCGATCGAGCAAGTCTCTCGATTGCTTTTTGTTGCTCACTGATATTCTCCAGAGCGTTCTCTTTAGTCTTATCAGACTCAGCTCTCATATTAGCTTGAGCGGCGGCATAGCTCGCCTGGATTGCTCTGTTTTTAGCCTCCTCAGCCTGGATCTCTAGCTGGATCTCTTGTAAGCGGACGATGTGCTCCTTGAGCCGTTCGATCCGTCGACGTTGGATATCCTCAATCTGTCGCTCAAAAGCAGTAAGATCAGCTCGACGCTCAGCCTCCAGCACCTCCTCCTTAAATTGCATCTGGATCCACTTAGCACTCTTGAGAGCTTTAGTCTCAGTCTCGAGTGACGCTCGGAGCTCTCGAATAGATGAGGCGTTTTGATCAGTATCCTCAGCTCGCTCAGCTGACCTCAGCTCGCTTTTAATGTCTGACACTTTCTCCTCTTGCTCGATAAGAGCCTCAGCAAGTGACCGCTTAGAGTCAGCCTCGTCAGCGTTGAGATCCTCAAACGCCTCCTTAGCTTTGTTATGTAAATCAGTAATCTTTTTAGCTGACTCTTGAGCCTGGTCTCCCATGTTACCAAACGCTCCGGCAACTCCATCCGCTCCTCCAGCTAGATCCGGGAGAGTCGGAGCGAGCGATGCAATTTGAGCCTCGAGCTCAGCGGTTGATTGAGTAGCGTCTTTATTAGCACTAAAGAGCTTGACTCCGACAATACCAGCGACCGCCGCCGCCGCCGCTACGACGAGCATCCAGGGACCGAGTAAAGCAATCGACGCCACTCGAGCGGCAATCATAGCAGTACGCAATCCGATGAGAGCTTTAGTCACACCTCCGACCACCATCGACGCCGGTCCGAGCACCGCTAAGAAAGTCGCAAACACAATAATAGATTTACGAGTACCATCTGAGAGTCCGTTAAACTTTTCCAAAGCATTACCAGCCGCCGTAACCAAACCAGTCAAAGCCGGGATAATGTCTCGTCCTAGTTGTACCCGAAAATCCAGGAAAGCATCGTTGAGACGTTTCATCTGGTTAGTAAAGGAGTCCTGTGTACGGATAGCGTCACCGGTTGCTCCCTGGTCCGTCATCGCTCGCATGATAATCGCAAGCCTGGCGATTACTTTCTGTTGCTCAGTTGCCTCACTAGTCGAGTTTGCTAGACCTTGAGCCTGGAGCTCGAGATCAAGAGCGCTCTGTTTAATGTTGATACCGAAACGATCGAGCACCTCAGACGATCCGGAGAGAGCTGAGATAAATCGTTGCATCGCCTCATCGTCGGAGATGTTGTTAAACGATGCAAAGTCGAGAGCGAGCGTCTGGATACTCTTTGACATCTCTGACGCCTCCTCTCGAGCAAACCCCATACCGACAGAAAAACTCTGGAAAGTCGATAGACCATCCATGATTTTTATACTCGATCGACCGACAGCATCTCCCAGCTCATCAGCAAACGCTCCGGCATCATCAGACAGAGATCCGAATACCTGTCGAAATCTATTCTCAGTCTCCTCAGCATCAGCGGCGGCTTTCACAAAAGCTCCAGCCGCTAGAGCTAGAGGAGCCGTGATACCGAGAGTCATAGACCTCCCGACTTCTCGCATTTTTTTACCAGTACGATCAAGATCTTTCTCCAGTGGCGTCAGCTTGCCGGAGACTTTATTGACCAGATCCAGGATGATATTGAGTTTACGATTTTCCGCCATACTTTTTATTCATTTTAACACTGTGCTTATGCTCAGCCTCCAGTGTCTCTAGTATAACATCAATAAAGTCCCAGCTGGTTGAGTCAAACTCAGCCTCGGTCCATTTGTACTCTCTACAAACTCGAGCTTTTACTCGGAGCCATTCTCGATTGGCTCCGATGCTAAAAAAGTCCGATCGTTTATACCGCACTCATCAGCGATATAGTTGACGTCAATCAGATTAAGCATCCCGATATTACCCGGAGTGATCTTAAGTACTTTATCCTCAGCGTTCGTCAAGTTCCAGCTCTTAAGGATAATCTGGAGGGGAGCGGTAATAGGATGCTCAGCCTGGAGCTTACTCATCGCCTCAGCATCAGCCGCCGTCAGACTGGTATATACCTCCACTTCTCCTCCCTCGATTGTTTTTAGTTTGATCGTTTTGGTCTCCCTTTCCTTTAGTACTGGCATATATATTACGAATTAAATACTTTTGTAAAAATCACTAGAGCGATAATCCATAAGATGATACCAAACGGCATGACAAACGCTCCCCAGATAAATAACACTAGAGGGATTGTAAGTCCTAGCGTTAGCTTTTTACCGTTAGCGATTAGCTCGTCCGATACTTCTCTTGCTGTTTTTTCTTTTTCCATATGATTATACTGTATCATACTACACAAAAGACCGCCATAGTAGCGGTCCAGTGTGTATAGTCTCAGTGAGATTATGACGTCGGTACGTTTGGATATGAGGCGGTTGCGTTCTGGAGCGTGACTTGCGATTGCTTTTGATCAGCCGCATTGTAGAAAGCTCGAAAGTTTACCTCTTGAGTAATCAAGTCAGACGCCGCTCCGTCTCGGTTCCAGTCTTGAAACTGTACCTTATTGAGCAGGATCTCCAGCGTTGGATTATCTCCAGATCCTAGATCAGCCTCTCCAGCTAGAGTGATACTCATATACAGATCATCATCTCCGAGGTAATAATCCTTAAACGTCTCATCAGTAAAGTTGAGAGTCATAGATCCCTCGATCATCATCTTAGCGTTGTACACGTCGTCAGCGTTTCGAGATCCCACTACATGGTCTCGGATTAGTCCTTGATCAAAGCTGACTGATAGACTTTTAGCTTTTACCGCTGACGCTCCAGTCAGTCCTCCAGCTGTCTCAGCTAGTTTGACAGTAATGTCTCGAGCGATCCAGTCGTACTCAGTATCGTAACTCGGAGTATCTGAGTTGCTGGCACTGGTTGAGGCGATAAAGCTGGCGGTAAATCGTACATAATCATCGATCGCCGCTGAGATCTCAAGAGATGAGATCATTGCGTTAGCGTATACAGATTGCTGGACTGAGCCATCTTTTGCGAATAGAGTCAGAGATTGATGTTGGATGTTTTGCTTAAGGTTAAACACGTGAGAGAAAGCCTCCTCAGCTGTTACCTCAGTTGTCACCGCTAGACCATACAAGTTAGCAAACAAAAATCCGATCATATCAGCATGAGCGATACCCTCCATATCTCCCTCGATATACCGTTGTACAACTCGACGTCCCTCACCATCCTCCAGGCGTCCTCGAGTAGTTTCATCAATAGCGTGCAATGCTCGCTCGACTACGTTAGCAGTCACTTTACGACCCCACTTGTCAGCGGTAGTCTCAGCGGTTCCTCGAGTTGACTCTGTAGCCACTCCGATCTCAATTTGTCGTCCTATAATTTCCATAAGCAATTTTTAATATAAATCTCTGATAATTTATTACCATAATAATACCACACCCTAGACGTTAACAAGGAGCTTAATCTGGAGCGAGAGGGGAGCATAAGCGACCAGAGCCTTATCCTCCTCCGACAGTTGCCATGACGCCGCTGAGTCAATCAGTACTCTGACTCGATGACCATCAATAACTCCCTGGTCCCAGTCAGCGTTAAACTTCTCGATGATGTTATCGACAACCGAGGGGAGTACCTCAGTAAACGCTTTTTCAGCTGAGCCTCCGGTACCCTCAGCGGATACCAGTACAATCATTAAAAAGTTGTACACCGTTTCATTTTCTTGACCAGTGTGAAACTCATTAGAAAATCCATCCGGCTTAAAAAATACGTGAGGGTACGATGTGATATTAGCTCCCGGTACGTTACTAAAAGAGGCGACTCCGGTTGTAGCTGTCAGCGATGCTTTTATTTTTTGGATTAAAGTTTCGTACATATGTATTAACTAGCGAGATCATTTGTGATATCTCTAAGCATATCACGCTCGAGCTTTTGGATCTCACTATCTTTATCCTCCTTGACGTACTCGAGCCATGGTCGAGCCTTGAGTCCTCGATCAGATCCATCATGTACCGCCGCCGCATACGGAGCGGCATCCTCATTAGGACCGATCATCGCTCTCAAAGCCTGGATATCAGTGACGTGAGTATCCCGGAGATTACCAGATCGAGCCTTTTGAGATTTCTTATTTCGCTTATTCTGGTATCGAGGATCGTTACTTACTGGAGCTCCTCCTCCTTTACCACCAACTCTCCAGGGATCATTTATAATCCCCGACCGATACACCGCCATCGAGCGGACGAGATACGTTTGAGCTGACTTTTTTATCTTGTCTGGATGACGTTTGACCGCCATCTTGAGCTCCTTGAGTCCTATGATCTTTATGTTTTGATCAGCCATATATAAAAGTATACCACTCCTCTCTCCCCCGTCGACGTGTGTCTCGAAATCACTCCCCCGGACCCTCTTACCGGACAGCGAGAAGGAGAGGGGAGACCCCCTCGATATCTGATATAGCCTTATTTAAAGCCATATTTGCACTCCCCCAGCAATATCGAGAGGCATCCCAGGGAGTAACGCCCTCAGTATCATAAAGGTACTCAGCATAAGCGAGATTACCCTCAAGCGTATCAATATCCCATCCGAGATTACTCGCCGGCTCTCGATGATATGACGCCATCAGTTGCATCGCTCCCGTTGCTGAGCTGTTTGGATTACTCAGTGGCTCCCCCGTATATGGATCCCATTGTCGAAACGTCGACTCACACTCAGCGATCTTAATCAGCACCGGCTTATCCTGGTACGTCAGTCGTACAAAGTCCTCGACTATATTATTAAGAGCCTCGATGAGCGGACAGTCAGCAAGGCATGTAACTCCAGGCGGTAACGGCTCCGGCTCAGTGACACTCGTCGAGGTTGCGAGGATCAAAGGCTCCGGAGCCGGGAGTAAAGCCGGCTCGTCATCCACTGGAGGAGTCACCGGTTGAGTAACCGTCGTCGACGGCATAAATAAAATGATTGAAAGTATAAAGAGTCCGACCGCTATAGCGACAGCTCGTTTTATATTGAGGATCATTGTGTAAGTGTTACGACGAGCTCGAGATGAGCGTTCTCTCCGACAGCGTTTTTCTGTATCTGTTGTACGTTGTACGTCCCGGCATAGTTACCGACAGCGACAGTCAGCTTGTCTCCCTCAGTGACATCAGTACCGAGCGGACACCATATCGAGAATACTTTACTCCAGGTCTCTCCGATCGACTCAGCTGTCTGAGGAGCGGCTTGCTGGACGTGACCACTAAAAGTAATCCCGGCGGTCTCACTCGACGTCATCCCGGCCCAGACCATCCTAGTAACAGATACCGACTCAGTAAATAATCGAGAGATACTAGACATATTATAAGTAGTATCTTTTATAACCGTTGAGGATATCCATCGCTCGAGCAAAATCGCCCCAGCTGTCACGTCCGTCCTCTGAGTTGTATGAAACTTGATAGTTACCTATCCTCTCAGATTTAACACTACTCCCTCCCTGTTTTTGTTGGTTTACGATACCAAAAGCAAAAACTGTAGCGGCAAACTGGATATCTTTAGGGACCGCCACTGAGTATCCCCATTTGGCAGTAATACGATGATTTTGCATCCCAGTAGTAAAGAGACGATCCCGGAGAAGTATTTTAGTTACTGGCTTTTCTTTAGAGACGTGATTAGCTGGCTCAGTAAAATATCGGTTACTACCAGTATCCGGGACAGTAACAAACGATCCTCCAAAGTCATCAAGTCCGACCTCGACAAGTGTGATCTCGATAGCGTCATCGATTACGAGAGCTCTGTCACCTTGACCATTAAACATCCGATCACTAGCCTCACTATCTGCTATAAAGTTTCTCCCGGTCTCAGTATCAATAATATCCTCAACACCCTCAATCCAGGCGTCTAACTGAGAACTAGCGAAAGTGGCATTAATATCGATAAGTCCAAAGTTTTCTATATTTGTTTTATTTGTGTATCCTTTAGCTGACATATGAATTTATTGTAGCACATCACCAAAACAACCAACTAACAAGGCGCACAACTGTGTAAAACGTGTAGCGGCGTATCAAGTTAGCTCCGTACATCTCCATGTGGCGTAGATACTCATCATCTGCGTCCTTACGAGTGCCGATATTGTATCTATACGTAAAATCATGAAGCAAAGCAGCGTACATGTCGTAGCTGTAGGCGTTGAGAAAGCCGCTAAGGACTACTCCTAGGCTGTGCCCGTCAAAGACAAAGCCTTTAGGTACAACAAGAACCGTCCCGTCAGATAGAGTAAACGGTTGGTCTTGTGTCGTTATCCAGTGTCTACCTGATGGGATTAGTGGGGTCACGTTAGATTACTGCTGCTTTATCTGTGTCCAATAATACCTTTGTCATATTATTCTTTCCAGCCAGCTTCTGCCCTTAGTTTGGTGGTATCCGCTTCTAGCTGAGCGTCAAGTTCTGCAAACCGTTTCCGCACCACAGCTTTTCCGTGGTCGATTGCTGATATGGGGTTATCAATCTCAGTAGTCAGAGTGTAGGTTACATCTACAGTTCCGTCCTCGTGTGTGAATTTCTTTACATCGGTTGCTCCTGCAACTGCCCAGTCATCTGCAATATCAGTAGCTGTTTTTTTTGTGACAGAATCTACTTTAGCTTTGTAGCCTGATGCTAGTGCAGTATCAAGATGGATAGCTTCTTCGGTTCGTCCTGTTCGTAGTTCAATTGTTAATGTTGACATAATTATTTATTAGGTGTGATAACTTCTTCTGCTACCGTCAGTGCCTCTAGTGCTTGCTTTACCGTTACGTGGTCTTTGTAGCTCAGTGAGATACTCTCGGTCACGTTGGTAAGGATTTGAATTGCTTGTTCGTTTGTCATATATTTTATGCTATTGAGTAATCTATAAGCGTGATTATTTTCGTAGTTCCTCCGACATTCACTTTAAGCATAATGTCTCCTGCATCGCCAGAGCCAACTCCCGAACTCACCCACTGTACACTGTTCCCTGCGTCTGGGTCTGCTGGGTCAGAGGATAGTGGTTGTTGTGTGATAGCCCCTGCTACTTGGAGTTTGGTGTCGGGAGCCGTCGTCCCGATGCCGACGTTGCCATAAAATGCTGCGCTCCTATCGATATTCAAATCCATAATTGCACCCGCAACACCACCTGAAGTTGTTTTATTATTATTGAATCTGAACTTTGTTAGGCCTCCACCAGTCTGGTTAATATTAAATTGCCAAGCAGTATTCGCTTGATTCATTTCTGCGTTTGCTGACTCCCTAGCAAATTTCCATTTTAGCCCCCAAGTGTCGCTATTTTCTATATAAGCATTACCACCAGAATCTGTTAATTTTAATCCAATACCACTAGTTCTAATATCTAATTTTCCACCAGGATTATTCGCCCCGATGCCGACGTTGCCGTTGGCTGCCACAAACACACCTTCGTCACCACCATCTCCTGAGAGGTAGTTACCATTAAGAGCAATGTTACCTGTCATTGTGCCTCCTGCTTTAGGTAATGCGTTGTCTGCTGTAGTTCCTTGGGCTGCGGTTGCGAAGTCACTAGCCTTACTGCTACTGTCTTTAATTAGTTTGCCTGTAGTCGTATCAAATGCGGCGAAGTTATTGTTTACGGCTGAGGCTGGGCCAGTAACTTTAAGCGACACCTGAGCCTGTAGCTTACCAATCGCCACTAGAATAGTATCAGCCGCTACTACAGCGGTGCTGGTAGCAGTAGAGAGTCCAGTTAGTACAGTAGCTCTTACGGTAGCTACAAAGTCTGAGATGGTTGCAGCTAGTTGTGTGCCTGTGTGGTTGGCACGAGCAAGAAGAGTTGCGTTAGTGCTGTTGGCTGTGGCTCCGTCAACCACGTTCAATGCAGCAAGTAATGCTGACTTTGTAATTGTGCCCAAAAGACCAACCACAGATTGTACTGCGTCAGTCTGGTCTTTCTTTACCCAGTTGGCAGCGTAAGTGCTAGTTGAAGCATCATCTACTTTAGCAATAATACTGTCACCAACAGCAAAAGCTATGCTGTCTACTGTTCCGGCTACAGACACGTTGTAAAACCAACCAATTTGAGCTGAACCGCTGCCTGGGAATGTTCCTGCTGAAGCATCCCAATCACCTTTGTACACCATCCCGTTTACAAGGGCAGCAATATCACTCTCCATCGTGTCGAGGTTGACTGCCTGGGTGACTGTAATGTGACCAACTTTGGTAGCGTCTGCACTTGGGTAGGTAACCTTGGCGTTGTTAGTTGTCTGATTAGCTTCGCTGTAAGTGTCTAGCTTTGTCTTGTCACCGTTTACAAATGCACCTTCACTTGGAGGTTGTTGAGCTGAGTCTGCCTTTCCTAAAGATAGACGAATTGCCGCACTTACTTTGGCGTCAGTGACGGCATCGTCTTCGATTCTGGCTGTATTTATTGTTATTAAATCAGCTATTAGCTGGACCGGAAATCTTACGTCTGTTGACAAATTTTTAACAGCGTATACTTGCTCTGTTCCGTCGATAGTAATTAAAGGAGTGGGGATTTTATCAATTAAATTACTCATACAAAAATTATAGCATAAAACTAAAGTCACTATTATCCATAAATAGCATGTCACTATTATCCATAAATAAGAAATCCACAGTAAAGCAAATCGGAGTATAAGGAGTTACTTGATCAGTATATGGAGTTACTTTATCAGTATATGGCGAGGTTTTATCTATATATATTTGTAAACAATCAGACATTTTTTTTATTAATTACTGGGGATTTCTCCATATGTCCCGGAGGACCGCCACGGATTTCCGTAACTTTTTGAAAATACGACGGACGTAAAGGGAGATCCGAGTAAACTCGCTCTCCGGTTCGTCTGTCGATGTAGGTGTATTTTCGCATATATCTCGATCCTCTGGATCATCCCACTCAGCCTCCTCCTCTGGAGAGACTTCTCCCCACTGAGGTTCCTTTGTGAAAGTGTACCGGACTATCCCTTGCTCAGTTTTGACCTCGCCTTTTACGACGAGAGCTGACAAGTTCTGTCTTAGTAATAATAATACCATATCATCCAGGACATCGACGATAATTTTCTCATCAGAGTAAAACTCCATCACTCCAAAGACGTCATTGATCTTATACTCCCATCCCTCCTCGACTTTTTTCTCTTGGAAAATCATAACTGTATGATATCACACTCAGACACAATAAAAGCCCCCGGTTCCCACACCGAGGACTTTTATTACATCAGAGTCTTAGGATTAAGACGCCGCTGTTGTCAGCTTAGTAACCGCTGACGGGATGACAGTAATGTATCCCACTCGCTGAGTCCATCGGATCGCCTCTCGATCAGTTGTAAGCAAGTTGATATCAGCATTGTCAGCCACGTTCCGCACCTCACCGGCATCGAATCGCTTGACCTTAAGAGCTCCCTTGTACCCAAAGATACAAGCCTTTCGGAGATCTCCAAACAATACAAACGATGTATCGACAGCGGTATCAGCGATACCAGGCATAGCCTCAACCAGTACAGTCGGGTATCCCCAGATTGTAGCCGGTCCAGACTGAGACGGAGCTTGATAAATGAAAGCTCCAGCACCATCAGCCGCCGTGACAGCATCCTCTCGGAGCTTACGCACAACAGACATAATAGTACGATGGAGGTAATACTTAGCATTACCCAAAGCTCCAGATGGAGTTTTGTCTACCATGTCAATCAAGTCCTCAGCTTTCATACTCGCAAAAGTAGTACCAGCTAGAGTAACCTCATTAACTCCAGACGCTGAAAGGAGTCCAGTGAAACCACCAAACGCCGCTGATCCAGTTCCTGTAAAGAAAGCCTGGTCCTCAGCTCGAGCGAATCCCTCAGCGACACGTGACGCCATAAATGAGATAAGATCGATTTCAGTATCCTCCAACAGCTCAGACGTCATAGTCACGATCGCTCCCAATTTCTTAAGAGTTAGCGTTTCTTGACCGAGTACAGCTTGAGTTGAGTTAACAACCGCTCCCTCGTCTACCCAGTAAACAGTTACGTCAGTGACGAGATCGTTTACTTTGTATGAGCCTTTAGTAAGTTGGACACTTTCCATCTCACGTCGAGCAACACCGTACTCAGTCATCAAGTGTCGGATCTCAGCTGAAAGCTCAGAGTCAACAGTGTAACCAGCGTACGGAGATCCCGTATCGTCAGACGTCATCTCTTTGATAAGAGACAAGTCACCGGCTACGATACCAGAGACAGTCTTACGCAAAGTGCTGTTAAGCTCTTTACGTTTCGCTTGTACGTCCGGATGGTACGCACCAGCCTTACTAGCCATGAGCTCTTTTTGCTCAGCCATGTAAGTCGCTAGATCTCCCTTAAGAGATTTTTCTAGCCGCTTTCCTTCTCGAGCAAACAGAGCCTTGATACCTTTCTCGACGGCATCACCGTCAGCATCATCCTCGTCCGCTTGAGCCTCAGCCTCCTCAGCCGTTTCCGGTAAGTCAGCAACCGCCTCAGCCGCCTCAGCGACCTCAGCTTGATCTTCGCCATCGAGAGCTTTTAGCATCTCAACAGCTTTCGCTTTTTCTACCTCAGTAGCGTAACCACGCTCAGTCAAGGATTTCAAAAACTTTAGAAACTTAGTCATAATAATTATGATTAAATCGGATAAATCGTTTTGAGTCCGTAGCTCGTAAGAGGGATCGACTGGGAGTATTACTTTTTAGCTTTGAGGAGTCTCCGGATAATCGAGTTAAAATCTCGCTTGACCTCGGTACTTTCTCCCTTGAGCATTTTCTCGATTGTATCACGTGCGATCTTTAATTCCATCTCTTGTCGTCCGTTTAATTTGTGGATAGCTTTAGCATAAAGAGACGTCTTAGTGGGAGCCTTGATCTTTTTCTCTTCTGGGATCTCCGGCTCTTGCTCCTCTGTATCCGGCTCGACTGTCTCGTCCTCATCCTCTGGAGTCTCAACCTCATCCTCGTCTGGAATTTCAACCTCGTCCTCATCCTCTGGATCGACATCAGTCTCCTCCTCGTCTGGAGTTTCGATTTCATCCTCAGTCTCATCGTCCTCGTCAATCACTTTGACAACCTTACGGAAATCATCCATCTCGACTCCGATACCTTTAGCGAGAGTAGCCGCCGCATTAGCTGGGACTGATACCGCTGAAACCTCAAGGAGCTCAGCTGACTTGATTGTATAGTAATCAGTCGATCCGTCTTTTTGCTTATCAAACTCAGTCGGGATAAATCCGACAGATGAGGCATGTAAGAAACCGCCGGCGTATAGATCAAAAATGATTTTAGCTTTCGGATTAGCGTCAACCGCAAACTCCCACGTCTGGAGCATCTTAGATTTTTTACCCTTACCCTCGATCCAGGTCTTAGTCGCTCGAGCGATAACCTCAGTCGCATCGTTATAATTGTGCGAGTTGAGGATGACTGGATTTTTCTTAAAGTGCTTAAGATCCCATCCGTCCTGGAGGATAGTATCGCCGTGACGGTCGACATCTTGAGACGACGCTACCATTGTAAGCGTGTACTTCTCTTTATTGATCTCCTTGATTTCGACTGGAAATGAGGTGAGTGATTTTTGTCCGGATTTGATTCTAGGCATACGCTTAATAATTTATATCTTTAATAATACCATACGATTATATTTGGCACCTACAATTTATCGTCTCAGCCGCTGATCCTCTTGAGTCGCCGGGATACATCAGACCATTGCTAAAAGGCATCTCGAGCGGTACCTCCTCACCATCCATCTCCAGATGATTAGCGATATCATCTGGATCGTTACCTCGAGTATTAGCGTCAGTGACTGACACCCATATCTTAATCGGGAGATTACCCTGTTTGTATCCCTCCATCGTTCCAAACTGATTAGCGTTATGTACCTCAGTCCGAGCAATCGACGCCGCTCGTCCAGTACTGATACCCTCATACGTTGCCTCGATCCGTCCGATCAGTTGGTCTCGAGTTTCTCCAGCCGCAAAACTTTCCTCGAATTGCTTAGCGAGTTGCTTATGAGTTGTTGTATTGATAGACAGACCAGCATCGTCCAGGCGTTTATCCATCCAGGTTGTAATACTTGCCGTCACGTTGAAAGCAAAAGATGATCCAGCGAGAGCCATAGCCTCATCTCCAGCCTCAGCTAGTAAACTAGCGAGCGTCGGTAAAAATGACGCCTTAGCGAGTTTAGTCTCGAGCTCGATATTAAACGTATCATCAAGGAGAGTCTTAGTCTTAAAACTCTTACGAGTATCAATAGTCTTAATCAGTCGATCACGCTGAGCCTCCATATAAGATTTGACAGTCTCATTAAATCCGACAATCTGACTGTCCTCTTTTTTAGCTTTAGTCTCGCCGTACTTTTTACGCACCGCCTCATCCCGGAGAGGATGGAGGATTTCTTTAGTGGACTTGATTCTCTTTTGAGTATCATCAGCTTTAGCCTTGAGATCAGTACCGAGCGGCATCATGTTAAACGGCACCATGATTACGTCTCCGTCTGGGAGCTCCTCGAAACCATGACGAGCTCGAGCCTCATTGATAGTCATAAAGTAATTTTTAATACCACTCTCAGTCTCTTTAATTTTATCCTCGAGATTTTCTGGAGTAGGATCGACAAACGTCAGACGCTCTCCCTCAGCGACCATAGTACGATCAAGAGCCGTCGCTAGATTTCCGAGTAACGGCTTAATAGTCTCACGTAAAAAGATCCGGATCGCCGCATCCGCATTACTAAACTGGATATCATCAAAAGATCCAAGGAGAGGCTTAGGCACTCCAGTCATAATGATGATATCCTCGAGCGTCATTTTTTTAGCGTCAAGGTAAGACAGCTCGTCCGGAGTGAGACCGGTACGAATGTAATCAGAGTCGCCACCTAAAAAGAGGGGAGTCCCAGCTTTCCGAGCATCAGCGTACTCTTTAGCGTAATCGTCTTTAAGTTGCTGGAGTTGCTCTTGAGTCAGACGAGGAGTCTTAAACTTAAACACTCCCTCGACCTTACCTCCGTTCTCTAGTACTCGAGAATGGTACGCACTGATCTGGACTTCCGTTTGGATTGTCTGGATACCAGACTTAAGGAGCGACCGACCCTGGAGCGGATTAGAGATATCCGGATTAAAGATCATTACGATTTGCTCAGCCTCATATCGGATGGTCCCGTTATTAGTACGGTACTCGTAGTGATCGATATACGAGTTGTCTTTAGCATAAATAGGCTTGACCATATCTGGTCGTAAGAGATGGAGTTTCTTTACTCGAGTCGACTCGAATAACTCACGCCCGATATCCTTGACGATGTACGCCGTACCGATGACGTCGTAATACTTTTGGTAGAGACCCCAAAACTGAGGAGCTGAGTAATAGTCATTAGGAAAATTGAGCACGTCGAGCACTTGATGACCGAGGATCGGCTCACCGAGTTTATCTTTTACGATCCACTCCACCTCTCCCACTTTTTCAGCTCGCTTAGAAATAGCTCGATCAGTATACAAACTGATATCAACAGCCTTGAGATAATCACTAGCACCCCATCGAGTTGACGATGGTAAGTTACCGGAAAGGAGACCGATGTACTTTTGACTGGAAAACATCCCGGCAATATCTTTGAATAAACTCATATACCAAAATAATAGCACGTTAGTCGAGGTACTTGTATATCATTGCTCGGTATTGCTTAGGAAAAAGGGGAGCGTACGCCCAGATCCATATCCGCTTAGAGATCCATCTCGGTCGAGGACGGACGATTTCTGATAACACTGACATCCCCTCGCCTAGACTTGTACGTACCTCCCGGCGTGTATATTGCCGGAGCTTTTTAGCTTTTTTAGTGTTCATAATTTAATTTTAGTAACCGCTTCCAGTGTGGGTTTTAGTGACGGACATATTTCTTCCAGAGTTATATAGTCTCGATCTACTAATTGACCATTAGGCAAGAGCTTTTTAAAGTCTATTGTTTCTTCTTTCATATGTTTACATGATATCACACTCTTAAAAGATATAATCTTCTGCCAGACCTTTCAGTCGTCTTGTCCTAGCTTTCATTTTACAATTTAAATGACAAAATCGAGCTCTTGAATCAAAAGTTTTTGTAGAATATATTTTTTTACAGTGTGCGCATACTCTATCTTTAAAGATTTTATTTTCCCAACATTTTTTGCCGTTTTCTTTATGCCATTCTCTACCCTCTTTAGATTTATGCCATGCCTTAGCTAGTGGACTGATATTAAGCATATGTATTCTTGCTCGGTCTCGTCTTTCCTGAGTCATATGAGCCTTAAGATGATTTGCTGGATTTTTTAGTTCAAGATTTTTTATATCATTATTTAAACTATCACCGTCAATATGGTGAACGTGCATACCTTTAGGAGGTAAACCATTATAATATTCATATACATCACGATGCATTCTCTTAGTACCTCGACTAAAGTACTTTTCTCCATTATGTAGAAGATATCTTTTCCCTTTAAAGTATTGCTCTGGTTTTTTTGACATACCTTATTGTATCATATCCATTGTGTTGTTACCCAGCAAAACCGGCAAACGATTGGGAACGTCCCGATATCACTACATAGCGGCAACAATCCATCAAGTGATTCCATTTATCCTCCGGATTACCAGTCGGGAGCTTATTACGATCGAGTCTCCATTTATAGTTTTGTCGCTCGGTATCGATATTAGAGCTCGACTCGGTATAAAACACCTCGAGACCCTGGAGTAAGTCGATCCCGGCGTTTACTGAGCCTGGACCTTTCATAGCCGGCTCGACGTACCAGCCATCTTGACAGAGCTCCTCGATAGATTTCATCTCAGCACTATCGCCATAAATAAGATCTTGACCAGTCAGACCGAGATCCTCGAAACGCTTACTCAGAGAGTGATTACCGACGTTAGTCAGTCCAGTCTCATACAGCAACTCCTTAAACCAGACTTTATTATTGTGCATCTTAGTAGCGACGAGAGCCGCTGGATCGTTACTAAATCCAAAGTCGAGACCATACGTCACCGGGTACGGGAGAGCATCAAACTCAGCGTCAGAGATGGTACTCCAATTCTTAAAGATACGACCTCGAGCTCCCTCCGATACATACCCTCGGATCATGTTGTAATAATAATCGGGACGAGTTTCTTTATACCGCTCAAAGTTGATGATCGATGACTCATTTACGTTCTGGATATTCTCCTTGTAAGTGGTCGAGATAACTACCGTGTCAGTCAGCTCCGGCTTTTTGACAGCCTCATAAAAACCAGGGAGATCCGGGACGTCGATCAGATTAAAAAACCGCTTGACGATCCAGTGATCTTTTTCTGGAGGATTGAGCATGAGTACGACGATGATATCCGATTTCTTAGTACGGAGGGAGTCATCGAGTTGCATAAAGTCATCCTCAGCAATCTCGTCAGCCTCCTCGATGACGACGACGTTATAGTTAGAGAGAGACTTGAGCTTACTCTTTTGATCGCTGGATGATTTTCTAAAACCGATCCCGACGACTTTATTTTTCTTATAGCTAAAACCAATCGGAGATCCATGCTGAGTATAATCCTCGAGCTGATCAGATCCGTCCTCCTCGATCCGGTCGAGTGTATCTTGAAATATAGAATTTTTAATATCCCCATAAATAAACCGCATCATCGCACACCGGAAATACTTAGTCGTATCAAACAGACCAGTCTTAATCAGCTGAGATCCAGCGGTTGATCGACCAGCTGATCGAGCTCCGAATAACACAAAATACCGGACTCCCGGCGGTCGTATAAATAAATCCTTGTAATGATGGTTAACTTTTTGCATCGTCAGTATCAGTTACCTCCTCAGCCTCGATGACGTGCACCTTAGTCGGATCAATCGGGACCGGCTCTTTTTGATCTGGATTACTAAAGTCCATAAAGATGATCCCGTTATTATTCTCGACCAGAGCACCACCTCCGATCCCTAGCTTACCGAGACGAGTTTGCTTATGCTCTTTTTTCTCGAGGTACTCTTTAGACGTCTGGACAGATCCCCGGACTTTAATCGACATCGCTAGATTGCGACGAGCGTGATATCCGAGCTCCTCCTTACAATGATCGATCACGTCCTTAAAGTGGGGATGTTTGTCAATAAAGTTCTGGAGCTGAGAGATACTGATACCAGCAAAATAGCAAGCCTCTTTTTTACTACAGTCCATCCGGAAAGCGTCGATCAGTTTCTCGACTTTGTATTTATTAGCCCACCATCCGCCGGGAGTATTAAGAATAGGCACCGGCTCCGGGAGCTTACTGTCCTCGATCTGATACGCATAATAAGCCGGACGTCCGTACGTTGTCATCCCACCGGGAGCGAGCGGCGTACTATTATGACGCCGCTTTTTATATGGTACGACCGGCTCACCATTTATGATTTTCGGCTTTCGACCGCTATATCCTTTCTTACTCATACAATCATATTATCACATAACAAAAAGAGCTCGGAGTTAAGTACTGGACTGAGACCGATCGGGAGCGACCCTTTCGTCATTTATGGTGATACACCGCCCATCATTTGACCAGACGGATAGTATCAACTTAAGATCAATCGTTTAACGGACTGACTCAGTTCGCCTCAGTGATATCTCCAGTACTTAACTCCGAGCTCTTACTCGGAGGCTTTTATTGTATCAAGGATCTGACCCCACTCATTACTCTCCTCCTCGGTTATTGAGTCCATTACTTTTTGACGTAATAACCTCGCAACCGTCCCAGCCCCTCGAATACCTGGAGGACCTCAGTCTTAGTAACACCACTCCGAGACATCCCAGCAACCAGGACAGCAACACCATCGTCAGTCAGACCAGTCTCTCGCATCGCCTGGAGATTCTTATCGATCGCAATGATCGACGCCGCTAGTACCTCCGGAGTCTCCGGATTAGTAGCATCCTTTACGACCTTGAGATTATTGACTCGTTTTTTTATAGCCATAGATTAGATTTTAACAGATTTGATAAACCTCTCCATCACGTCAGCGATTACGTTTACCGTGACAGCATTACCGCACATCTTGTACCGCTGAGTATCACTCGCTCCCTCAGTCCAGCCATCTGGAAACGCCTGGAGTCTCTCGCACTCGGTTGGAGTTAGTCGGCGGATTTGTAAGTCCTCAAGTGTCATTGGTTTATGTCCTGTACTAAGAGCGTGCGACTTCCCTGTTGGGTAGGTAACGTGAGTGCCCTGGATAGAGCTTTTCTTTTTATCATTACGTGCTAGATGAAAACCATCTTTTGTCTGTCTTACATAGCTTCCCCTGTGTTTGTCGTTTCCCGCTTGCAAGCAGTATGCAAGGTCGTTCCCTTGTGGAGCCTTCCCATTATTGAGGCTGTCGCTTTCTCCGAAAGGAAATACCTCTGGTCTGGTGACTCCTCTAAGATGTCCGACAATGATGACTCGCTCCCTGTTTTGAGGGACTCCGTGATTTTTGCTGTTAAGCACTTGCCATTGACAGTCATACCCCAGCTCATCAAGCGCGGCGATGATTGTTCTAAAGGTCTCCCCTTGGTCGTGAGATAGTAGCCCTTTGACGTTCTCAAAAAGTAAATAAGATGGGAGCTTTTGTTTAATGATCCGAGCGAGCTCAAAAAAGAGCGTACCTCGGGTATCATCGAACCCTCGTCTTTTTCCGGCGATGCTGAAAGCCTGGCAAGGAAAGCCCCCGACAAGTAAGTCAAAGTCCGGGAGAGCTCCCTCATCGATTGTAGTGATATCTCCATAATTTTTGTGATCCTTAAAGTGTTTTTGATAAGTTTCGGCGGCGTATTTATCAATCTCGGAGAAACCAACACATAATGGTCTCGAGTCAGACTGGTCGTCACGGCGTTTACTAGCTGATCGTTTCGAGGTACTAGCTTTTTCCCTCGCCTGGGACAGTAATCCTTTCCGACCGTCTCCCGGCGTATTCTTTTTGCCTCCTCCGTTCTGACCTCCGTTAGCATGACGTACGATTTCATAAGCTCGCTCAATACCTAGCTCAAAACCTCCGATCCCAGAGAATGTACTAAAGTATCTCATATCTTTATATCCAGTAATTTACAGATCATCGCTTGAGCTCGCATATCTTGATCCTTGAGATCATACCCGTAACTCCAGAGAGTGATCAGCTCAATAATGTCAGAGCTGACAATAGCTTTAGTCCGATCGCCTGGGACATAGCTCGCCGTTACAGCTGACGGATTGACTCGACCGATAGCGTCCAGGATATGCTCGAGAGCATACTGACCGTTAGTCGCCATCTCTCCGGAGAGAGTAGCCTCTAGCTTAGCTCGGATCTTACTTTCCATTTTGCTCAGTCATTTTAAGATCGATCATCGCCTCAGTGAGAGCAACGTAATCAGAGATCCGCATCGATTTCATGTTGATATCCATCTGGACAGTAACAAACTTTTGCAACTCTCCAGCCGCATCCTCTTGGACCTTGTACGCCTCGAATACCTCCGGATGACGATCTTGTAAAATCTTAGCCGCCTGGTTATCACTTGCTCCGAGTAAAAAGACCTCATCCCATAAGACCTTACGCTTGACGGTAATCTCTTTACCCTCTCGCTCAAACGTCTCCTCCACATGATTAAAGCGATCTTGAGCGGTCCGGAGGATCTCACTCGCTGTCGCCTCAGCTGTCCGTACTTTATCTGTTAACGTGTGCAATTCCTTGATTGTATCTCTTGTTATTTTCATATGACTATATGATATCACACTCAAAACAAAACACACTCCGGAGAGTGTGCATTAGTTATCGTCGCCAAACGATCCGATCAGTTGTTTTACCGAGATGCGGATCAAGCACTACCTCGACTCGATCTCCGACGAGGAGTTGTATCCTTGCCCGTTTCATTTTCCCGGCTAGATGAGCTATCGAGATCGGATCCTCCCTCAGTGTCTGGTCCTCCAGCTGGATCTTGTACATCCCCTGGGGCATTTGCTCCAGTATCCTCGCCGTCGGATTGTTCGTCATTTTCCTCATTATCGTAATCCTTATCACTTGTAATCACCGCTCCACTCATAGCCATTTTATAAGGGAGTCGTCCTTTCGCTCGGTTACTAAAGTCAACCGCAAAATCGTCAGCTGTCTCATTAAACCGGAGAGAGATAAAGACATCAGTGTAAAGGACCATAAACCGATTGACGACAGTCGTCTCAGTAAAGACATCTCCCTCGTCAGTCTTGAGAGCTTTCTGTTTTGACTCCTCGACAGTATTGATATGACCTCCGACCACTCCGATCGTTTTGTTTGATCGCATCACTCGGATCATTGCCTCGATATCAGTGTCGGTAGTAATCACATCCTCATCAGTAAGGAGGAGTTTATAATTACTCTTACTCCGAGAGACCAGCTCATTAAAGGCTCGTCCCAGTGACGCCTTGTAAGCGATATGATGTACGACGATACGATTAACGCCATCAACCTCAGCCCGGAGAGATTTGTAATACGATCGGTCGATACTTTCAGCTGAGTCAGCGATTGTGATTTTAGCCGTCGGGTATAGATCAAGGACTGACCGGATGACTCGCTCGAGTCCAGGTCGATTATCATAAGTGCTGATCAGAAAGTCGATCTCAGAGAGTCGTACTGGATTTGTATCTTTTTTCATAAAAATATAATACCACGATTACCCCAGTCGGTTGATGACTTTCTTATAAACGTCTTTATCGGTTGCGAGTAACTCGACTAAGACATCGAGTATATCTTGTCGGTTGACGTTACGCTTAGTCTCATCAGAGATCTCAATTTGAGACCGTCCTAGATCAGACGCTCGGTCTGGATCGATTGAGTACGTTCGCCGCTTTCTTTTAATTTCTGTATCCATATCACTGAGTATAACTTATTAGTATCATATCATACTATCATACGTGTGTATAACTAGAGGGTAAGAAAGCTCCAAGGAGTAACTAAAGTAAAGAGACCAGCCGTAGCCGGTCCCTAGATATTAGATCACCTCCTCTCTACCGGGGATCACAATAGCGACACCCATAAACAAAGATCGAATGGTGAGGACATCCGGACATCATGTCTGGTCTCACCGGCGGCTCCGTCCTCTGACTCGGTACCGCATCAAGATCGAGCGTATATTGCTCAGCTTGTCGAAACCTCTCATCGAGAGGGAGTAGCCTCTGTACATTTTTATCAAACATCTCACTCCTCCTGGTTGCTGTCTATTCTCATAGTACCACACGCTTAATCCCGACAGAGTGTGAGGATCCCCAGTCGCTGAAAATAGCCTTATTTATCAACAAACGAGATGTAACAGTTGTAACGGTTTGTAACGGTCACTATAGTCGACTACTGTTACAAGATTCAGCCTTATAAATAAGGTTAGAATCACTTTTGTAACAGTTGTAACAGTCTATTTTAATAAATAAATATATATATAATAAATAGGTATACAGTGCTGGAGCGTAGTATAAAAAATAACCGTTACAACTTTTGCCGTTACAAATCTCAATACACGGCTCTAAATAAGGCTATAATCTTGTAACGCATACTAAAAACTAAAAACGGTTTTACTTTTTTTACTGTTACAGCCTTATTTATAAAGCTATTATTGATGTTACAACCTCCAGATTTGACAAAATAAAAAGCCGTGTCCACTCAATACACGGCTCTAAATAAGGCTATAATCTTGTAACGCATACTACAAAACGACACATATAAAGAAAATACCCTTATAAATAAGGGTATAATCATCATTAGAACTCTTTTTCTCCAATTTCCAGCGGCTTATCAGCCCATCGTCCCTTATATCGACGCTTAGTGTCGTCGGAAAATATCCATCTCCGAGCGACTTTTTCTTTCAATTCTCCCAGTCTGACCGTTTTTGACTCCATACCCATCTTGCGGAGCGTCCGACCGATCTCCCACTCGATATTTTTATCCATGATCGGCGTCGCTCGATGTTCATGGATCTCAGCGATAGCTCCGATAAATACCTCCTTAACAGTGATCCCATCTCGACGCTTAGTCATCGATAATCCCAGGTACCAGTCCTCAATATCCTCCATATGAGTCTCAGCGGCGGTCCTTGATTCCTGGAGCTCATCGAGATCATCCTTTGGATACTCCCAGGTCGTCTCCTTAAGGACCTCGACTCTATGATAAGCCTCAGCATACAGCTGATCTCTATTCTCAGTAATCCAGTCGACGTCAGCCTCTTTAGTGAGCTTGACCGGGAGCCATCGACGATTACCCGTCTCGTCCTTGAGATAGTCAGTATCATTAGTCGTCATCGCAAAAACACATCCTCGCTTTATAGTGTCTGGAGTCCGAGCGTATGGAGTCCGATATTGATCCTCTGTCTTAGTGATCAGAGCTTTCACTTGCCGGACGCCGGCTCGACTGAGGATATCTCCCTCACTAAACTCGACAATCGTATTACGTGCGAGTACCTGGAAAAAGTCCTTATCACTCGAGTAAGTGGTCTCGACGTGCCATGGATCCCCCAGAGCTCGGAGACTCGATGACTTTCTAGTCCCTTGACCTCCCTCGAGTACCAGCACCTCATCAAACTGACAGCCGGGATAGAGCACTCGCTTGACTAGACCTTTCATCCAGTTACTCCCGATCGACGCATACAGTTTATCGACTGGAGCTCCAAACGCATCATTTAACCAGGTATCAAGTCGAGGCTTTTTATCCCAGACAAGCTCTCGGATATAATCTTGAGGAGGATTAACTCGGACGTTACGACTGATAGCGAGCATGGCATTAGTGACCATATCTCTCGAGACCTTAGCGAGAAAATGATAATCACTAGACATCCATCGCTGGAGATTATAAATATCTCCGTCAGTCATATCCGACCAGTTACCCTCGGGATCGAGTACCTCGGTCGAGTGTGAGAAATCATTAAATCTGAGCTTACCTTTATACTCATCGCTCTCGAGTAATCGACAGACGTTCTCCATTATTAAAAGTGGGTACTCATTTTTACCGCCGGACATTACATAATCCGGAGCCGCTGGATCTGCTACTGGATCAAGTCCCATCGCGATCAGCTCCTCGTTACTTTGTTTTAGCTCCTCCTTGTTTACTTTATTATCCATAAGTGTTTACAAGTTGTTTACAAGTCATTGCTCAGTATGATATCATATATAACGATGACTACAAAATTAACAGGGGATAAACGACAACAGATAGAGCATCACGAGGCTGAGAAACGCCGGGAGATTATCTGGAGCCTTAAAGCTCAAGGGCATAGCAATGCAATGATCGGACGGATCTTTAATATAACCAGAGTCCGAGTCGGAGTAATTGTCAAAAGTATCCCGGCTAACTATAAGTCGCCATGGATCAAGATACGACAATAAGCGTAGAGATCGACGGGAGCTGGTACGAGATACCAAACTACCGTCCGGAGACGCTCGGACTCACTAAAGCCCTGGAGCTTTTTGAGGACAGTATCCCGGATATAAAAGAGGCGTGTCAGCTCAATATCCTACACATAATGAGAGACAATCCTAAGATCGAGCCCTCTGGAGATGAGACGCTCGACTGGGTACTGCAGGGACTTAGAGAGGAGCGGATAAAATCAGCCGTCGAGCACTATCAAAAGACGCTCAAGCGGATAAAATCGAGAGAGGACGCTCGGCGTAATCCGCACCGGACCAGTATCACTGACGAGATGATCGAGGCGGCGAGGGAGTATCCGATCAGTGATATGTATGACGGACACTTACGAGGCGGCGAGGATCGGAGACGTTTCGGGATCTGTCCATTTCACTCGGAGTCGACTGGATCATTTTGTATCCATCCCGACAATCGCTGGAGTTGCTTTGGAGCTTGTAATGAGCATGGTGACTCGATCTCGTACTATCAAAAAATTAACAGTGTCTCCTTTCCGGAGGCGGTAAAAGCAATGCAATAACTACTATGACTCAAGATACAGCTCTCGATATACTAAAAAATACAAACGATAACGTCTTTTTGACCGGAGCTCCCGGGACCGGTAAGTCGTACCTTATAAATAAATACGTCGCCTGGAGTGAGGATAACGGGGAGCTCCCGGTAATGACCGCCTCGACTGGGATAGCGGCATTAAATGTAAACGGACGGACGCTCCATAGCTGGGGAGGACTCCGTAACGATCAGCCGCTCTCGGACCAGGACGTCGACGATATCCTCGATGGATACTCATACACGAATTACGTCGAGACTGAGACACTGATCATCGACGAGATATCGATGGTCTCATCATCACTGATCGAGAGCCTCAATAGGATCGCAAAAAGAGCTCGAGGACGTAATCAGTTTATGGGAGGGATCCGAGTCATTGTCGTCGGAGACTTTTACCAGCTCCCTCCAGTCAAGGGACGATTTGCTTTCGAGTCTGAGGACTGGGACGAGGGAGATTTTACCGTTGCTTATCTGACTGAGCAAAAGCGACAGACTGAGCTGGTCTTTACTGAGATCCTCCAGAACATCCGAGCGGGATTCCTTACGGAACCCCAAAAGGATATCATCCGGTCTCGCATTATTAAAGACGCTGACGAGGTTGAAAATCCAAAGATCCGACTCGATACGCATAATAAAAAGGTCGATCTCATCAATAATCGACAGCTTGAGCGGCTCAAGACGCCTCCTCAGACGTACGTTATGCAAAAAGAGGGAAAGTATCCAGACGCCATCGAGAAACTCATTAAAAACTGTCTCAGCCCGGAGAGACTGATACTTAAAGTCGGTACTCCGGTCCTCTTTACTCGTAATGATAGCGAGCTCCGATGGGTAAACGGTACGCAAGGGATCATCATCGAGCTCAAGAGTCACTCGGTAATAGTCGAGCTGACAAACGGTCTCAAGTATGAGGTTGATCCGATGACCTGGGAGGCGTCCAGTGGGTACGGTAAAAATCGTAAGATCTATGCTGAGATCAGTCAGCTCCCTCTCAAGCTCGCCTGGGCGATCACGATCCATAAGTCTCAAGGGATGACCCTGGACCGAGCGATCGTCGACGTCTCGCACGCTTTCGCTGAGGGACAGGCGTACGTCGCTGTCTCTCGAGTGAGGACGCTGGAGGGATTGCATTTCCAGGGATTCTTGAGTCAAGGATTTTTTAGAGTGAGTAAAAAAGTGATTGCTTATGACAAAACGATCAAGCCATAAGACCGAGCTCCATAAACGATATCGAGACTACCTCCATAAGTTTAAGCTGGGAGTCGATTTTACCGTCGACGAGACGACCTGGATCCCTAAAAAAAAACTCAAACAGCTCGCACTCTCGCAAGGCTACAGTCTCAAGGAGATCGGGACGGCACTTAGAGCCCTGGAGGATGACGTCGATATCGCTTTAGTATGGCACTCAAAAGATCGGACCGAGTACGTCTGTCGAGTACCGATGACAGCTAAAGAGAGACGACAGCGTGAGGAGGACGTCGCCTGGTTCGATAGCCTCCCGGGATAGTATATAATTAACATTATGATAATCGGAGATCGAATACGCCGGACGCTTCCTGGAGGAGACGTCGACATTAAAGTTATAGAGACGCAAGCTCAGCTCGATTACTATCGATCACTCGAGCCGGAGGTAAAGATCGAGATCCTCCCAGCAATACCAGACGACGGCGTTTGTGTCGCTTGCGAGGGATAAAGAAAAGTAAAAATCCACTCTTTAAATCGCTAATTCTAGCCATTTAAATACAAAAAAACGTCGAAATAGCCTTAGAATACGTCAAAAAGACTATTTTAAATACTAAAAATCCCAGTATTTAAACTGGGATTTTTACTTTACAATCAGCGTATTAAAACGCTTTGTCCGGATTAGCCGGCTCACTCGCATCGTCCTCATCTCCCTCAGACTCAAACGGTAGCTCAGCATCATCCTCGACCTCCTCTCCATCTGTAAAGGCGATCGATGCTTGCTCCTCGTCGTACTTAGCGATCGTCTCTGACAGCTCGTCAGACTGATCTAGTACGCTCGCAAGCTCCTCATCTGTACACGGACGTCCCATCTCAAACGTCATCGTGTAAAAGTCCTTAGCTCCTTTCTCCAGGACTCCAGCGAGGATAGTTTTACGCATAAATATCCCTCCCTCTTTATCGAGTTTCTGGAGATAATCGTAAAAGCTATCCAGTTTCGGATCTCGAGTCTTAGACCCTAGAGCCGCTCCCTTGACGATCAATAGAGCAAGCTCTCCGTCGGGTAGTAAGATGTATACCTCTTGGACAGTCCGGAGATTCTCGAATTGCTCTCGCATCTCTCGAGCTGGTCCTTTAGCGATCATCTTATTATCACTCCAAATCACTACAGTATGAGTCGGATGACCATGCTGAGATGATGACATCACTTGGAAACCTTGCGAGTCTCGAGCGATCAGTCGTCGTCGGATCTTTACAAACGTGACCTCGATCGGAGATCCTAGATCCTCCGTTTCCGGACGAGCGTCAGAGTCCTTACCGACCATGATCATCTTACGATAATTGACCGGCGGTCGTTTCATTGTGTCCGTACCCTCGACCTCTACAGCGTCAGCGTTTCCGTTTAACGCTACTCGGTTTAATACTGGGAGCCGTGTGCCTCCAGCTTGTACTCCGGATTGCTCCTTGAGTCGAGCGAGTTGCTCCTCAGATAGTCCGGGAGCTTTTTTAGTAGCTGGAGCCTTTTTGGTCGTTGCTTTTGTTGTTGGTGTATTTGACATATAGTCGATTATTTTAACAGTTTTATTAACGATAGAGACTATGCTCGATCGACGACTGGGGAGGATATAGTGCCTTAGAATCTTGTTAGATCCGTAAGGTCCTCTCTATCCTTTTGATCCCCAGTTGTCGACCGACCATCCTCTGTCACTTAGTATGATATCACATAATCATATGATATCAAGTATGTATTTATCCCCAGATATCATCCCTCTCATTAACTTTTTTTCCAGTCTGTTTAATTCTTTATTACTAACGACGGGCGTTTTTAAAAGTGATTGCAATTTTTTGATATATTGTATTCTGTTTAATTCTTTATTAACTTTTTTCTCTAGTTTTTCTATTGTCATAAAGTATCAATATAATCCGACGCTTTCTCGTACGCCGCAATAAAGCGAGCCTGGATCTTGAGGATCTCGAGAGCTGTTATCTCGACCGTCAGCACCCTCCTCTCTCCAGTGAGATAGATCCCGGCGTCCTCATCGTTAGCGGTCTCCAGGGAGATAAGGAGAGCTCGAGTCGGAGCCTTACCAGTGACAGACTTACGGAGTAAAGCGTACGTCCGGAGCTGACCATGATCGTTAGCCTGTTGCTGGGACCATAAAAGTCTACCTGTTTTATATTCCAGAATGATATCACCTCCTCCAGCAATATCATCAAGAGTCCCTACAATTTCAAAAGAACAGCTTTTACCACCCTTTTTATATTTAATGGTGGCGACAATAGTCTCCTCTGGACTTTCTCCTTTCGGTACGCCTTTTAACTTTAGTTTTCCTCGCTCAATCATGTTATGGACGTGCGTACCAAAAGCCATAGCTGGACTCTCACGTTTATCCATTACGCCAGTCGCGCGTTTATACCAAGTGGCGACGTTACTCTCGATAGCAATCAGGTCCGACCAGCTTATTGCCTGGACTCCGTTGTATCGGGGATGTGGGGGTAGGTTAGACATATTGTTTTTTAGAATTACGAACTCTTTGTTTTGAGTGAAGACTGGCATGATACGACTGATTCATTAACTCAAGATTTTCGATACGGTTGTCAGAATTATCTCCATTTATATGATGTACAATCTCAGTCTTTAAAAGCTTACGCCCGAGATGTTTGCTCATTATTAAACGGTGACTTAAATCATATTTTTTACCAGACTCATCTCTAGCTGAGACTTTAATTCTCTCAAGTGAATAGCCATCACTTCTTTTAACTTTGCCACCCTTCCAGTTAGAATTTTTATTACCAGTCCGGCTTTTGCCACGACAAGAGTATGAACAAAAATTGCTTGACTCTTTTCTATATAGAGCCACTTTATAAGCTTTATCACAAAGTTTACATTTCTTGTTAATCATACTATTTCAATCCCAGCCGAATAAACTTAGCCATCTTCAGAGCATTAGCCCGGGATCCGATCCGTCTCATCTCTGATCGAGTTGCACAATGACGACGCCATCCGTTCATATATCGACGATGATCTCGAGACTTGATCAGATCTCTTTTACGTTGCTCCGGAGAGCGTAATGCTCGTCGGATCCGTTCCATTAGCGTCAGTCGCTTTTTTGATTTTTGCATACAGTTTTAATTCCTAGCTCGTTTCTCATAAATAAACTCCACACCCGGGACTTCAATACCCTCACGATAATCAGCTCGGAGCTGAGTTGCGTTTACCATTAGATACTGCTCGGGGATCAGTTTAACATCGATGACTTTTACGACCAGTACCGACGTCATCCCACCTTTTGCGTCCGGAGCTTTTTGCTCAATATCAGCGAGCTTACCGACAGCCGTGTCCTCTCTCATCGTTCCTTTTTCTACTCGCTTAGCGATACGCTCCTCCTCGATCTTAGCCTTTTTAGCCTCAGCATCGATCCACATCTGACGTCGCTTTTTAAGATCGTTACTGACCTCAGTGACTTGAGTCTTAAACGGTCGAAACATATCCCGGATCTTTTTGAGTGAGTCATTGATCGGCTTAGTGATCGCTTTTTCTTGTTTGTCGATATTCTTAAGGAGAGCTCCGACCTTTTTCCCGATCTCTTGAGTCGCATTATACTCCTCTTGATTAGTAATGACAGCCGGGAGACTAGCGATAGCCTCGCTCATCTTACCGACTTGATCCTTGACCTCTGTTATTTGTTTTTTAGTTTCCATAAAAAATTATTGTTATCTCTGTTACTCCAGTATGATATCATACTATCGTATACGCCGTCCACTTTTATACACACTCTTGATCTCATTACTTTGCTGGACTCCGTTCTGAGCCTCCAGGCGTCGATATAGATCAGCATGAGCGTCGCAAGCCGTGACGTACACCTTTACGCCCTGGACCACCTTACCGTCTTTATTACAGATCAAGCATCGCATAAATGAGATATATCCTTTACCGACCTCGCCAAAATATAAACGCCTCCCAGAGCCTCGATCCGCTTTTGATGGATCGCCTGGTCCGGGGATTGTTTACCGACCTTACTCTTGACCTCGATCTCGAGATGGATACCGCCCTGGAGCACTCCGAGGATATCAGCGATCCCTTTCTTACTCTGAGAGCTCGCACGATAGCCTCCTTGACCGCCGTACATCTTAGGATCCCAGGTCCCTCCGTTATTCTGTCTCCAGCAATAGACTCCCTTGCTCTGGAGCTGTTTGATTATTTTCGTCTGGATCTGACTCTCTCCCATAGTATTTATTATATAGATTGCTGATAACTTTCGCTCGCTCCGGATCTTTATTACAGTACCGATGATGAGCTTTACGCTTACGATACTCCAGGATCTCATCCCTCGAGAGATGATGGATACAGTTACACATTTTATCTCCCTCCTCAAAGACTGGATGGATCCCGGACATCTCGTCAGCCTCTGGATAATTGCCTGGTCGATTTTTCCAGTCGAGGTACCCGACGTCTTTAGGTTTGCTCGCTCGAGTCGCTTTTTTCTTATAGTAAACGTCGTCGTCCCGGACCGAGCTGGAGATCTGAGGATGACGATGGATGGTCTCGATGACCTTATCAAAACGATCCATCGTATACCAGCTCATCGACTGAGCTCGAGTCTCGATAGCCGTATGAGTAATCGGACCATGCTCGATTATATGTTTGACGATCGCCGTAACGATCTGAGTCTTTGTAAATTGTATCGCCATAATTAGAGAGGAGGGGAGCCGATACAGTATCAGCTCCCTTGACTCTTTAATTGTGTAAAGGACTTGTCTTACTGACCGTCCTCGCTTGAGGTATCAGCGTCATCTCCCTCGAGGAGAGGATGATCTTTACCTAGTTTTACCACGTCTCCAGCTCGTACCGGAGTACCATCTGGGAGATCTGGAAACTCGTCGCCCTCTCTGACTGTATAGTCGACCATCTGATCGAGCTCAGCTTGCTCCTCTGGAGTCGGAGCGGTTGCCGCATCATCCTCAGCGTCAGCCGGCTCTCCACTGGTCGTCACGTCGTCAGCACTTGGAGCCTGGACTTGAGTGTCAGCTGGTACAGCCGTACTCGTCGGAGTTGCCTCGTCGCCTTGCTCAGCTAGAGCCGCCTCTTTTGCTTTGTCGACTCCTCCAGCCGCTACACCTTGACCGGTTGTCGGTCCCTCAGTATTTAGATCTGTCATATAGCTATATGATTATTTTAGTAAAGCGATGACTAGCACCGCTCTCGATCCCCGGGAGTCTCCACCCTCCAGAGACCGGGAGCGAGGTTACTCGCTTTTACAGTGACACTTGAGCGATCCGACCATACTCATCATTTGACCAGAATCCGGATCTCTCTCATCGACCGATATCTCTCCAGCCCCTCGACAGTCCTCGCACCGTTCCACGATCATACCTTCGACAGTGCTCTCGACGTTACCGCTGTTTATATGTTTTTTGACCGGCATTGTCACATCTCCCTCACTGATCTCGTCAGCGATTTGATATAGAGCCTCAGCTATATCAGTCTCGTCAGTTGATTCGATATCGATTTTAATTTTATATACTTTTTCCATCATACTCTCGTAAGGCTTAGCTCCATTAAATCGCAATCAGCAAGGTCCTCTCCGTTGTACTCAGTGGCGGTAAATCCAACACTGACCGATCCCTCTCCTTTATAGTAATCTAGTAAAATGCTCAAGTGATACGTGCTCCACTTGAGGAGCGAGTGATACCAGCTCGGATGAGCATACTTAGCGAGCTCATAAATAATCTCCGTTCTATTTGTTGTTATCTCTTTTTTGTTAGCCATAATTTATATTAACATGCTAGTACGATATCGTATAGCATATCTGGGGATAGCATGATATTATAAATAGGTGAGGAGGTTGTTAGCCCTCACACTTTATCGCTCTACGTTGTAAAACAAGAGCACTCGAGCGGATCCGTTATCTCTTTTTTTACCGAGGATCCGATCAGCTGACAAAAAAGCCCCCAGAGATGGAGGCTTTTTTGTTTGTGCCGTTGCTTATTTATATTTTGCTTTGGCGTACCAGTACGGGATCTGAGTCGCAAGGAAAGCGACCACCGCCTCACCATAGACCGCAATCTCATCGACTGGGAGCTCACCTCCATCAGCCCAGTTGATAGCTACCACACCGATAAATGACGCCGTACCAGCAAAAAATCGGAGGATAGTATTCTTATTTTCAGAGAAACGGATCCGATTAGCTGACTTGACTAGCTGAGTGAGCATCGACACGATAATCGGGACGAGCAATAATATAAGTGATTCCATAATTATTTACTTAATAGATTTTTAATACCGCTTACAAACGACTCGACGACGAGCGGCTTGTAATCAGTGATCTCGTAATGAGCGTACACTGGTAACTCATGGATCTTTTTCATCCGCATGAGCTGGACAGCGAGATCGATCTGACCCTCAGTCGGCTCAGTGGTGACAGTGAGACCCTCGTAACAGATACCGTAAGCGTACCAGTTAGGCTCTCCGGACTCGATCTGTTCGTTAGGACCTCCAAAGATTTTCTCTAGTCCGGGGAGCGGATTACTCAGACGTCCAGCGTGCCACGCCGCTTTATCTTTAGGTACAAACTCGACGACATACTTAGCGTGTCGAGGGATGTACCAGTGATACGATCCAGACGCCGTACCGTTGATAATTTCGTTAACAGTACCAGCCTCAGTACCGAGATCGATATGTCCGACGATTGCATTTTCAGCAATCAGTGGAGCGTTATGTCGCTTTTTAGTATGCTGGATCTTGATATCCACCTCATAGATCGTATGACCTTTGTATGCCTGGAGTCCGATCAGCTGAGTGAGTAGCTTGATGATGAGTTTAAGCTGAGCAATCTTAAACGTGAGCGTCTTATTACGCCGCTGGTATACCGCATCAGCGAGATGATCAGAGATCTTATCCCAGACCTCATCGTATTTATAATTCTCATCTTTCCAGTACCGCTGACTATGCACAATATCAGTATCAAAGTCCTGGACTCCGAGTACAACCTCAAGAGAGACGCCAGTATTTTCTTTAATAAACTCGTCGACAAAGTGGAGCACCTCATGCTCTCCAGTATCTTTAGCGAAACGCTGACGAGTGACTCCGACGTGATACGTGTTAAAGATCCGACCGAGCTTAAAGCCCTTGAGTCGATACTGACCTTGCTCGTAATTATCCTCACCGACAAAAAACTTAACTCCGTCGACGTCAGTACCATGCTCCCTCCAGATCCTTTCTGTTTGAGTAAAGACGTACGCATCAGAGAAAAACTTACGACCTCGACGATCAGTCCACTCGATCTTACTAGCGTCAAAACCCTCGACGGTAAAGATACAAGAGTGAGTCCGCTCCATCTCAGAGATAAACGAATTGATCCGACGTTTCCAGGACCGATCAGATTTATCGACGAGACAATAATAATGTATAGGATTTGCTTTCATACCTATATGATAGCACACTAGATACCAGAGTT
>Ga0306896_1000006_pt1 | contig 70310 bp, 39 predicted proteins | sample AntRauMFilla1562_FD_190412 | JGI IMG/M metagenome (GOLD analysis project Ga0306896, IMG submission 190412) | Saline lake microbial communities from Rauer Islands, Antarctica - Metagenome Filla 1 #562 (v2) (version 2) | ecosystem: Environmental > Aquatic > Non-marine Saline and Alkaline > Saline ... | reverse complement strand
AGGCCAATGTCGAATCGTGAGAGCGCTCTGTTATTTGAGCGGCGTATCTTTGCCTTGATGCAGGAAACTGAACATACACACGAAAGTTTGAGCAGCGGAATGTGCGAGGCAAAACTCCTTCTGGAGTTCGGTCAGGCATTTTTCGACGCACATTCACACTGCATTCCACAACTCATGAAAGACTACCTCCATGCACAAAAAGTGAAACTTTCACGGTTTCAAAAGTGCGTCCAGGGAATGAAGATCTTGTCCATGCAGAAGGGCGCAGTGTTACAGAACGACATCACGATATCACGCGAAAAGTACAAACAAGAGCTGGAAGTAGAGTTTGGAGGAGAGTGGTTCGACGAACATGCATACCTCATACCTGGGATTGAAGATGACATTGTGAAAGACAAGCTCAATTGTGTCATGCGGCTGACTAAGCGAGAGCGAGAACAAGCACGAAAAGGTGTGCAGTCGCCCGGCATTGCCAATTGTCGCAAAGAGGACCCGCATCGCGATTATATCTTATATGCTGCTTCGTTTTGCATTGCACAGCATCTTAATCAACACTACGCGGCCTCCTACACGATTGCGCGCAATGTAATTTTCGACGTGATACAAGCGACGTGTGGGGTTCGGGAAGTCCTGAGTTTTCCTGAGCTTGTGGAAATCATGCAACGCACCATTTGCTCTGACGACACAACGAAACAAATTTGGTTCAATAATGTGGCGAGCAATGCACTGATTCGCATCTACGTTTCGGCGACAAGGACAACTTTCGCTGGCATGAGGCAAGAGATCCGAAAGGGATTGTCCGTGCCCTGTATGATAGACACACCGACGGACAATGAATCATTTCTAGGACACGGAGTTTGTGCATTTGAAAACGTCGACGACAGGGTGGTAGCCATAAACAGCGTGGGCCTGACTTATCCGAGTGTACTGTTGTGTGACAACGATGCCCAAAACGTCAATGAGTTCCGAGTGCTCGAAGCGTATATTTTCAAAGTCCAAATAGCACAGATGTTCAAAAGCGATACAAAGACACAAGCTCTTATTCCGTCAATCGATAAATATTACCCACCAAAGCTTTTAATGTTCGAAGAACCTACTGCCGAACTCGAGGAGATGGAGCGTTTTGACAAATGCGTTCGTAATTTCACTCAGATGGCAGTGGACAACAACACCCGTCCTAACGCGAACACGTGTAAAAGCATGCTGCTGTCACAATTTGGGCATGATTTTATGCAAAAACACGCCTATCGCGTTCATACTCTTATTAACAAAATGGAGTCTACTATTATCAATGGCAATGCTCAATCGGCGCACGTCAGTTCAATAGACGCAGAACCTCCTGTGTCCAAAAAAATGCGGATTGCAAATTCGATGCATTTACCAGTGCCTCTCCCCACAGATCAAGGTCGACACGAAAATTGCACCACACACGCTGTGTCGTTTTGCATTGCACGAAATCTCCAGTTCCTGTACGGAGATACTTATGCCATTGGACGACATAAGATACTTCACATTATGCAGTCGTTTTGCCGAAAGTGGATTGGTACCTCATTTGACGATATCGCCAAATGTATGCAGCACACCATGTGTCAAGAGGAGGAAGACAAAAAGTTTTGGTTTAGCAACGACTGGAATGACAGGCGTTTCCGACTTGCTATAGACTATACAATTATAGACTTCACCCGCGTGCATCATGAGGTAAGGAGAGGTCTGGCGGTACCATGTGCATACGAAAGAGAACGTTTTGTTGGCTTTCACGCAGTCTGTGCATTCGAAGTGGATGGTCACAGATTATTGGCCATTAACAGCCACGGCAAGAACAATCCAATCATCCCCCTCTGTCAGCATAGATCATTTGAAGACGGTATTTATGAAGTAAGGCACGCTTGTTTGTTCTCCCTACGAATTGTAGAAGTTCGTACTCACGATGGCATACCCATGCCCATTCCACCCATGAACGTGATAGAAGAGCCCTTACCATTGGAAGTAGTCGTGCCACGTACCATGACACAAAACGAACAGTGTGTTCAGCAATAATAAAACAAAATGTGTTGAAAGTGAAGAAATATAGAGAATCGACACAAACATTCCCACACTCTCGTTTATGCATAGAAACACATGTGTTCTGGAAACTTGTATATAAGATCATCTAATTTGAGGATGTAGCATGTCTCTTGTGCACGTTTGAAGCGTGAGTCCTGTTACATTCTGTTATATTTTGATTCACCATGCATATAGCAGTAGGAACGGGCTGCACCTTTGTCATTAACGATGCCGGTTGTTTATACACATGGGGCCGCAACACGTATAGCGAGTTGGGTCGACATGGTAATGGTGCGTTTGTGCCCAGCATGTCCCACAGTGTGACACCCACACACGTCACTATCTTCGGTAACACCGTCAGGAGTGTGACGGCGAACGGAAGTCGTGCCGCATGCATTATGGAAGACGGAAGTGTTCAGATGTGGGGGAAATCGAACATGACACCCGAAGCTCGTACAAACAAGCCCCCCAGACACATTGCATTGTATCACTTTGGAGGCGAGTGGCCGTCACAAATTGCTTGTAGTACTCGCCGAAATTACATTCTCACCGAGCAAGGTTCTGTATTTTCGACAGTGTCGATGGACGCAAAAACAGATGGTGTTGTTACAGAGCAATTTTTACAGCCCATGCTCGAATGCCATGATTTTTTCACCGGAATGCCCATAAAAATGATAGCAACCGGTAAATATCACGTGATAGCGATAGGACAGCAGTATGGTGTGTGGACTTGGGGTGTAAACTTCCTTGGTTCGCTTGGATGCGGTTTATTACAAGGACAAGAACAATTTCACCCGATGGTGGTATCTGCCTTCGAGACCCATCGGTGCATGTTTGTAGCCGCCGGTAGCTTCCATTCAATGGTAGTCTCCGAAGGTAGTAAGAATGATGCAGGTGCAGACGGAGGGCTATTTGCATGGGGAAATGCGAGAAATGGACAGCTCGGACTTGAACGGACTGCTTTAAAGCAGCAAGAATATCCGCGCCGGATTCCGGCCGAATTCTTTGAAAATGACACAATTGCTGCGGTTGCGTGCGCCAATACATGTACAGTCGTTTTGACCACGACTGGAAGACTGTGGATGTTTGGCCAATTATTTGTCATGACAACCGAAGCTGTCGGCGTCAGTCTGGTCGGCGAGACGATAGATGTGGCAGAAATCAACTACGCTGACTCGCAAGCTTGGGAATGGGAAGATACCGACGGTGACACAGAGGGTGTAGATGTTGGACTGGACCGTCATAATCCTTTCATGTACCACATTCCACGGAAAGTACGTCTTGACCCCTTTCGTGGCTCGAGGATTGTGTCGATTGCTGCCGGCAGCACACACGTGTGTATGTGCACCGAAAATGGACTGCTATACATCTGGAACGGATTCCGTCCTGCCTTATTCCGGCCAGTCGGTGAACCCTGTCCAGCTGTCACACCGACCACTTCCAACGTCCGACAGCCCTATTTCGGTGGGTACGCTGTACGCATCATGCATCGTCTGACACGGCGCAATGCCACAAACTTTGCACTAGGTCGTGTGCGGACCAATTCAGAATATTCAGCACATGTTCGCGATAGAAGTTTTGCACGTGTAGGAGGAGTGGCCACTCTAAATGATTCGATGGACGCTCCGGGTCTAAATGATGGTATTACGAAACACAAATCCGTATTGCATGCACGTTGGTCTGCTCCCTTTCGCGACCCCATGCAAGACCACTAAGCAAACTGTATTAGCGCACACTCCATGCTCATTATCTGCCGACAAAACATTTCAAGAATCGACTTGGACCGTGAGGTATTTTCTGACTCATGTTTTAAGAATCGGGAATGTCAATGGAGAGAACGTTGTTCACATACACCATGAGAAAGCAAAAATTGAGAAAAACGACTGTCCACAAGCGCACATTCAGGAATTTGATCACAGTCATGTCTTTTTCGACGACATTGATGTAGTAGAAAATCGCCAATGTGATGTCCATGAAAATGAGACACGAGCCGTCCAAAATGGATGCGTCAGTCACGATAAGCATGAGAACGGCATGTACCACCCACATAAAAATAGCGACAGGTTTGACCACCTCGATGGTGCAATATGCCGCCGAACACGCCAGATAGAGCAGTACCGTGAAATTGCATGCGCACAGAATCGAGAGCGGCAACATGCTTATGGGCGACGCGATTTCGACTAAAACAAACGAGAGCAGAAACAAAACTAGCCAAAAGAAACAATCCGCCAACATGAATTCCTTGTTGATGTGATCAGGAGTGATCATACTGTCTTCGCTCAGATCTTCGTTACAACGCAACTTCTCTGTAGTAGCATGGTACAGCACACCGTAACATAGCACACCTAATGAATACAATATGGTAATGAGATCAACGGAATCAATATTTAGCACCCACGGGAACGCGTTAGCAATGGATGTTGCAACAAAGTCTTGAATTTTGGGAGACAGTACGATATCGGCGTCGAATAGGCCCTTGTAGACGTGAATTGGCACATCGTTGCCATTTTTGTAACGAGAAAGGAGTGCGTCGAGCTGCTTCTCCGCATCAGGTAGCACACTGCTGTGGTTCGACAAGTGACCCGATCCGACTGCACGTGACATTTGCGTAAAAATGTCCCAGACTTTCTTGAGTGGCATCATTTTAGTAATGTCAACGTGCGTAAAATTTACACGGTATACCATCAATCGGTACTGGCATGAAATGCATCCGAAAATGAACATGCTCTGCAAAATGGTGTAATAGGTGGCCATGCGGATGGCAAACTGACCCCCGAGGGCCACAGCTCCCATGAGTGTTTATGAGCGTAGAACTCGTTCTTGTCTATATAGAACCGGACATCCCTCAACCAAAAAATAGATGTATGCGTGCTGCTGTGCAAAGTCTGTGGTATTAGTGCGGTTCAATTCCAAAATACTGGCTTAAACGCGCAAGGTACGCCGGCAGTACATAGAATCTACTTTTTTCTCTACAGATGTTCCGCACCCGTTGATGCTCGTGCGACTGTGCCTGTATGTTTTTGACGTGAACATTGTATATAAACGAATAACTTCAGTTTCGTGCCGACACGTTCAAATGCAAAGTACAACGCATACGCCGAGCGACGATATTGATATGGATCTCAGTGCAACACTCGGCTTGCTACACCTCCATGACGAAATCCTCGTCAAAATTGCCCGTTCAGTGCCGGTAGACGAGAACATTTTTGATTTTCTAGCAAAATTCAACAAAGTCAATAAACGCCTCAATGCGCTAGTAACACTCGAAATGACAACCGATGCGCATTATCGCCTAGAGGTGGGGGAAATTAAAAATTTTGTTCCAGGCACGCGGATTCCGTGTAGTGTGGACCGTGCTCCCGATCTGCCAATCGCATACACACAAGAAGACATTTTAAGCATATTTGACGCCTTGCATCTTCCCGCACCAAATGGTGTGTATGTAAGTCAGTGCTTTCGAATTTCGAATCTAAGCATGTTTTATGACACTTACAATTCATGGGAGGACTGTGAGAATATGCACGACAGCAATGAACACCGCGTATTTTTCGTATTAGTCGATCTTGAGTTTGATGCTGATTATTATTGTGAAAACAACGTTCCCTTATTACGTAACAATCAGGTAGACCTTTCACGCATGCCGACTGTGTTTCGAACGGTGCTCGGGTTTCATACGCCAAAGATGGATTCCGTTGAAATGGACTCCTCTCTGAGTCACCGTGTAGGCTACACACGCGTTGTGCGTCTACACGGCGAGAACACGATACAAGATTTGTGGAATGCCATTGGCGTTACAGAGGGTTGGAAGACGATGTTGCCTTCTAGTGACTTTGATGCACTTTCTCATGATTGCAGCATATTTGATTTATTTGAATATGCAGCGGATAAAGCAATACGGGTGCGGCCACTCATTTTTTGGGATAATATTTGATGAATATCGTGCGCTGTGTGGGTTCAATCTAGCTTTTATTTTACGCGCAGCACCACAATGTCCATGATGGTATGACCGAGTCTTGGTGACTGACGGTCATTGTGTTGAACAGCACGAACATTATTATTGCGATCAAACCCAATATTCGCACTGTACATGAGTTCGAAAGGCAACTCGTGCGATTGGTAAAAAAATTCGTTGTAATTGAAATTAAGTGGGAGTTTCAAGGCTATGAGCCGTGTCCAACGTGCCCACTCAATACACACTTGGCGCAAATTTTTCTCTCCGAGATAGAGTGAGAGGTTCCTAATCCGTCTGTAGTTGACCCCACCCCATGGAGGATCGAGAAAGATTACATCTTGTTTCATGTTTTCGGCAACTTTGTTTACGTCACTGCTGTCGCCACACCAAACCTCAACTCTGTCAGACAGATCCAAAAGTTCCAAGTTATGCAAGAGCATCTGTGCCGTGGGCTCGAGTAATTCTACGGCGTTGACTTTGGCGAAACGTTGGGCGAAAGCAAACACATTGCCCCCGATGGAGGCGGTGGTATCGGTAATTGTACTAGTTGACAGATTGAGCCCACACTCACGTGCACACCTGCATACAATATCCGCCTGCAGTCTTGCAATGCTACTCTCGGACAAACTGTATCCCGCTTGTTGATCGAGCCAAAATGCTATGTCTGGCGGATCGAGCGGGAGATACTTTGGAAACGAATTTCGTCGATGTTTATTAAGTTTGTCGCGCGCATCTTGGGGAATATGCTCCCATATGTCCCTTGTAAAATCAAAATCCCGGCGGACATACAATCGATGTAAGGGGAGTGCTACAGTTGATTGTGCGTGCGACATAACTATGAATGTAAGAATATACGGCGACCATCTTATATATCTATTGGTCGCCATGCTACCTGGCCTAGATTCACCAATCCTTCGATTCTAGTTTCAAAACAAGGAAAAATGAATTATTCATGGAGAATTCCATTTTAAGAAAAAGACTAGAACTCGTCGGCAGCGACGGGTGCCAGAGAGTTCTGAAACTGCACACTGTCGATACTGTGTATGCAGTTGTTTGCAATAGATTTAAGCAATTCCTGCAGGTTGATGAGTATGAGATCCATTCCTATATCATCCAAAGATCCAACAAGACTGGATTGCCCAAGTCGAAGATGCGTGCCCATGAGAAAGGCCAGCATGCAATCCTGCGTGTGGTCATACAAAACCTTGCGGAGTGCATCGTTGTTGCCACGCTCCGTCAATATCAGTTTGATAACGGAGTCTCCCGTGCGGTCGGTGATGTGGAGAGAGATCCCATATCCGAGCAACTTTTTGAGTGCGTGCGCGTATTGGGCGTCGTCTACGCCATAGACATTGAGCTTGATATAATCACTCTGTGATACAAGCAGATGTGCACACGTTTGGCCAAAAATGTTTTTCTGATTCAGATTTGTGTTGGGTCGTGCGACAGTCGCTTCCAGCAACATCATGAAACGAACAGAACGGTGTGCTGCCGCATGCATCAAAGCAGTATTTCCGCAATCGTCGACGATATCAGCGGGTACGTCATGCTTCAACAACATTGTGAGGACCGTCGAGTGATATGAGCGGCTTGCAAAAGTATACTTGACGTCGCACGCCCACTGATGCAGTACAGTTCCGCCGCGACGGTCTGTCGACGAGAGCGAAGCACCCAATCTCACGAGCAGATCGAAGAGCTTGCATGTCTGAAGCGTCTCAACAACAGAAGGGATGCTCAACTGAAGCATTGCAACGTTCAAAGCACTGTGCCCGAGACGATTTTGAAACTCAACATTAGCACCCTTCTTCACCAGAAATTCCACGACTTGGTTCTTCTTACGGCGACATGCCGCATGCAAATGCAGATTTCCGCGTTGTTTAAACACGAAGCCACGGGACAGATGAAAGTTTGCCATTTCAATCACTGTCCGCTGGTTGGAATCCGAGAGTGCGATCTGCCGAGCGACCTTGGCATCAAAAAGATCAATGCTGGCGAGAAGTTCCATGTTCCCTGGCAATATCTGCCGCGTTTTCCGCTTTAAATGGTGTTTCGACCTAATATTCTATTCCCGGCAAATGTGATGGAATCGCAATTTCGGGCGTTTTCGGTGCATTCTCGCGTGTTTTCGCGAATTTCACTTTAGATGCGATGCACCACCAACAGCGTCACTGAAACATTTGGTCATAAATAGTGCCGCAGGCGCATAAGAAGCCCAGCAATGTGACGTAATGCACATTGCATATGGCCGCATCGAGTGACATGTTTGTTTCTGTGATGCGGCAGAGTGGATTGTCAAAAAATGAAATCGAAAATTTTATTTTTGACATCGCACACAAGAACAACACCGACGACCATACTGTAATTGCAGACACGTTTGTCCTGAAGCACTGTGTCGATAACGGTACTGGTGCTGCTACCTCGAATGGCCCGACCGACCTAGACATGCAAGGATTCCGTGTCGAAATCAGGAATTTCCTCCATTGTTGCACGGATCTCGAAGCACAACGCGTCGTGCGCAGTCGCAAATCCGGTAGTACCCCAGTGGTTGTCTTGCATTCCGGTGGTCTTGGCGATGCTGCTACGCTCCGTGTTGGCAGTGTCGCTCAAAAGCTTGCGGCAGCAGGAGACGTTGACATCGATGGGAGTATGCCATCGCCACGCAATACCAAAAAAAAGACACGTGACACAGGCAAGGGCCGTAAAAATCGAGGTGGAGAAGAGGGCACGTTGACGACGGACCGTGGTCAAGGTAGTCGCAATAGTGGTATTCCGAATGGTGTTAATGCGAGCAACGTTGACGTCAACCGCATGAACATGATCAGTTTTGACCACGACGACGAAGAAATGGTCAACGATGATGATGGTTTGGCGCCGATCGTTGGTGGGGACCCTGTGGCAATGATTCAGGATGAGATCGTCGACAAGGAGGAGGCGTTGGAGAAGTTGCAGGAAATGCGCGTAACACTCGAGCAGACTTCCAGCAACAACAACATTAACAAAAACCCTCCGAATACCGCGCGTCAAGTGCTCTCGGGATTACGTGTAAATAAGCAGATGATGACTCATTGCATAACTGGAGAGACTGACAACTCAAAGGTGGTACAATCTTGCGTGACGGACCAGAAATGCAATTACTACTGCTTTGTTTCTAAGATGGATCCAAAGGGGTCTACGCCACCGGAAATTCTCGACGTCATCTATTGTTTGGACATGATGCAGCGGTATTACACGAATCAGCGCCCGATGCCCAACGGTCGTGGTGGCGGCGACGAGCTTTTCGACATGCCAAAACTGGGTCCCAATAATGGCCGCAGTGTGCGACAGAACGGTGCTGTCTTCCACAAAATCAACCAAAACGACGAAGCTGTCACTGTGCCGGTCATGAAGATGAAGATTTTTATCGAGCAGGCAAACACAGGAGGCGAGTCTCCGTTGGTCATGTTTTTCATGTTCTTGGTGGTCGAGGTGCCGTTGACCTTTGATCTTGTCGACACTGTGTATCGCTCGTGTACCAAAAACGCCATGGGCCGCGAAAAGTTTGTGTGTGACGACATGAAGCGCATTTGGGTGAACATTGCCCACCGACACCAAACTTTCAGCGGTTCGGGTAAAAACACGCTGGAGGCTATCATGCAGATTCAGTTTAACGACATTTTCGACCCCGATTCGCCCAATTGTTTTTGGAAAATGTTTCGTATTTCGCGATGCATCCAACAGGCGCGGTTGCACATGCACATGTGGGCGATGGACAATATCACGACGCGTTCCAACATTTCCGTGAATCTCGCAAATCTTCTCATTGACATTCGTTTTCACAGCATCGACGAAGTCTTGGATGGCAACTGTCCGTCTCTTGCGATCGACGCCGTATTTGTTAGTATCTCCAACATGTGTTGCGCGTCCTTCTGTGACGAGTTTGAAATATGCAAACAACGCGTGAAACAGCACAAGGCAGCAAGACGTCGTAAAAGTAAAGCTGCCGACAACGGTGGAGGCGATGCTGGAGACGACGAAGAGCTCGAAGACGAGGCGGAGAAGGAAATGCCCATCTTTGAGCCACCTGTCATGATTTCCATGCCGACGTACGTGGATTGGAGTGACGACGAAACCCGTGACATATTTGTGCAACTCACTTTGCCAGAAATGCTCGAGCAACCGGCAGAAATGCAGCGAATGTTATTGGAGCATATCCAAAACCACCCTTCAACGGTGAAGATGCAGGGCTTTCCCATTACAAACATGGTAGCCTACATTGATCCTACAATGCTGCTCCCGCACTCTGGTGCGCTGCTGCCCATGCTTGAGTGGCTGGTTGAAAACAAGGAATGTGCTCTCCCGGATCAAATGATCATGTGCATTCTCGTCATGATGCACCAGAAGCAGATCTCGAGTCGCAGCATTTTTTCCAATTTCATGCACACGCAGGACTGCATGCCGCGCAACATTTTGACGCTTTCAGACCTCCGCACGTCGTTTCTTTCGGAGGACAATGCAGGTCGCCAGATGATGTACAGACGTGCAATCCCCGTGCGTGACAGGCAAATTGTGAGCATCAAAGGTAACGACAATCACACGCAGCGCGGTTATGGCTTGCAGTACTATCTCCACGGCACCGTGTTCCCTCTCGCCTATGCCAACGCACGCTCGGACACTGGTAACTATGGGGGCAGAGATCCTGCTGCCAGCGTCTTTAATGAAATTGGCGAATACCAAAACATGGGCAGCATGTTTCTCTCCAACATCGCAGAAAGTTTTCAGGAAGCCTACAGCAAGCTGCTTGCACTTGATAAGGGCAACAAGTGGTATCTCAAAGAGTACACTGGCACACTATATGCGACCCTGCACCTCTGGAAGGCATCGCTTGACCACATGAACGAGAACTTTCGACTCAAACCCAACAACGTGCAGCTCTTGTTTCGTCTGATGCAGAGTGACATTGGAGTACGCTTGACGTTTCTTGTGAACGCAATCGGCACGGCTCCCAACGGCATCGGTCTGACCAATATCGTCAAGAATTTCGGCGGGCATATCATGCGAAAAGCGCAACGTACGTCTGCACAATTTGAAACGAAAAATGCCAAGGCTTGGGGAACCGGTGCCGATTGCACCACCGCGAAATTTATAGAGATTATCAGTCCCGAGAATAACGGATGTCCCTCCACTATCCCGCATTCCAACTGTGGCAAGCCCGACGACTTTCGAAAGACGACGGAAGCTGGCACGTGGTATCTGCTCACGCAGACATACGATCAGAGCGGAAAACCGCTACCAAAGCAGGCCGAACTTCCGCCCACAATGTATTGCAACGAAATGCCGGTGACGGACTCGCGGTCCGGTGGCAACGTCGTGAACATGCACGCCAAGTTGTGCTCGATCATTCCGCGCAACACCGAGGTGGCACAAGCCGGCAAGCGCACACTCACACACAAGAACGAAAAGACTGGCAATCACGAGGGTGTAGAGCAATTTTTGGTGTGGTTTCTGTACATAATTTTGATCTGTCAGAATCTCGAGAGCAACAACGCAATGGAGCACACTCTCAACGCCGTCTGCACAACGGTTCCTGCTGGTGCCGTGGATAACGATGACGGAAACACTGCAGCCGACTCTTTCAAGTCGTGTGGACACAATGACATGGGCGACTCGTGCAAGTATACCGTCAAGAAAAACGACAAGACGGTCGATTTTTGCAAGCGACTCTTTGCATATTGCGCGCGTGCTGTGTGTATCTCGGTTTCCGGAATGCAGTGGCGCGGCTGGCTGCCCGACTCTCCAGCACTGGCCGAAAGCATGGTCTTTGACATGTTGGCTAATTACGTGTACATGCACACGAGCATTCAAACACAAGACGCGCGTCTGACGGCGCAGCGCGGTCGCGAGACGCAAAAGGCGCAGGCGCGTCTGCCTCCCACGGCACTTTACATGCACGCAGCCAATGCTTTGTTACAGCGCAACGTCAAAACCATGACTTGGTCAGAAATCACCTGCCATGCCGCGCTCAATTTCATGGCAGACCCTGCCCCTCTGGAGCTCATTCCTCTCTTTTTGGGGACCATGATTGAGAATACGTTTGATTGGGGATTTTGGCTGGTTTTGGGCCTCTTTGCAGAATTTTTCGAAACACCCTATCTCGATGTGCAGGAAGCAGAGAATCTCTTTGCCGATGCCAAATATGTTGTCCCCGACGCAGCATCCAAGGCAACGCGCAAATGGCTGTCTGGGTTTGGTATCGGTGGGCATACCACAGGCAAGGTGCGTGGAGAATTACTTTTCAAGATCGAAAATGGTGAATCGATTCAAAATTCTGCTCTCTACATCACCACAAAGTGGGACTCTGATATGGCCGTGTCGTCGTCAAAGTTGGCTTTCAATATGCCTTCCTTCAATGGCGGTGGCGGAGCAGGGGGCGGTGGTGGCGGTGGCGGAGGTGGATTCTCGCGTGATAGCCACGGTGCATCGAATTCGGCACTCACAGCAAGCGTTTCGTGGAAAATGACAGAACACATTGGGGCCGTCATGTATGCAAAGTATGAAAAGAAGCTCAACTCTGCGTGCAACATCAATTCACCTGAAGATTTAGCGATTATGCTGTATCGATACATGGATGCCCCGGTGTGCTACCCGAAATTCGGTAAAGTTCCCTGTGGCAATGGATTCCAATCGTGGGACGGGATTTTGAAGGGCCTTGGCTGTGATTCTCATCACGTTGCCGAGGGACAACACGAGGACAGCGACAAATTTGTCGATGGCCTACACGATTCAATGCGCCAATACATTTCTCAGGATAACTACTCCTACAACGTCCCGCCGTGGACCTTTAACAATCGTGGTGGTAGCGTCTTCTCCTTTGGTGTCGAACCACGTTTTCTGATCCTGGCACGCGCTATCATCGGCACCAAACCCCTGATTTCACAGACCTCGGTACAGAGCATTTTCGACCACTTTGTGCTTCAGACTGTCAAAAACCGCATCCCAGCCACTGTGTACCCGTACTGCACACTCTTTACCGGCATGCCCGACATCAACGGCAATGGTCTCAGTATGCAGAAGATCGACGAGGAAGAAATGTATCGCGACCGCCCGAGTACACTCTTGCGTTCTCTACCTTGCGCCTCCATCAAAGATATGTCTGCCGCATCGATCCCGGGCATTTCACCGAATGGCACCATGGTCGAAGATATGGCGGTGCTCAATAAATTCCAGCGCATTTGTCAAATGGTTGACATGAATTTCGATGCTTTACATCTCGATGACCTTGCACCTCCACAGCTCCCGTTTTACACGTGGGTGTACCTCGAGCTCGTACAAAAGACAGACTCTCTCGACCAAAGCAAGTTCGACGCGTCTAAAGCCCGGTACAAGAAAACGTGCATTTACATTGATCCAAAGAATAATAAGATCACGCGGTTCATTTCGACTGCAACCTTTGCACGCACGCGCGATCGCGATCAGATTGACTTGGCGGATCCCGATGCCAACAAAATGCGTTCACAAAACAAGGTGTTTCGAGACATAACTGACACTGTCATGCCCCTCAAAAAGGGCTTCTTCCGCTACGCTCCGATCTACAATCGTGCCGGAACGCTCGTCTACGTGGATGGTGTGGGTTATCTTGTTCTCGTACCTTGGCGAGTGGAAGACACACACATGCCGGCCGGTCAGTATCCCACGTGGCTCAAATCTGTGTACCTCAATCCGCAAAACATGTGCTATCTCGCCGTCTCTGAGGGCCTTGATCTTCACGAAACATCATCATACATCCAGAATCTTCAGACCCACAGCTTTGAGGTACTTATCTTTCACACACATTAGAAAATTCAACACCCTCTCTCGTGTATAAATATGTGACCCGTATGCTTGTGCTACCATAACATTACAGGTCACTTTGGAGACCGACAAAGCGCACAAACTGCCGATTTTCGTCAACATGGCCGACCGACAGAATTTATTCACGACGAGTCTTGAGGTGAAGCTAGAACTTTCACCCCAGGCTGTAGAATCGCACATTGTCGGCGTGGGCACGCTGCTTTATCTCGACCTACAGCATCCTGCTATTCCAGCCGAACTCAAGAATCACCTCCGTTTCGTAAAGCACATTGGTAATGACACGCCGTCGCCTAGCTCGGTCGACAACGTTTTGTACGGCACCGAATTGCACCGTTTTGCAGGCCGGTGCGGGAATCACAAACTCTTTCAGGCTGTGCTACAATGCATGCTGCTGTACGAGATGCCAGAGTCAGTGGTCGCGCACAATGATTTTTGCGACATCGAATCGCAGGTGTGGGTAGGTGTCCGTCAAGTGGCTGACTTTAAAAGCAAACACAAGTTCTCCACTCGCTACCTCACTGTTCCGACAAAGGCACTGGTGTCACTAGAAAAATTGGCCACGGTCGGAATGTCCGTAGCCATGTTCGAGTCGTGCTTGAAATGATGAACAACAAACGACAGACGCACTTCTGAATTTCAATAGTGCTTCAAGCAAATGCATGCAAATATTTCTTGAGACATAATAAAATCGATTGCTATCAAACACCCACAGAATATAATCATTGTGTGTGTAAGTTCACTTTCTCTGACAAGCGCCTCTGTGCTGAATCCTATATAAGACGAAGTTTTGTTGCTGCGATGAATCGAACATGTCTATTGTAGCATGCGGGTACGGGTTTACGCTGCTAGTTGCAGAGGACGGCAGTGTGTTCTCTTTCGGATTGAATTATTCCAATCAATTGGGATCCGCTAGAATGGTAGAACATCGCTATCATCCGTATTGTCTACAAAACGACAAGTTGTTCGATGGTCTGGGGGTGTTTTTAGTTGCAGCAGGAGACAAGCACGCCGCTTGTATAACCAAGGATGGCTCCTTGTGGACATGGGGATGGGGGGGTGTCAAAGTGGATTTCAACCGTCGAATGGGCCATGGTCCAGACATTTGCATAGACACATCCAAGGGTGAATCGACACACGACATCACATTGGAATCGGGTGAACAGATCCAGTCATTCCGCAATCCTGGACGTCTTGGTAAGGAGCACTTTGAAAATTCCCCTGTCGTCGACGTGGCTTGTGCAAATCACACGGTGTTGGTATTGACAGCCGCCGGGGACGTGTGGACCTGCTCTTGTTCCGTTGATAGTGAAGAAAATCAAGTATCGTCGGAAAATACGTTTGTAAAAATTAATCCTGTTCATTTTGACAACAAGGCAATTACACGCATTGCTTGCGGTACTGACCATCAAATTGCTCTCAACAGCCAGGGCAAAGTGTATACATGGGGTGACAACAGCCACGGCCAGGGATGCAGAAAAAATTCGGAACCTACAAGTGTACCCAAGACTATTTGGGCAGGTCCCATATGGGGGGCTGCTGTCACACAAATATTTGGTGGCGAACAAGTGACAATCGTAGTCACGGCGAATGGACATCTCTATCAAACCAATCGCTACAATACTAAAGCTGGTGACGTTGGCGAACTGTGCCGTTTGGAATCACACGATAATTTTGAAACAACAGGTATCCGTTGCATTTCTAGTGAAAATGGTTACACTCTCGCCGTAACGAAACAGGGGAAATTACACACGTGGGGGTATGACAAGAACGATCAAATTGGACTGTCGAATCGTTTCGATGTCACAGATCCTATCATTTTTCCTATGCCGACTGATGGAAGCTTTATTAATGAAAACATTGCGGCTGTCGGTGTCTCGGCATCACACAAAGTCATAGTGAAAACCGATGGGACAGTATATACATGGGGACAGTCACATGGTCGCCTCATTATAACATACCCCAACTACGCTCCACTTGGTCTTGGATATAAGGCAGAGACTGAAAATGTAAAATGGCCCAGGCTGTTGAATCCTCTTTATTTGGCGAGTCTACGTATCGGGACGTGGCATGATTAGGTACAGCAACACGAGTGAGTGTATTTTTTCCCGTCACGTCGGATTAATGAGCAAGTTACATACACGACAAATTGCATACACACATCATCTTAATCCGTTGTATGCCACACGCAGTAGAGTCTGCCTGGAATCAGTTTCGATTTCATAGATAGTGTTGGGCGCGATCCGGTCCTGAAAAGCTTCGTAAATGGTTCTTTCTAAGGCGGTCTGTTGAATTTTGGCATTGATTATGACAAGGCGTCAGGTTTTGTTTATGAATAGCGTCACGCTCCGTTTGTGGATTGTAAACTCAATAAAATCTCAGATTTTATATATTAGTATGCTGCGTCGTGACATATTAGAGGCACTGGCGAATTTTCCAAATGCTGGATTATGGGGACACACAGGACCAAAGGCCTGTGTTCGCGATTTATTACAACATGGATTATTCAACGAATTGCAGATGTTCCCACGAATGCTTGTAATGCCAACGTTTATTATAAACAAACGTGTATTTTCACATATCATGTGGGTTATACTACGCTTGCTACTGCTGGTCAGTGAGCACGTTGGGTGCACGACAAATTGGACATGGCATTAATTTCTGATTCAACATGTCGGCGCACTCAGTGCAGAGCACGCGGTGATTGCAAGCACCGACACTCAACATAACCAAGTCGAGCGGGATTTCCAGACACACAACGCATTGTTTTTCAGTGAAGACCATAACTCCTTGATTGTCATGTGTCTGCAGTTCCATGCCAATCGCAGCAATGTACCCCTTCGCCACGCGCTCTTTTTGATACCGATAGCTCGCATGTCCCGTTGGCACACTACCTCCAAAGTCACCGACCAAATCAGTGGACCGAGTTTCTTGCGAACCAGCTCTTCCTGGTGGCATACCAATCCACACAGTGTGGCGACCAAACTCATTTGCTGTTTTTTCATCCACATCAATCGCTTTGCCTGGCTCTTTCTCACACAGGAATCTTCCATTGTAGAGCTGGTGGAAACTGTGAACATCTGCAATATTGGACGTTTCATCCATTTCATCCCACATCCAATCAGCACCGTAGTGATCCAAAACGTCTGCTTCAAACACATGCTCGGCGTCAACATCGCGCGCCGTGAAGTACATGCCTGTGGTGCGTTCCAATTTTTTACCGCATCCCACAACACCTATGGAATACAACCCAGGTTTAAAATCCACTGGAAGTTTCAAGATGAGATGTTGCACGGGAACAACGAATGGCCTGCTCATGCGATCATTCTTTGCGCAATCCAATGTGAGAATTTTTTGAAATGTTTTGCAGCGCTCCACGGTCCACTCGGTCGGCATGCCATTCTGGAACACTAGATTCTTGTCGCACTTGACATCGCCGTTCTTTTCCACAGGGAAGCAGTCCTTCTTGGAAATGAGTGCGATTTTGATGTTTTGAAAATCGGTCATCATCGTTCGTGTTACGGCGTTGTCTAGAATGGGTGCAGGCACAGCAACTGCATCAGACTTGCAACCGCGTATAGTTGAAATTGATTTCGTCTGTCCTGATAGCAATTCTTGCGCGGCTTCCGCTTGCTTCCGCTTGACTTTGGCTTCTGTTTCATCATTGGCATAAACATCGTTCCACAGGAAAAGCCAGAACGCCGAATTCTGCATGCGCTCCATGTGTGCCACTGCGCCGTTTGTTTTGCTTACTTTTCGGGGTAAATCGTTTTCGGGGTAATTAATGGGAGGTTTGCCCATTTTTGGCAATTCTAAAACGTCCGAACATGACGGTCCGTTTTTGCCATTCTCGATCAGATCCATTTGTTTGTCGACAAATACTTCTTTCTTCTTATATATGTAAGAGAGACGGTACGAGAGTACACTTTTTAATTGTACCAGTTTATCGTGATGAGTATAATGCAACATGTTTCTTTATAAGAAGCATTTGTACATCAATTTTTTATTTGGCAGAAAACGTAAAAACGGACGCTTTCAATCCAGCATTCGAAGTAAGGTATGGGGTGCAAAGTCCAAACAAATGAATCGGGGTCTTTGCACGTATCATTGATTCTGTATCATAAAGACAAAGTGTAGAATTAGAAATATTATACTCATAACGAGGAGCACTTTAATTGAAATGCGCGCCCCCTTTTCATAGTTTTCCAAGCTGACACTCTCGATGGAATTTTCCGTGTTTGATGTCGATTGACGAAGTGCCAGTACACGAGGTTGTAATTCCAGCCATTTAAAGATACATGCGACGCTCAAGAACAACATCATCCACGAAACATACAAACTCCATGAAATGAAGCCGTGCATCTCAGATCAGTTGTTTACTTCACTGCGTATTCAACTTATAAACGTCGTAGTACCGAGGACGGCAAACTACCACATGTAATGGCATATATATGTACATCACTTGTTCTCACACACACATTGGTATATAAAGTGTGTCACCAAGCCAAGCCGACTGTTTCACACCATGTCGAGAGAGGTGGTACTTTACAATGAACAGCCGTTTTCTGACCGGATTGCCAATTACATGCTCCTGGCAGAAAATGCGGCAGACATACGAGCCTCTCATGACACGAACTACAAAAGCGACCTAAGCCACTTGCTGTGGTGTTCGCACCCAAGCAATGAAATTACAAACGATAAAATAGAACTTATGAAAGAAATATTGCGTACGATTGCCACGGGGTTCACTTCCGATATGATCGTGAAAAAAATAGCATACCATCGAACAGCTATTAGATTCTTGGATCGCACAATTGCCGACGCACAATTGCCGACGCCGCAAACGTCACCAATGCAAATAGGTCTGATATACCATGCACCACACTACTCTAGAATTTCCTTGTGTCTTCGCAACCAACTAGAGATCCAGATAACGGACATTTTCCATCTGGAAATCGCCATAAAATATCGTGATATACATCGTTGGTGTGTCTCTATGTTGCACGCCGTGATCGCTACTCGTGTAAGACCCACCGCCGGTACATAGACTACGTTCGGCACTACATTTCAGACCACTTTGTCGAATTCGACGCATGTTTGCAAAACAAGTCATCTTTTGCAAGAAACTGATTTATTTAATAGGACAATTCAACGAGCATCTGCTTTTAGTTTTCATAAAGACAACCCAACACACCACTTTGTTACACAATTGCCTCATCGCGATCGTTTTCCCACGATAATATCTCGACAGCTTTCCTGAGGCGATTCAACTCCAGCCAGTACACACTGCTCTCTCCTGGAACGACAGCTTGGAGTGTCATACTATGGACCTTCGTGTCGTCCTGGTCCAATTGGCGCTTGCCGAGAAGGGTGTCTTTTACCTCAGCTATCTCGGCTGCCTCGGCATCGTTGGTCTTGACGACGTTTCCCGAGTGGCCGTTCCTGATGAAGACGCGCAATTGTTTGCGATCAAGATGTTCTGGATCATCGGCGTAGCACTTCTCAAGCAGCAAAACATGCTGCGTGGAGAGCGTCTTGAGCTCAAGCTTCGTCGTGGCTAACATCTCTTCGTTACGCTCGCGTGATGACTCCAATCCATAGATTACACCCTTTTTGAACTCCATGATTTTTTCAATTTCCTTCACCGACCAGCACTTGTCGAAAACATCGTCAGAAGAGTTTGGGGCGCACGCTCCAATCCATCCCAGGCGCATTTTCTTGGCTAACGGAGTTTCAACTTTGAGGGCATGTTCCATGGCAGATTTCTGAACGCGCCACGCCTCTTCATATTCCTGGTTCTGCTTAGTTGTCCAGTCTGCTGCGTTGATGATACAAAGACGGGGCCAGAGATCGCCGTAACCGATCCAGGCTGCACGGTTAGATGTGGCATTTCGCGATGAAGTACTCGTCTTGCTCATCGTGTGTGTACGTGCCCACTTTCGCGATGAAAGCGGCTAAATAAAGACCTTTTGCATAAATTGCTCAAAATAGATATTTTTGCTCCGTTTTGTGCCAAAATCCGCTTTATTAGAGATAAACTCGCGCAGTGCCAACTGGCAGCGTTGATTCAAGATTCAATACAAAGAAAGCCGAAGAGGAATCGCACCTCCAGATGATATTTCGCACCAGTACTAACTCAGCTCGCACATATACGTCCATCCCGTGTATGTGGAAGTTAATGGCCTGTCTTGCCATACACACACCCGTCTGGTGTGTGGAAGTTAGTGGCCTGTCTTGCCAGGAGTGCGATCAACCCACAATCGGTAGATCATCACACACTTCCTCTCTTCTTTCGAAAAGGCTCTTTTACTTACTTGGTCCCACCGTCAATTGCGAAGTTGAGGACAACAGCACTGCGTTGAACACGGATACCGCGTACCCAAAAATCGTACTCGCGGCGAACCAGACATACTCGAAACACTGAACAGTAAGGCACTTGACCATACGGAGCAGATAGCAGATGATACCGTATGTAGAAAAATCTCCATACTCCACCTCTGTAGACACTTCGAGAGCGTTGCCATCGTGTGACTGTAGAAAAGGAGCAATGGCGCTCAGTCTTGATTCGACAGATTCAAAAAGTCCTTGGAAAGAAATCTTCAGATATGCAAACGTGTTTGTCGTAGTAGGTGCAAGATATTCGATCAGGTGTTTGACGAGAAATTTGCCCACGATAAGCAGACAACGAATCATGGTGCGTAGAGACATGTCTGGGTGCCAGATTTCTCCAGTCACGTAGAAAGCGATATTACACCCCGTCGTCCGGAAAATAGTCGAGTGCACAAGGCACAACGACCACCAACACATGACCACAAAGATGCAAAGCAAAAATGTATTCACGATTGTCCGGCAGCATTCCAATACCTCCCGCAACTCTTGGATTCTTTCCGCACAGAATTGTGTCCTCATGTACGTGTCTACATTTTCAAACGCACGCGTCAATTTCTTGGACTGTTCAGAGCACTCCGCCATAAAAACAGAGAGTGTCTGTACGAACAAACTGATAAACACGAGAAAGGTCCATTCCACAAACGCGATTGGCATACGTAAGAACATTTTGACAATCCAAAAGAGGCATTCGAAACTCATCTTCGCCAGCTCCAGCACCTCTTTCACGAGGTGAAACGTGTAGACAAACGGAAAATTGAAGATGTTCAAGACTACAATGAATGCAGCGTCGAAAAATTCGCCCAAAGACTTGAATGCAAAGCGGACGCGGTTGCAAATACCTACAAGAAAATTGCAGCCTCGTTCCAGTACCCACAAGCACACAGCCAGCCCACACATCATGCAGGTCTGGATCCGCCCACTGTGCTGACAAAGCGAGCGGAGCACCGCTGCAATCTTATGGAAGACTGCAATGACGAACAGGTCCACTTCGAAATTCGAAATCATTTCCAGCAACCAAAAAAGCATGATGCACAGCGTGAAAAACGCCACCGTAAGCACTGACAAGGGATTCTGCTTCATGATGGCCACAAGAAACTCGTGGTCCGTTGTCGCCTCGTGAGTGGTATTCGACATTGAAGTAAAAGAGGATGAAAATGTGTGTGTGTGGTTGGTGCAAGGGGCGAGCCCAAAAACCTGATAACACCGGATTTTATGCGCAAAACGCCGTCTGTTGAATTTTCCTAGTAATTACTCTCGGACAATATCGCAAACGATGGGAGCGGAACGTCGGACTTATATACGTATACCATTAGAAACAGATGTGCGTGAGAACAACAAAGTCCTGATGGAACTGGACGGATGTAGTATTGAAATAACAAGACTTTACAAAGAAATCTGTCAACTTGACAACACGAAAAAGTGCATCGAAGATCGACTTGTTATTGCTTTATCTAGTCTGGCGGAATGCAGACGACGGTATCTTCTATTACTTTCTGAAACATCAAGCAACGAACGCATCGCAGATAATGACTCTTGTTCCTATGACACGGTTGCCGCGCCCAATCTTATATAAATCAACCCAGCCATTTGTAACATACCAAGAAGTCTTTATGAACATATTTAATTCTTCAAAATGGCAGGCGGGTCATTATACAAAAGACAATCAAACAATTCTGTATGACGTGCCTGTGCTTTTGAATGAACGTATGCAATCCTGTGTGTTGGAATCCAACGAATATCAAAACACACACAATGAGTACATAAATGCCTGTCGGCAATTGAGGTACCGCATTTTGCAGTTGCACAACAAAAGAGTTGCGCTGGATGCAGTTGATGCATTCCTTGCATCTCGAACAAATGCGCATTCAGACCCTCACGTATCAAAGCCCGCTGTCATGTCCAGTGCGATGAAACTGAGGTTACAGCAGCACGCTTCGTTGATTTCATTAACAGTGTCACGACAAGTACGTGAAAACAAATTTCGTACTGCCCAAGAACATATTCAGGATCTCAAAGATTTGCGAACCAGACACGATCTTGCTCTGAACCAGCTGCGCACGCGCATAGAGTCTCATATACTTCCCGATTGTCTGTAATACGGCGAAAAAGCATATGGCCCGCTTTTTGAAGATGTGGACAAAAACATACGCTTGACGGTGTGGTTAGGGCGAGCATTATACAACATTGCAGAATTCTGAAAGAGACCATGGCCACCCTCTTGTCGTAAATGATATCGCTCATTTGAAGGGCCGGTCCGATCGAATTCTTCGTGCGCATTTATGACCGTGTGTACGGACGGTGAAAACAAATAGGACAGATCAGGAGGAGCGAGAATGGTTGGAAGATAATGCATGCGCGGGTCTAGTACTGAAATTGCATGAATCTGCAAAGTTTCTCCTATGTATGGTAGAACGTCGTTCATTTTCAATTTGTGATCGAGAAGTTTGAAGATTGGGGTGTTGTCACCATTTGTAAGTGCACAGGGCGCCAATAGACATGCATTCCAGTGAGTTACGTGAATCTGGTTGTCAAATGCTAATATGCGATACACGTAATTCAAAAAATCAAACACGGTGAAGTTTTCTGCGAGGTCCGAGACATTTGCATGGAACCATGTTGACAGCAATATGCCAACTTGCACGGGATGGTGACCTACAAAGACGAATGGCACAATGGAAGAGCGAGAATCTGTGGACACGACTTGCTGTTTGCATGCACAACACGTTTTGGTCGAAAGGGGCATCTTAAGCGAATTTATTTTCATAAAAAGCTTCATTTATATACCTCAGCAATATGAAATCGGTTGTTTTAGGAAATGGTCATAACGTTGCCGATCAAGATAGGAAATTCGTTTATTATGTGCAAAGGGTATATACCTTGCATTAAAAAACACTCGACACTTGACTCAAAAACTAGAGAATTAATCGGATTCATCATGGTTGTCATCGCTCATAGGGTGAACGGAAATTCTGTGTATTCCATGGTGTCCATTTCGGCTGGTCCAGTCAAGAGAAGCTTGCTTCTGCAGACGCATCATTAAATCAGGTATGTTCAGTGGCATCATAAAACTGGCGCCAGGACACCCTTCTTCCTCGTGCATGTAGTAGGCGACAATAGTTCCAAATGCACCATGCTCAAAAGGATTGGAGCCCTCGTGGATGAAGACGTTGCGGAAAAATTGCTCCATGACCAAGTTGTGGCCAAGTTGCTTTCTCTTCTCATACGCATCCTCGTCGAAGCAAAACGTGAGAAGATCACGCGGAGCGTCTTCGCCGGTGCTGATGGTATACTGTTGCAAGCAGACCTTTTCATTATAATAGTTCGTCTTCAAGTAACCGAAGCAGTCGTGGGTTGCAATTTCGAGGACTTGAATGTCATCCAGGGTCTTTGTCCGGGGAGTTGCCAAGAATCCAATGTAAGTCGGCGCCAGTCCGTGTTCGTTTGCCTCTTCCTCCTCCTCTTCATTCTCTGGGTCGCTGTAATCGGAAGGGTGTGTGTCTGACATTAAATCAAATGCCTTTGCGTGGCAAATCTGCTGTGTGTGTCAGCATCGGTCAAAAATGACACTTTATAGACAGAAAAGCCCAAATTCTATTTGCGGAATTGGTAGATATTTTGACTCCCGCAGCACTTTAATGATGAAGACTGAAGCATACGAAGCTGTCTATAAGATGCCAACGCACTGGACGGACATCGACCCAGAGCACGAAAAGAAGCACTCTCGTTTTATGAAGATGAATGATAGCATCACTCGATCATACCGCCGATTTCAAACCGAAGTCCTGGTGGAAATTAAGTGTAATCTCATGGACATTAATCAAGAAAAGAAACGCGTGGAAATAACAGTGGCGTGTGCGGACATGAGCTACGAGCTTATTCGTTTTGCGTCCACGGATTTAGTTTTACGTTTCGTAGATGCAGATATGAAAGAGCAGACTCTGCAATTTTATGCAGCCGAGAGCGAATGTGTGAATCACAGACACCGGCCGCACAGTGCAATCAATTGCGTGCCGGTGACACATATTTCCCTGTACCTGACAAGCAAGACAGACATTCCTGGCAGCCTTTTGATACATAAACCAATCGCCGATTGCACCCTGACAGTGTGCGGGCGTGGAGTTTGGCCACAGAAAATTAAGTCGTGGGACCAACTCTCTCGTCTGGAAGTAATGCATAGATGCTACATGAAAATGCTTTTCAGCGAGGAAAGTGTTGCCGCGGCGTATGACATTTACAATGTTCGTATCGATGGTGACATTTTGTTACGGATGAAAGAGGAGGGCGAACCACTGTCCCGCGAACAAAAACAAAGTCTTAGGTTTTTGCAGGATTTACACGATTTATCTGTCGATTTGGCATACTAGTATGCACGGTGTTTTTGTGGTGCGTTTGGTCCACGGTGATTTTGTGGTGCGTTTGGTCCACGGTGATTTTGTGGTGCGTTTAGCCACATAACAGACCCTTCATACACGAAAAAAAAACGTTTCAAATTTTTCATTCTAATTGTGGCAATCAAAATATTGCCGGTGTTGTTTTTTAATAAAACACCGAAATTCGACAATAATTTCAACACATCGCAACCCGTGTAAGTGGCACGATTTTGCGTTTGCATATATAAGTTGGAACTTGCATCTTATTTGTGAAAGCCTGCAGACACCAATGGGATCCAGTCGGAAACAAAAGCAAAGCAAGGCTAGTGCTAAAAGCTCGAATTCTCGTGCAAGTAGAAACGGCGCCGCTGCTGGAGATGGTCGGAGGCAAGCAGCAGTCGCCGACGCTCCACCCGATGTCATGGAGGAGGTAGAAGTTGAATACGATGTTGACGATGCCGAGTCTGGAAACGCACATATGAACATGACAGAAATTGGACAAGACGCTACAATTTCGCAGGAAGTGTTTGATGGTGGTGGTGTGCGTGCGTTGTCAAAACATAACATTCTTGAACTTTTTTCAGCCGAAATCATAGAAAAAATTGGCATGTGCATTGGCCCTTGGATGTACATCTTGGCTCGATTTAATTCCATCACTGCAATGCGCAGGTATGCTCAGCCATACACTGGAAAGATACAACGAATGCCAGCTTCCCTTGTGTCGATGTTGCCGATGCAGAAATTGATTGGCGCACCCTATGACATTCGCAGGGATGAATATCACGTTGATAGTGATGACGAGTTGCCTAGTGAAGATGAATGTTTACGACTTAATGCGAATGATGCTCTTCTCTTTCCAGCCATGGACAGAATCTGTCGACAGAAAACAGAATCCACACGAGCTGGTCGTTTGATTCGGGAGATTGTCAAGCGGTACCCACAGGCACTCTTCTCCCAGAACGATAAGGGTTGTACACCGCTGCACGAGTTTTTGAAACGTCCGTATTGGCGTCATTGCATATCCACCCATCACCTACTGTCCGACAAGAACGATCCTATGCGGAGTACCGCTGGTGTCGAACAGAGATTGGTTCAGAACAAAAAAGGGTTTACGGCACTTCATTTGGCGTTAATGTACTCCAAAAATCTTTCTGTGGGCGATCTAAATGATCTTGTTGACGAGCGGAAGGAGGTGCTGTGTATGCCGAGTGTACAGGGTTGGATCCCACTGAAGCTCTTGTTCATGAGACAAATCCCACTGGTTTCGGTGGAATCAGTACTGACGCTGTTACATGACGCATACCAGCGCTCCAGTGCCAATGACACAATACTAAGACACAACCCAAATAGGTCTGGTACTTGCCTGCATTTTGCTCTGGCTGCCGGCAATGGGAAATTTCCTACCGCTGACGTCTCTGCCATACAAAGTCAAAACGAACACAGACGAGTGCGAGCCCTATTGCCAGTATTGATACCCCTGCTGATTTACACTACGGACTCCGATGTGCTGTTGGCCCACCAGTGTGAAGAGAGTGGATCGGTGCAGGCGATCAACCGGGAGTGCAGCCATATTCCTCTTCACCTTGCTCTGTTATGGGGCATGGAACACAACATAATTGCGCTTCTCATTGACGAGGACCAGAAAACACTCTTTACACACACTGCTAGTGATAATGCTGGTCACCTGCAGGGTGACTTGCCTCTACACCTAGCAATTAAAACCCGCAGGCCACTATGCACGCTGAAAATTTTAATTGACACACATGCCTCTGTCCTCTCGGAAGCAAACTTTGCAAAAGATTGCGCATTGCACACTGCGCTTCGAAGAGCGGCTATTAAACACAGGACAATCCACAACACCCATTATAGTGAAAATGTCCTGATATATCTCATCGAACGGGGCATGGCATCCAACGCTGACTTTCTACTCACCAAGGGTGGGGGCGACGATACTGCTCTGCATTTAGCAGCACGACAGGATGCATCATACAAAATCATGCAAACGCTTGTGAACGGGGACAAACGAGCTTTGACAACAAAAAACACGTTTGGTGGATCGACGTTCTTAGTGGCAGATACCCCCTTGCACGTGGCCCTAAAACACCGAGTGGCAATTGACGTTTTGAAACTCCTGGTGGACGACAACGAAGATGTGCTTCACTTGACAAACAGTGCTGGTGACCTGCCACTCCATCTCGCCGTCGGTATGTCGGAGGACATCATTTCACTGCTTATTCCCAAATCTGAAGACATGCCCGATGCACGAAAGGTTTCAAATTCAATTGGCAGGACGCCTCTACATTGTGCTCTTGCTGCCTTTGCTCCCATCACCACGATTCGTCTTCTCCTTGACAGCATGGCGGTTTTCATGACAGACGAAAACGATCTGACCCCGTTACATCAAGCAATTTTGTGCAATGCAAGCGCAGAAGTTGTTGCTCTTTTAATAAAGAGCCAGTCACTACTCTGCTTAGGTGAAACGGATCCTCGATTATGTCTGGATGCCGATGGACGGACTCCGCTGCATCTTGCCGTGCAAGCAGCATGTACTGATGTCAGGCGGCTTTCGCTCCTCATCGACCCTGGTAAGGAGACACTTTTGATTCGCAATCGAGATGGTGATACTGCATATCATATGGCTGCCCATCAGAAGGCGCATATGCCATCTATCGTCTTTGACACTCTGTGGACCGTGATACCTGCTCTTGACGAAACGCAGCCTGCGGTTGATGTGCGGCTGTGTGTCAATCTGAGGAAAAACACACCGTTGCACCTGGCCTGTTTGCAAAGCAAAGACATTGACACACTACGATTGCTCCTGGACCCCCACCGTAAGGTGCTTGATATGCCCAATTGCAACAAACGCATGCCATTGCACATTTACAAAGCTTCCGACATTGCCATTACGAAGCTGCTTGTGACAGACAGTAATCTCTCTAAGGTGGACGAGTTAGGAAACACTCCTCTTCACTGTGCATGTGACGACGTACATGTCCGCCCTGAGGGAAAGTTGGAAATTCTGATGTGTACGCAGAATGACTTGCTGCGAACCGTCAATGATGTGGGTAGCCTGCCGATTCATATGCTTCTCAAGAATGCGAATTGCGCGAAGATCGCTACAATCGCCGAGATGAGGACTCTGCTTTCTCTCGCCGACGCTGAAAGCCCGCATTTGAATCGCCAAGATGTACGTTTGTGCCGTAATGAAGCAGGCGCCACAGCATTGGATCTCGTAGTCAGGCACCGGACAGACAATTTTGCTATGATGTGCCTTCTAGTTCATGGTGCTGACGAGTCTCTACTATGTCCACCTCATCTTCATTCGCCGCTGCATGCATATCTTATCGCAACGGATGAAAAGCATGTGCGTAAAAATGCAATTCGATTGCTGCGCGGTGAAGATCACAAGGTGCTGCTCCTGCGGAACACGTCGATTTCGGACGAGCTTCCTTTCCACACTGCCCTGCGTATGCATTATGACATTTCGATCATTTCCATGCTACTACCTCCGTTATATTCCGACCGCTCGATGTTTTCGGGCGCATCTGACGAACAAGTGGATGCTTTACACACACGCGCACGTTTGTCAGCTCTGCATCAGTATCAGTCCAGTAACCCGCATACTGGCGGACTGTTGACGAGGGGATCGTTTGTGCACAACACAAATTCACCGCTCCGTTTCGCCATGTACATGCAAGCATCGCCGCCCGTACTGAATCTGGTCAAAGTACACTTTGAAGCCTTGTTCCCGCTGACACAATTTGATGATAGAGGTTGTACAATCATGCAGACTGCGGTTGAGAGGGGATCTTCTGCTTCAATCTTGAATTGCATGGTAGATAGTGAGGGCAAGGTGCTCTTTATGCGCGCTCGGACGGAGTCTGACACACCTCTGCACCGGTTGTTGAAATGGAATGATATGCAGAGATCCATGCGTTCCAATTATACAATGGAGGCATTAATGCGTGCCGTGTCTGTGTTAGTAGACACTCCACGATTGATTCTGCTTGAGCAAAATGCCAGCAACGAAACGCCATTGCACTTGGCTCTTGAGCGGTACGTTTCACATGATTTAGTGCGTTTGCTACTCGATGCCGTCGACGGTGTACCACGCTGTAGGGAAAACGTCGAAAGGGCCATCGTGTTACAAAACAACAATGGATATACGCCACTGCATTTGGCATTAAATATCATCGCCGCAATGCACCATCTCGAGAACATTCAGGATTGGTGTTCCCTGTGCAAACTTCTGCTCAACCCAGTGGTACTCATGAAAGTGGATTTTCACGGAGACACTCCACTACATCTAGCAGTGAACCTGCAATCATTCCCAAAGTCAGAAAAGCTCTGTCTTATTGACGCGGATCAAGATGTTTTGCGTGTTCAAAACAAGATAGGTGCCAACCCATTTCACATAGCGTTGGACTACATTTTGGTCAAAGATGAGATGCCGTTGTGGTTGATTGACGATAAACAGGAGGTGCTTTTGCAGCAGAACAACAATGGACGAACACCGTTACTATCGGCACTGCACCAGGGATTTTTAGACGTCACTGTGCTAGAACACCTGGTGGACAAGGATGAAAAAGTCTTGGTCCGCTTCGACAATTCAAATTTCATACCTCTACATGCGGCGTTAAAACATGCTGATAAATGCAGCGTGCCGTTGATTTTAATGCTGTTGAGCAACGCTCACGCTGTCGATATTATAAAACACAAAGCAAAAAATGGGCGCACAGCACTCCTGGAAGCGCTCGCGCACAATGCTGACATTTCAATCGTGCGTATATTATTGACACTGTCGCCGTTTCCGCACGAGCGGTCCATTGCCCTGCTCCATCAAGACTCGTCGCTCCAGACAGCTTTACACATTGCATTGAAAGAACGGGCGCCGCTCTCAATTACTAGACTTCTGATCGATCCACAGCAAAAGGTGCTGACGCGGTTCGATGCTTTCCACCAAACCCCACTTCACGTTGCACTCCTGCATGATGTGTATTTGCCTGAAGCGTTAATTTTTGTGGATACAGAGCGCACTGTGCTCATAGAGAGCGTAAACGCAACACAAGAGCAGCCATTACACTTGGCACTTCGATACACACCCGCGGATCGCTATGTCGAATGTCTTGCACACATACCAATGCTTATTGATATTGATCAAAATTTACTAGTTTTTACGGACGACTTCAAATGCCACTCGCCTTTACATATTGCGCTGAGAAAAATCCCACTGGACTTGTTGTTGAACTCGTGCGATCGTCTGTGTCACTTGATAGACGTAAACCAAAGAGTGCTTACCATGCAAAATTATAGGTCGAAAACCCCATTGCATATTGTTCTTAAAAGGCTCCCACGGGACGTCGATATGAAGTGCTTGGAACTGCTCCGTATGCTTGTGGACAAAGATCAAGCGGTACTCGATGTAGGATGGCCAGAGAACAAGCACGCAAGACGACAATTTGAGCTACGTATGACGAACCGGGACAACAATGCAATACTCGACAAGACAGTCGTCCGCGCTATTTTCCAGCTCTTGACTGGCAGCCCCCGTGCTTGACCAAATATGCATGTTTGTACTTGATGTGGCGCAGTGGGCGGAGGCCCTTTCAACCAGTACATGTGTCGATATGGGCCATACAGCCGGCAGTGCCGCGGCGCCACAGTCGAAAGAATGTATGCGTATATATATATATATGTGTGTTCGTATTAGATAATGCTTGGCGAGTCGACTTGTGCTCTAAGTAGTCGGTTGAATGTACAAACCCAGCCTATCGTAATCACCCGAAACAATTACATGCAGCATGTTACGGGAAAAATGGATTGTTAGAAAATGCGTCGGGTGGAAGACAGTTATAAGTGCGAATAAATGAGTACAATCTTTCATAAAATCCACATTCTACAACTATATAGTCCATTTTTTGTGAAAAGTTGAAGTCGTTGACTTGTGACGGGAAGAGTGGAAATATCGTTTGTCTCCAAAAAAATCGATGTAACAAAACAAAGTGTGTCTTGTGCTCATGTTGGATCGGACTTTTCTGGATTATGGTTTTAAATAATCCCAACGCGTGGGAAATGCTGTAGATGACATTATTATTTTCCCGCCGAAGGTTATCATTCACCCAGATGCTGTCGGGTACTGACATGAGCGCGTGTGCGCTTTTGATCAAGCCCTGTAGGACACACATGTGTGTCTGCAAGGGTGCTTGTTCTGTGTCTTCCAAGTAAAAAAATATTTCGATGTCTGGACCTTGGTCTTGGGAAGGTTGTGCAATACTGTTGCGGATACAATTTGGGGCTGATGGGCACGTGATGTAGAAAACAGATGTGGTTCTTAAGATATTCGCACAATCCGTGGGGATTGTAACCCATGCATTGTCAACAAACACTCGCACTTTTTCAGTACTCTCGCATCGTTGGACCACTATCGAATCATCCACAAGCGTGATGGAAGTAAGCGGATGAAACACGGTAGATGGCAACATTTTATTTGTGGTACTTACTTGTAGTACACTTCCATTCATTTCATATTTTTCAATATTCGGACGATTGTCCGCACAGTACACTTTCCACAACACTCTGACCATCACAAGTTAGCTAATTCGACCCTAAGTATTTATATAGTTTCTGAATCTTGAAGCATATGCAAACATATTTTTTATCGTATGTTATTTGCTAGAATTTGAGTTTATGGGGCGTTGAAAGTGCTTGTTTGTCTCGTTACCGACGCGATAAAGCCAAATAAAAAAAGTTTCGTTAATTCAATGTGGACCCCACCGACATTAGAGTAGCATCGCAAACGTATAAAAGTAAGAAACAATGCGTATAGCCACCTCGAATAAAATGAAGGTACAGCAATCAGCGGCATGTCCAATTTGCAAGATAGGAGTACAGGACGGTCCTGACATGGATGATTATACAGAAAATTGGAAAGCATGGCATGAGCACCTATTGACGTTGGAAGAACAGTCCGAAGCTTGGTTGTATTACAAAAGAAAAGAACCAATCGTGACTCACAAAGTTTCAGGAATGGACATGGTTCACTGGCTTTGTCGTGAATGCCTTTACAGACACAACCCTGCCACCGGTGTGTTCAATGTTAAGGACTGTCCCATATGCCATCATGAAATAACCACTCCTAACAGAGTGGTAGGTCTTGTGGCAGGAATCGACGAATTTGCCCACGAAGATATCATTGACACCTTCGAATTCGATGTCCGCAGCCAGGAGGAGGACAGCGATGATAGCGTCAGTCGTGACAGCAGTCCGGTCGAGGAAGAGCCTCGCGAAGTCGCAGTATATATTGCAGGATACGCTAGTATTTGGCTCAAAACTTGTATACTAGCGAACGAAGTGTTAATACAAAACGCTGCCCATGCTGCCGGGCAAGATATCACCAATCCGTCTGTTTTCACTGTTTTTACGCGCGTCGCTCCGTACACAATCTGTGGGGGTGATCGAAAAAACTGGGCTGTCCAATTTTTGGAACACTCTGTTGCACAGTTAGAATGCATGCACCCAATTCCGCGTCACGACTGGACAAAGGGATCGTTCTTTGATCATGCTGTAGGAGCTGGAAGATACATTTTGGCCGGACAGGGGTACGATGAAAATGGTAGCATCCTGTCTCCTCTGTTAGATTTCGCACCCGGTGGAAAACATGCGGTCCAGATCCAAAATTTCCAGAGTGAACTGCAACATGAAGACAGCGAACACAATCTAGAAGTTTACGCATCGGCATCTGTGTTTTTTTTAATGACAATAATCACTGAACTTTTTGCTGCCGATCAACAAGCGTTGGCCATTTTCAATAATTTGGCTCGGCTCCACACACAACATCACCTGTCCCAACCCGATTTCACCAAACGAGACTATGTAAACCGGGTCTTCATCACTCTCGACAACATCATTCAGCAATACAATGTATCGGTATATCCTAATTGTGTCTACAATCGTGAAAGTATCATGCGAGAAGAGGGGGGTATGATACAGAACATAATCGCCCCTAGGCCCTGGGTGATCATGCAGATAATCCAGTTGGAACAAACGCAAAGTTACCACGACGAAATGGGATATGACGTTCAAAACCGGTGCGTTTCAAAAGCTCTTCGTTCTCAAATATTCTTATAATATATAGCTTGTTCTGCCTTCTGGATACCAGTACACGATAGAATGTACAAACGTTACAAACACGTGTGCAATGTGAACTGTGTGTTCATGTTTGTTTTCATATACTCGACATGTAAATCTGACACTGATTATCTCATAATCGCATGCACACAGAACGCAGTGGCAAAGCGGGGTACGAACTATACATGTCGATTTATCCATTGTCCGATGTGCATCTATCACGAGAGAGCAATGGGCTGCCAACGTCATGACATTCTATCAGCAAATGGATGCTCAAGGTAGTAGAATTCTATACAGGGTGTCCAGCGTAGAAAATGTATCTACCGTCACAAAATTACTAATCGCATTTGCGGCTGCAGACCGCGAAGAGTTGGATCGTGGCTCTGTAAAATTGCTACGAAATGAGTTAATATTCGAGGGCATCAAATTCGGGTTACTGGCAGTCTAGACACAATGTACGAGTTTGTGCTGCCAGACCTACATTTCCATTACTGCGTTTGTCGCACGAAGTCGTACTTTTTGTGATGATGATTTTCAAACACATCCGCACCAGAACTTGCACTACTGCACTAGAAAATATACTGAAACTACGAAATACCGAGAAACAATGTCACCGTCATAGTAACGCGTGCGCATTTACCCGGAGCGTCTTTTTCTATTTCAAGACCTTCCTCACGTTGCTTTTAGTCCATAATAAGATTTCAAGAATCTCATCGGCGCAACATGACCTCACTTCCACAAATCCCACGATCGTTTCCGGCTGCCGAACGCGACGCCGCGCTGGTGCTGTGTTTGTTACGATATACTGATAATATAAGGCACGATGTACGGGTACACGATACACATCAACTTATCATCCGGTACGAAACACATTCATGCAACGTTCTTCAGATCGCCACGTTGTTTAAACAAGGACACACGCGTATCCAAGATCTGAAACACGAAATTGCGGCACTGTTCAATCTGGGACAAGGGTCGGTGGATGATTTCATCTTACAACACGAAGGCATGTCCAGCGAACTCGAGAATTCTGTCACACTTTCATCACTTCGATTGCACGGTGTGACTGTGTTGCGCATGTCGACTGCATTCCACCGATAAGTGGAGAGTGATGGCATTTTTGGGGTTTAATCAAAATCCGTGTTGTATAAAAATTGTGTGCCTGTCTTGTCAAAAAACATTTTATCCACCACACTATGAATTAACGTGTCTTCGGTCCGTCGCATCCAAAAACATGGCCATGTCTCGTGATTTGGGACGTTATTTTGAATTTGATGAGACCAACAGCATCCACACGGAAAATAGTACGATTCTTACAGAGGTGCGCTCAAAACGCAAAACACCCAGCTTTCCGACAGACTATTTATTCCACAGAATCGTATACTCCCCCTATCAACCTTGTATGTATCTCTACGACGAAAAACGTCAGCGCAAATACAATTTTACGTACGACTTCACTCTCGAAGAACTGAGTCTTACCGCAAACGATCTGGTTCAAGAGACAATTCTCTTCCTCACACGAGGACATTCTGTGCGCAACGTTTTGTGCACGTGCAATCCACGTTTGTCGTACCGCCGATATCTCGACTACGGGCTGAATGTGGCATGTGCTCGGAACGCTCCTCTCCAAGACTGCCGTGTTTTTGGTGGCGTATCAACTTCGTGTCAACTCGACGCGTACTCACAGCATCAATTTACTAGTGAGCAGGTATGTACCGAGCTCGGAATATCGTCCTTGACAGAAACTTTTATTCAAATCCCATTTCGAAAAAATATCCGCGACGTCCTGAGACACTCGGGAGAATTCGTCTTGCGTCACACAGACGGGGACGTAAAAGAGATCTGGGAGTTGAGCGATAAACACACCGTTGACGACAAAGCCAGCCTATTTCGTTATGTGCAGAAGAATCGTCTGGGCGTCGCCACCAATGACCCAAAAATACAATACCCATTATTGACATTTGATGTACAAAATCTTGTGCGAGAGGGTAGCCTGATGCATCTACGCACACAGGGCATGCTCTATGCCGTTGCAAAGATACATGGACAGGCAAAGTGCGACGACGATTTGGTGGCACTGTGGAAAAAGTGCAAAACATGACGATTATTATGTGGTATTTTGTACTTGTCTCGGTTCATCGCACGCTCGCATAAAATATATATATTCAATACGTTGATAGCCGCACAGTCACGAGATGCCTATAGTAAAGTTACAAAAACATACATCTTGTAGACACTATTCGCTACCTCGCTTTCGTGTCTACGGTACATCCATAGCAGGGGCATGGTTTCATTTATTCGACGCGTCGGTGAACGCAGCAGCATTGCGCGAAGAAATATTGTTCAGGGAAAATTTATATAATCCAAACGTGGAAGTTCGTCTTTTCGCGAAACAAGACGGGAAATGGGGCATTATGAACGAAACGCAGGTCCTCGGGCCTAATCGTGTGGTGATCCCCTACATCATTATCATGAAAAGTTCATTCTAGACACATCACATGTGTTTTCAGAGTGTCTCGTCGTGACGGTCTTAATATATAATGTGTTAAAGTGAATCTGGATCTCGCACGATTTTCTGGCCCTTTAAGGAGATATGTGGCCCAGTAAATTCTTCATACCGGTTGATGCCGCTCGTGAGACTCGAAATTGAAACAGGTCCTGCATCATAACCCGTAGCACTTCGTCGTTAAACTTGTCGTCGCTGTAAGAAGTTTCGCCACCGGCTGCGGCAAATTTGCAGTATCGTCCCATTACAAATGCTTCGGCACGGTCTTGTGCCATTCCATGCCACCGTCCGATGGCCACTTTTTTGAAAGCACGCTTTTTGATGGCACGTGGTCGCCAATTCCCACCCGTGTGTACAGTGTAGCCCAGTGCGATGATATCTTCCGCTTTCATGGTTGCATCCCATGCCCATGTGTAGAGACGACCAGATCGCGTCACCACACCGCAATGTGTGGAACTTGCACTGGCTACCATTATATCCTCGTTGTGGAAAAGAGAAGGAGGAAGCATCCAAGGACGGAGTGCGTTGTCAGGAACTGCTTGATTTGCCACGACAGAAGTGGCAAATTGTAATCGTTGCGTACACCATACAGCGCCATCGCATCCGACGATCATCGCATGATGTCTTGAACATGTAATCATGCGTACACCTCCTTCTCCAAACACATCGTTTCCTCCGATGCGAACCATCTTCTTTGAGCACGTATTTGCAACACCCGTTCCTGGGATTGCTGCTCCGCACCCCCACAGGACACCTTCCATCGTGACTACCATGCTGTATTGCCAAGACGCGCTCATTGACGCGATTCCCGCACCGTCGAAATCTACCGGCGAAATCGCACACGGAATTGTAATATAATTACTATCCGACCCCACTCCAAGTGCTCCACCAATATTTGCACCCCATGTAAACAAAATTCCATGTTCTCGAGTGATCGCAAGGGAGTGTTGTGCACCCACGGCAATCATTCCGATTTCCTGGTTCCCGAAGCTGCTAGCTGTAATTTCCGTTAAAGTATTTCTGTCCTCCTGATCGCCGTGTCCCAGCATTCCGAGGTCACCCGATCCACAGGTCCACACTCTCCCAGATGTTGTCAATACCACGGTAAAAGCACACCCACACGCAACCATCAATACCGGTGAATTGTTAAAGTACGTTGGCCGTATGCGTACTGGGGCAAGTCGATTCACAAGGTCGCCAAGTCCAAGTGCGGGCTCTACATTAAATCCCCACAGCCACAGACTACCGTCCGATGTAACACAAGACGAGTGACAATCGCCAGCTGACACCATTACGACATCATGCCCGTCAAAAGAGGCTTCGCAGCTCAGTAATTGAGGTTGCCCTCGCGAGATGGTAGAACCGATGCCCAGTTGTCCAAACTCGTTATCTCCGAAACTGTAGATGTCTCCGTTGTAGGTGACTGCCAACGACAAAGAATTTCCCATTGAAAGCGCCATGTCTCATCGAATCAGATTCGCACTGTGTCTTTATATACCATGGCAGACAGTGAAGGATTTTTCAGAATCTGAAGATTTTAAAACGGGCCCATCCATGTATTCAGCATTGTGGAACCCGATGAGATAAACAAGTCGAATCCAGGCGGAAGAGTTACCATGGTAGCAACATCGTAATAAACCCATTTGAGTTGCGGCAGATCCATAATGCTACGTGGGAGCGCATTTATTGCATTGCCGTACAAGTCCATGTATGTCAAGTTCTGCAATCGGCCGAGATCGGCAGGAAGAACTTGCAGCAAATTTTTCGCCAGGACCAGAGTCTGTAGTTGGGAGAGTTGCGTGATGGAAGCGGGCAACTCACTGATTCCGCAATGACTTGCCTCTAATTTGGTCAGATTGTGCAACTGTCCCAGTGCTTCGGGTAGTGTTTGTATGACACTATGCATGAGATCAAGTGTAGTTATACCCTGCATGTTTGCAATCGTATCAGATAGCACCATTGTTGTGGGAAATTGACGAATTCGTTCCGTTCGGAGGTAATTTCGTATTTTGAGCGTTTGCAAGCGCATCATGATGCTGAAATCAGTGTCCACATTCACAAAAGCGTTGCTGGAGAGATCCAAGAACTTCAAGTTTGTCAGAGCCGACAGACCGGCAGGAACCTGCACAAAATGCAAGCATCGTGTCAGCACTCTTCTTACGAGCCAAAAACATAGAAACACACACCGAAAACTACATCGTACCATGTCTATCACGACAAAGACACACCAAACAATCAGCAGGGAACATACGGAAATTTCATACCGTTCGGAGTGCATTGCCGCTCAAATTCAAGTGAGTAAGACGTGTTAGACGATCCAGATGAATTTCAACTGGATGGACCTTGCGTGTAGTGTGTTCAAAGAAGGTGAACAGCTCCAGTGTTTGTAGTCGCGGTAGATTATATATGAAAGGAGGAAATGGACGCCTAGTAGCGGGATTATGGCGACCGTTTTGAAGATGCACGTGAATATCATTCCCACTTGAAAAGCTATGCAAACGTACGAGGTTGGAGAATTCGACTGGGAATTCTCTGATATTGTTGTGCGTTAGATCTAGTTTCTCCAATCCAGTGTTTTCGCCAATCCATGCTGGGACGGATACCAACCCACAGTTCTTCAGACTCAAAACTACCCATCCAGTGCCGTTGTGTACTCGACACGCAGTTGCCATTTCTCGCAGTACGGTCATCGATTGATCATCCAAAGCGTAATTTTCCAAGTAGAGGTGTGTGATTTGCCGCATTTGCAGTATATTCTCCGGAAATCCACGAAAACGATCATGTGTTTTATAGCAGATGCTTAATTTCTGTATCGATGTAGGAAGATTAACATTAAGTGTTTGGTTGCCCGACAGAATCAAAGAGTCTAGTTTTCTCAGTTCAGAAATGTCAGGACACGACCATTGATTGTGCAAAAAATTGACTAACTCAAGGCTTCGCAATTCACTGAGCATGTTGCAGTCAGTAAAAGAAAACCTTGATTCGAGAACTCGTAAAGATTCCAAAGAAGTTGGAAGGTTTTCGGGCTGACGCAGTTTACGGCAATTGTCTATGTTCAAAACGCGCAGATTCAGCGACTCAACCCATTGATCAAAATGTTCCAAACCGGGTAGGGACACGAGCGTCAGAGTACGCAGGTTCGGAAATTCGTTGTTTTCTTCAATTTCTGTCAAGACCACGCAGTCTTCTATGGACAATTCTTCGATTGATCCGGGAACGCGACCCACCGTCGTTAGAACCACGCAATGCTCGAGAACCAGGCAAATCAGTTGTGTCAGGAGATGGATATCGGGTAGTGCACGGATCGCCAGCTTTGAGAACTTCAGAGTTCTGAGTGACGACACGGCATTCAAATTGAGCGGTAACATTGCGACCGAAGGGCACGATGAGATGGTAAATGTTTGCAAATTTGGAGGTAAGTTGGGCATGACGTGAAGTCTACGACACTTGTCAACGTGCAGAGATGTCAGATTTTGCAGTCCGTCCAAGGCAGCAGCGATCTCTGTAATACGCAAACATTTATAAATGCGCAAGTTCTGTAGCGTAGATATGTTCCATGTGTTGACGGGCAGCTCGCCCGCGTTGCAGAGTTCGAGACTGAGAATTTTGAGAGGAATAAATATTACCTCCTTGTTGTCGTGTTGTGCTTGATGGAGTACGGGGAAGGCAAATCTCGCAAGTACACGGTTGGCTTCATGTCCTGTTGCCAACTCGCTCGACAAATTCAACATGTGGATTTTCCGGATTGACTCCAAGGATGTTATGAGCGAAGTAATGTAATTCATGCCGGGATGCATATTCACAGTGAAACGCAGGTTCAGATCTACACTCCGTAGCATCAGACGGTGAAAACGTCTACTCACTAAATGCACAATGTCTTCGTGTACTCTTGGCTGCACATAGGTCAGAACTTGTTGCAGACCTATGTCATGTAACGTTTGCATTTGTTTCACGTTTTAGCTTCGATGGTCTGGTGTCTTTCCGTCGTAGCGTACAATCTCCATCGCGATGCTTATATATAGAAAAGCAAATGTGGCAGAATAGAGTACCGTCTTAATTTGATTCAAATCCGATGACAAGTGTCAATTTTTGACGTGCGGAAGGAGTGTCAAGAGAGATCTCGACATTTAGTTTTGAATGTTTTATTACGAAGAAAATAGATTGATGATCGCATTATACTCACTATTCTCATTCAGAGGTCTGCTATACCCCGAATCACGTGGTCATACTCAGACCTAAACACGGTGTAATCTGCAATTTTCTTGAACATCTCTGAAACTAAATTTGCGCAAGGGGCGTCGCGACCGAGACGGAGGTGGCTTCCCTGCATGAACGCAAGGATCTTTTCGAGCGACAAGCGCCATTCGGCCAAGATCTCTTCGTTGGACAAATTCGCGAAATGCAGTGGAAAATCACATTCTTCCATGTATGAATGTATGAGCATGGATGAGACCCTAGCATGGTCTAGATTCGTGTTGAACGGCGCAACACCATGAAGGGTTGGATTCGTATGCAACGGCGCGACGCAATGAACGCGCATTAGTCCAAAGGACCGAAGTTCAACACGAGGATGCGCGCGTAGCGAAAAGAGTGTGACAGAGAGATTACGTTGTCGTGGGTCGAACAAAATACTCTGCGCCGGTGCGTATGTGCTGTGTGTGATCTTCAGCTTTTTGAGTGCTGGCATGCAAGAAATGGCAAAGGCGATCTTGTGGAAAACCATCGGGTCGCGTAACTCGTGAGTTGCATCCGACTGCACGTGTAATTTGAGTTTCTTCATTTTCACGAGCCTTCGCAACGACGTTGAAAAATCAGCTCCCTCCCATGGTCCCAACGTTAAGCGTGTCAAATTTGTCAACCCTCCAATGGTATGCAGTGTGAGCCTATCATTTCTCAAACACGGAATATCTCCACTGAGTTGTAGTTCTTGCAGTTGTGTTGCCTGTCCAAGGCAATGGGGCAACTGCGCCATCCTGGAAGCGTATGCGATCCTCAGTATTCGCAAGGATGGCAGACAATTCAGGCCAAGTGGTAAGTCGATGAGTCTGGTACAGCTTTGTAAGAGAAACTCTTGTAGACCAACGAGTGCCGTAAAATTGGCAGGAAGACTCCTTATATTCTTGGTGTGTTTCAAATGAAGAATCTGCAAGCTTGTCAGATCGCAAAGACCATCGGGAAGTGTCAGAATTTCCAGACCCCCAAGATACAGTTGAGTCAATTGTCGCATCTCCTTGATTTGCGCCGGCAGAGAAATCAAATTGTCCATATTACGTAGAGAAAGTGAAGTCACACTTGATAACACGGCAATGCTATTCAGTTGTCTCACGGGTACCCAAGAGATACGAAGAACACGCAAATTTATCAAGTCGCTAACACTTTCGGGTAATGTCGTCATATGCTGTATATCGTTGATTTCTAGTTCCTCGAGACTGCCAAGTCCACCAAAAATCAATTCGTGATTTTGCTGACAGCTCGCGGTTTTACCCGACTGGCCGCCTCTGTCTGTCGCGTGATCCGATTTTCGTGACTGTGTTTTGGGGTGCTGGAGTCTATCATTCTCTTCATCGACTCCATGCTCATTTTCATCATCATCTTCCATCTCATCACTGCCACTGTCATCATGCCCATCCGAATCGTTCGCAGGATCCGTTCCAAAATTGCCAAGTTTATGCAAGCGTAAAAATTTGAGACACTTCAAAGACGACACGCTGGGTGGTAATGTACGCAAATCCTCCATGTCGTCTATGTCCAATCGCTCCAGAGCTGGAAACATTGCGAAATCATCGGGCAGTGCATCGAGAAACTGACATTGAAAAATTGTGAATTCTCTCAAGTGTAGCAGGGGTGAACGAGGTGCGGTCAAAAAGGCAGGAATATCAGCTTCCCATATCTCCGACACAGACAAGTGTGTCAATGCAGGCAGAGTGACGATGGATCCTGGTATGCAATAATCATTGTGTTGGAACATGTTGCGAAAAGCGAGTTTCGTCAAGGACGTCATAGCTGCCATGGAATCAGGTAGTGTGGTGAGATTCATAAAAAGCGCAAGCTCCAAACACTCCAGACTCTCCATGTGCCACAGCGAATCGGGCAGATTTCGGAGAGTTTTGTTGGAGTACCGTGTGAAGCGTGTCGGCAGATAGTCTCTTTCGCGACTGGAGCCAACTAAACGCAGTACTTTAAGTGAGGTGAATTCACCAAGCCACTCGGGAAAATGTGTGATGAATCCCGATCCCACACACATGTTGATGGCATGCGAAGTCAGGCGGCGAAGATCTTCGGGAATCTCCACCAATAACGGAACCTCGGTCTGACAGCGCTCGGCCAGTGCAGGGTCTGCGCTGATACACTTGTCGATGTACTCTCCCGAGAAATCAATCAGGTACGGGCGAATATTTTGTAGATCCTGGAGCACTGCCAAGACTATCGAAAATAACGCGAGAAGACGCACTCCGTCGGACGACGGTTGATAATTCACAAATAACATGTGTCCAATCTGACATTCGTCGATGACGACCTGCAGCTCGTGGAAGAAATCTTCAAACTCTTGAGTTTGCATTCGAACGCGATGATGTTGATTAGACTTAGTGAACTCCCTGGGCTGTTGCTGTTGTACATACACGACACTCGCCACACACGACGTGTCTATTGTCGCGCGCAACACGTCTGTTTCATCATTATCCATCACCAAAGTCTCTTCGTCGACAAGGGCTTCAAATTTTACCGACACTGTGATGGGCACATCAAATGCCTCGGACGTATCCTTAAACTCGGGGTATTTGTGGTGACCGATTTCGAGATTGTGGCGGTCGATTTTGTGCATTGCAGGAACGTGCATACGTGTGGTAATCGACAGCAGCACGTGAAACTTTTCATGTACTGCGATCGCGTTCAAAGTGTCATTTTGATGCTGATTCCAGCACTTGCGCCATTCAGCGACGGCGTGGGAGAGGTTCGCAGAATTGTTGTCGTTTGAAAGCAACAACGTCGCAGGTAAAGCTGCCATGTGTGTCGAATTCAAGGATTTCAAGGTGTGGAGTTTATATAGGTAATGTGGCGCAGTTTCTTGTTGCTTTTCTATACAACGTCAGAATGGGCTGTTTATATGCTGTTTTGTTCTATTTCCGGCAATTTTGAGGAAACAGAGCATCAGATACGTCAATTTTACTTGGATTTTATGCGGACGTCATAATGATAGCACAGTTTGCCGGCCGACAACAGTATGTCGAATATGAACATAATTGCATCGTAAGGAGATGGGAATTGAACCCATTCTTCACAGCCTACTGTGCTCCTCGAGATCATTGCTGATCATTTTTTTGTTTCCTATCTCTTTTTTGTTTCCAATTTCTTTTTTGATTCATGACGGGAAGATGTGCATTGACACCCCTTCCCGTATCACAAGTGCACAATAAAGTGTCTAATATTCTTCGGGTTCTTCCGGAATCGTCGGCATCTCTACGCGTTGACGTTTCGCCTTTGTGACACGGTATTTGCAGTCATGCCCACCATGCTGGTCGTATTGGTGCAGTGCATCGGTCTCGGTCGATTTGCGCTTCTTCGAGCCTTTGGCAGCTTCCGTTTTGACAACTTTTAAAGCATCGGGTTGTGTTTCATCAACTACTGCTTCGTCAGCCTTTGCTCCGCCACCAGTCTTTGCCTCGTCGATTTCCAGTTGAGCACGCATGCAGTCTACCATCCACTTCGACATCTCATCCGGAAGCAAAGTTGTAGTAGTGTTACGCAATGCATGGTCCTTGAACTCCGGTACCGCAAGACGGGTTGATTGTGCACCCATCTGGTGCGACAAACGATTGTTCGTATAACGCGTCCAACGTTATGATTATGAATGGAATCGATGAAATGAGGGGAATACTCGAGCAATGCAACCTACTTATATATGAATGCTTTGAATACCGAGTGTGCGTCATTAAACGACAAACTCAATACATGGTAAATACTGCGTATTTGACTCATAAGCATGTGAACAAAGCATGCACATACTCTCTACTGTTGCACACCGACACGTTTAGAATCAGAGCAAATTGTATGTAGTGGCATCATGCTTTCATTTCAAGTTATCTTGTTCATACACACATAGATATACATCGCCACTACACACAGTTCCGAATACCTGATGTGATTTTATTTTTATTATCTAATGTAATCACAACGCAAGAATATGACGACAGTGCTCGTGCCGAAAAGCACGATGGTTTGTCATTTCTTTGGAGCCTCCTGCAGATGCGCAGCGTGTATCTGATTGAGAAGTGCAAGTCTTTGCTCCTCGAAATGATTGAAAAGTGTTTTACTTCTTGTTGGATCAGCTGCAATGTCATTCCTTTCGGACAGCCATCGCTCGTAACCACAATGCTTCTTCCACGCTTCCTCGTGTGCCTTTAGTGCGGCGTGAATTTTGTCGATTGGTCCTGGCCATGACGGCCGTGCTGATCGTTTTTTGGACTTTTTACTCGGTGTCTCAGATGCCGTCGCAACTGGTGCTACCATCAGTGGGACAAAAGCTGCCGTAAATGCTGACGCAACTTGTGTAGGCGTCGGAGGAAGTATTGCTGCTTGCAATGTGGGGACTGTAGTAGCCCTCGTCTTCGGGGGAGTTTGTGCCATCGTCGTTTTCGGCCGCTTGTCTTGAGTCTCTCCACCCTCTTCGTCGTATTTTGACCACAATGATGTGAATCCCTGCTTCCGCAGGTCATATGCCCTGGGTTGATCAGTAGCGGTGTCCGACAGAAAACGCAGCGCACTTACATCGGGTAGACCGTCCGTCTCCACACAATCGTCAATAAACATTGGAAGGGTGTCATCATTGTCCACAATGTTGACGGATGTGGTGATTGGCAGGGTGCCAAGGTAATGTCTGCCGTATACATGGCATACAGTGAGCAGCATCATTGCTGCACCAGGTGCTGAAAGTGCAACAGAAGGCTGTAATTCGAGAATTCTGCGATCGGCAGTCGACCCTTGCCTGGAGGCGATAATGCGCAATCTTACCACGATGACGTTTTTGAGTAAACCGTTGAGCAGACATGAGATGGAAAGATCGTCGGCCCACACGGGATTTGGGCCAGAATAGCGAATGTCTGCAGCCATAGACAAACACCAATTTTTGAAAGTCTCTTTGCATGGCGGTTCAATGGAGGAGTAAATAGAGTGGACGAGCGAGGAGGCGCCTTTTTGGAATTCTTCTTCCATGTTGTTCGCAGCGATGGCACGTAGTTGTTCAAAAGTCAGATACACTCCGTGCAAAGCCAGCTGCTGCGACATGGCGAGATAGAAACAATGTCCTCGGCCACCTGGCACCTCAATCGATCGCAAGTTCAGAGTAGCAGCAGTAGCATCGATTATGATGCGTCCTGCCTTGGTAGTCGCGTCGTCGAACTCAAGGAACTGCTCAATGGCCATATCGCCGTTACCACCATACTTTTGCAGCCATGTTTGTGCAGACGCACTGTCCTCACCAGTGGTATCCATGAAACGTTTGATTGCACGCTTGAACGCGTGTGCCCGCTGCCCGGCAGACAAAACAGGTGCGCTGTCGGGCGCTCCAAAATAAACATCGTCCTTAAGAGACATAAGGTAGTCCACGGCCTGATTCACATTGTTGTTCTGATTCCGCAACACCATTTGCGCGCGGTCTTCTGTACATCCTTCAACGAGCTGCATAATTTTCATGGCGGAGCGATCCTGGTAGACATTCTGAATAGCCGCATCGATATTCATGTTGCAAAATACCAAACGATGCAGTGCTTCTCTTTGTGAAACCTCTGTGACGGATTGCACAAATTCGATTTTCTGCTGCGTATCGTCGGGGAGATCACTCAACATTCCTTCCATCATGTCGAGAGCAGCGGCGACGTTGATACCAGAATCAAATAAAACACGTTTTGCAAATTCTCGAAAACACTTCACCGTCCTCACAATGGTATTGATGTCCACGTCATTCTTCGTGCGCGCCAAGTCAAAAAGCATATCAATATGTTGCATATCGACGGGGCGCGTTACTGGGTGCGTGCTCTTATGAGTCGAACCACCCCTGCGCTCAATCTGATAATTCTTCAACAGTGCCGAGAAGCCGAGAAAGAGCACGGGGTATGAGTTGATGAGTTTCGCCATTTTGTAAATAAGATCGCGCTCGTCATATTTATCATTACGTAAAACACGCAGCAAAAGCAGAAAATCTTTCGTCCTCTGTTTGTCTTGTTGGAGTGCTTTCACTACCAGCTCTACATATTCTATGTGCATATCCAGATCATGCTCGGCGATAGGATGTGCAAGTTTGTGAACGGTGTAATATTCGCCGGCAATGTTGTCGGGAACGGCATCGTTGTTTGGATCAGGCACATAATTGGACAGCACTTGCATTTCTTGCAGGAAGCGCGCCTGTCGACCACATGCCAGACCCTGCATATATACAAACTAATGTGTGGACGGAATTTCGAATTTGTCTTTGAACAATTTCACCAAAACAATCGGTTATTTGCGGACGCTGCACCCAAAATGCAAAATTGACCAATTTTGACTCGAAATGGACCTGTCTGTCCTGGTCAGGAAATCCATTTTTTTTGGGCAAATTGTTCACGTGATGATAAAAACAAAAACCATCCCAATATGTCATGCTCACACAAGGAGTTTGAAACAAACAACATGGGTTTGAAAGTATATTCTTCGTGGCACAACTCGATTGCGAAAAAAACACCGTGTGTGCAAGATATCAAGATTTCTGGCGAGGCGGTAAGGACGGTCGAGCCAATTTCTGCACCCCCAGTGCACACCGAAAGCAAACAAATTTTGTTGGATTTGGACGACGAAGAAGACTCAAAGTATAGTGCCAACCTTGCCAACTATATGGCAGGAAATACCTTGTCCAGCGCGCATAGCAAGCTTTAGGTGTTGGGGTTCAATAACGTCACAACAAACAGTGACAGATGAGGACGAGCAAAGGACAAAAGTGCCATGTTTATTTTGAATAACTTGGTATATACACGTCGACGTCATCGTACAAGGCTAATTCACACATCCGTCATCGACGGACCATCCTTCGGAACGGCCACTTGAAGCTGGAGCTTTGTCAACTGCAACTCCTGCCTGACCACTGTCAATTCGTTCTGACACATCTGATAATCCATTTGCAAACGAGAGACTGCTTTCTGGAAACTGATTGTCTTGTTGTGGCGATCAGCGCGTGCCTTAGCTCTGAGTTCGCGATGTTCGACGCAATCACTTCCCATGCTCGCCTTCACTTCCATGATTGATTCGTCGAAAGCGTTCAAATCATCCTGACGAAACTTTTCCATGTTGGTCAAATACTTGGTAATCTCATCATTCGTGTTTTCATCAACACTGCATGGCAGAGACATGCCACAAAACGTAAATTCTGAACTTCGCTTTCCGTTCTTTTTAAAGGAAAAAAGTGTCAAAATCCACAAATAGAACAATTTGTCTACATTTCATTTGTCTTTGCATTAAAACGTCAATCGGACAGTGTGATGAATCACATCGCTTGCAAGAAAGTCGCAGCCAACACATACCCTACCTTTCCGGATGGTGTAGATTTGGTCGGTACAATCAGAACGACGCGACGCGTTGGACCAGATTTTGCGATGGCCTCCTGTACCATCTCTTTGCCAATACAATGCACCAAGGTTCCCCGCGACACCGTTGAAAACAATACAACACGCCGATCCGTTTTGAAAGATACCAGCCACAAGACGTCATGCAGACCCGCACGATCGATCTTGCAGCATATGTTGCGTACGATCGAGTCGGCTGTGCGGTGCATATGACCCCATACAAACATACAAGAGGCGATTTGACAGCACAAGTTTCCAAGATTTCTTTGCTCCTGCGTAGCCAAATACATCTTGCACTCTCCCTTGTGTTGCTTAGACCAGTGCGCCTTTTGACACACACGGTTGCAGTAATGCTCTGTTTTACACCCATGACAGACGCCCATTTTCTCGTCGTCGTCTGCCATTTTCCCGCATTCACTGCACATTTTTGAATAGTGACAAAAGTCATAAAATGTGCCGAGAGCCCGATTACCGTGAGACGTTTGCTGCGGCGCAGGGCACTCTAATCCTGTGTCTGAGACACTCTCATTTGTCGTGAATTTGCTGTGAATGCAATGACGCTGCATCTCTGCATCAAGCTCGCACGATGAAAGCAAAAGACGCTCAAGATACGCAGCAACTGCAATTTCTTGGTCTGGTTTGCGGCAAAAGCGTGAGAGCACGGCGGTCGTGGAAGGCGGAGGAACGCATGAGGATGCCAGAGACATATGCCCGTTCGAGTACCAGGACAACGCACATGGAACTTCTTTTAAGTCGTACTAAAGATAAATAGAGCAAATTCTCTATTTTGGGCACTGGATTCTTGTTTAATGTGCAAATCGGCAATATTATGTTTCATACGAACGTGTCATTTCTTGATATGTATGTTGAAGTTTACGACGATTACAAGGTGAACGTGCCGTGTGGACGCGATAACGTGGTGCATTCGATGCAATCATCCCGCGTCACGCTGACCTATGGGCGTCGGTTGCAATCTGTTTTTAAGTGCGAGTATTGCGATGTGGAATTCGTCAAGCTAACTCGACGAAGCAACGAGTATGACAACAACGTCGCGCGCACCTTTCGTGATTTCGTCTGTGTCAAATATACGAGAGAACCTGCGCAATACGGATCGTCGACTTGACCGAGGATTGTGTGTGAAGCTTGCCAAAGTGTGCCAAGAAATGGTCTTTTATTGGACAATGCATTAATAAAGAAATAGAATTACGTCCCACGCCACAAAGCTATATAATCAAATTCAAAATGCCACCCTGTTTCGTGTTCTCTCACAAGATGTCATCGTGTCCTATGCAAACGGGTACGGCCACATCGTGCGGTGGAGAAGATGGTGACTGTCTCAAGTTCCACGGTAGGGCGCGCGTTGATGCAGAAGGACGAACTGTGTGTGATGTAGATGAAGGTAGTTTCAAGATTGCCGTGCGTGGCGTAGTCGGACGTGCCATCGATGTAGCGATCGTCCGGGCCGCCATCGCACCTGGTACAGAAAACCAGATATGGTCGCTTTTCATGCCTATCACGCAAACTGCCTCGTGTATGTTGCAGCAGGACGCGGGTCCGGAAATCCGCATCATGCAAAAGTTATGTGCGATCGATCCGAGCGGAAACCATCACGGTTTGCTCGTGCACACGGGATTGCCCTGCGTTGGTCTGTGTCCAGAACTGGCCAAAATCCATGCCCAATTAGTTGCACGCGGTGTGACAGGAAACTTTGTGGATTTTACGGCAAAATACGGACTTGGTCAGGGTGTGGATGTTGAGCTTATTGCGAGTTTACAATGGGTGGTAATGTATGTCACACACGCAGGCCAAGATATCTTCAACTTCCATAGTCGTATGATATATGACGAAAAGCAAGACAAGAAAGTTCGCGTCTCGTGGCGTGTCTTACTGAGAGGAATCGCAGAGTTTCTGCGCTTCGCGGACAAATTACTTGACAACAAGATATTTCACCTTGATGTTAGTGACAACAATTTAAGATACAGATTCGATCACGCCATCTTTGACGACAAACAAATCACCATAACACACTTGCACTTTTCACTCATTGACTACGGATGGCCTGGTATGCAACCGTCGCCAAGCAGGGACGACCTGCTCTTCAAATTGCCACACGGAATTTGGGCAAAAGACCCGCCGTGTTATATCATGTTTGAAACGTGTTTTATAGTGTATTGTACTTTGATGAAGTTGTCGGGACAGACAGTGGAAAGTATCTGCGAAGAATTGTGTAATCATTCATTTGCAAAGAAGATGCCAGAGACGTGGACGCCCAACAAAGAGGAGCACGGTGAGATGGAAGCCGTGTTGCAACATATGACGTCCGACTTCAAAGACACACATACAACAGCCGCGTTAACTCGAATGTGGATTTTCACGGCAAAAGTTGTGTGCGCTGGCATCCAAAAGTACACGGGTAATTTCAAACAAGAGATCGCCCACTGGCCTTCCACCTATAATGCATACGTATCGTATCTGAGTCCACTAGACGACGATGATGCTCCACAGACTCACATGCCTGCTTTTGTTGCTCTCTTCAACTATTATCGCTCTGTATACTACTCAGATATAGAAACCTTCGAATTGACTGCGACGGCATTGGACCTCTACAAACGGCAGCACGATACTTACTCTTACGTGCAGATGATGTCGTGGGCGCTGCGCCGTCACAGTCATTCCAGTCACCGTGTGATGAAAACAGCGGCGAATCTGATCAACAAACTCGTAGCGCAAGGATCGACAGACACTTTGCAAGAAGTGTGTGCAAAGATTGAGGCCATTTCCTTGATGTGAACTCCTCGTTGGCCATGCTCTGTGGACACGGGTACGGTCTTCAGTGTTTCGGATATGTGAGATTGTAGTGTTGCATCGTAGCGACGTCGATGATGTCATATAATATCACATAAAACCACATGCGTTCAATCTATGACTGTATTCTTCATATTAGTCTTGTGGCAGCATTGGTGGTCTGCGTCCAAGCATGTTGTGCAGGGCATTGGGTGTGTCGGCATGTAGCTGTAGATGCATGTTATCAAATATCGATTGTAAAACGTCGACGGGCAGCCCTTTCAGCGGTGACGCATCGGCACCCAACCGCTCCTGAAACATCATTCCAAAAGCAACATCGTGGTCCTGTCGCAAGTTGTGCCAGCGGCCAATGCGTGCGTGTAGGTCGGGACGTGACATTTCTCTGGAACCCCACACTCTGACATCACCGTCCTCGGTGACAACACCACACACATCCTTCCCTCCGGCCACCACCAATACTTTTTTGCCACCAAAGAGCCTCGGATTGATTAATGTTAGTGAGCGGAGGTTCAACGAGTCATCGTTTGAAAAAAAGCCATAATGTAAGCCAGCATATACGCCAGAAAGGTATTCGCTGTTGCCGCCGCACACCCACACCGTGTGGTTTTTGGCAAGCACTACCGAATGAGTTAAGCCACACGCTGCCATAAATACACCGCTTCCGTCTGCAAACTCGGGTCCTACCATTTTCTGCAGTGTGTGCACATGAATTTCCCCTTGAATGCCATGCTTGTACAGACCCAATGCTCCGAAATAATCTGATCCACAGCCCCACAATGAACCATCTGACGTCACTACCAGCATATGTTGTAAGCCGCCATCCATGGAGATCACGGATACGCCACCAAACGTTGTTGCTGGTATGGCTGCTGGAACAAGTCGATTTCCTGTCTTATATCCATGTCCTAGCATCCCACATTCGTCTCTTCCCCAAGTCCACAGCGTGTCGCCTGCTGTCGTCACCGTGAGCGCCATACCGTTTCGATACCCTGCAGCAATCATGCTAACACTAGCTCCAGTCCCAAAAAGCTCGTGGTCAATTTGTGCGAACTTGATGCTTGACTCTGTATTGTTGTGCCCCAACTGTCCATACTCTCCGTCTCCGCAAGTCCAAACACGTTTTTCCCGCGTCAGGATCATCGTAAAGTCCCCTCCACAAGCTACCATGAGGACCTTGTGTTGTAGAGGTACTAGTGTTGGCACAACGAGCTCAAAACGATCTCCACTTATTCCGCATGCACCCCACATCCACAATGTGCCAGTGCTGGTAACGCAGGCAGAATGATGGTACCCAGCTGACGCCATCACGACGTCGACGCCAGCAAACTCACGTTTGGCAAGCAGCGTGGGAAGAATTTCTTCATCTTCGTGTCCAAGACCGAGCTCACCGTGTGAATTTGTACCAAAGACAGACATGTCTCCGTCTTCTGTAACCATAAGCGTCGACCCATTTCCCATGCACAGAGTCATGTTTCTAGAGTGAAAATATACGATTTACTCCTACGTGAGTGTGCACACTGGCACAAATGCTTATATATGTTTTAACCAGTCACAGTGTAATGAAAACGGCGGCGAATTTGATCAACAGACTCGTAGCGCAATGATCGACAGACACTTTACAAGAAGTGTGTGCAAAGATTGAGGTCATTTCCTTGTTGTGAACTCCTCGTTGGCCATGCTCTGTAGACAGGGGTACGGTCTTCAGTGTTTCGGATATGTGAGATTGTAGTATTGCATCGTAGCGACGTCGATATGATGAAGCACACTAAATGAAATGAGCTGAGATACAGTGATATCATATTGCATGATCATTTTTATTAAGCCAGTGCTTACAGATCCAACGAGTGTCGAGTACAAGGACAGTCATGCGAATAATCTTTCTTGAATACTCAAAGTGATGCGACGAAGTATTTTGTTGTCATAAATTCATACATTGGAATGCTGCCCTTCTTTGAAGTCGTGATTGTTTAACATCGTATTGCGAAGCTCCCCGCAGTAAAAGACATATAGTAATACATATATAAGCAGCTACGTCATGATGTTCTTGCGTGTGGTGCTTGCATTGTGAAATTAAAAGGACTTAGAACCAACATGCCAAAAAAAGATAAACGCCCCATGGATGCAAAATCTGACGATGAAACCCTGCCTTTACCGACTCCTGTCGTATTTCCAAATCCGTCTGCCTTGAAGGATTCGTCCACAAAATTCGCCCGGTGCATTTCCGAAGCTCGCGAGGGAATCGCGCAGACCATGGCAGTTCGCCATGCCGACAAAGCAATGTTGGTAAATACCCAAAATGACAATGATGCTGTGGCAGCGGTGCCGGAGGACACGGAGAAAACCCGCGACGACGCAGCTCAATATGCAATGCGGCAGCGTACACTAGCTCTGCGCAACTTAGCAGCGTACAGGGAGCCACAGCGAGATGCTTTATCAGGCAACGCAGAACATGAGAGCAAGGACACGGACCACACACGGCAGAATACCATCTTTATGGATCCAGAGTGGGCGCGACAGGTACGATGTATTGTCGACAAACACATTGAGACCGAAATACTCAAAAAACACGCTGCCCTGAACATTCTCGAAAGGAGTGCCTCAAGCGTAGGTGAATCTCAGAAGGGGTATGCCAGGGCCCTTACAAGTGCCATCGAGTCGTTTCATGGAATGCCAGACAGTCCTGCTGCCGCAGGCAAAGCTACTGACAAGACTGGCTCAAAACACACGGCCGTAGACGCAATAATAGTAGATGCACCAGCTAAAATAGCAAAAAAGCGAATTGTAAAGTATTCCAAATCGGAACAGGCGACCATTGATAAGATACAGAAAGAACGCGAATCCATACTCGAAGTTTATCGGCGAACAGGTGATGTGACACACAAATTTAGCGTGGCGTGGATCGAAAAGTATCACCCAAATGGGTTTCCATTGTGGAAGGGATCGTCGAAACGGCCGAAGCGTGTTGACGAGAGTGTGCAATTCGACGACGACATAGATGAAAATGGCATTGACGACGACGGGTCAGCGTAGTCGACCGTAAAATCGAGATGAATGTCAAAAACACGTAATACGCGTTGCGTGTAAATGCTTCTTATGGAACAAAATACCAAAACAATAGTGTGCACTATATATATAAATACGAGAATCGTGAAACCTTCAGTGAACTGCCACATTGAATAAAATGAATGACCTAACATACAAGTTTGGTCCGTATGACATGAAATTGCACACTACCCGATGTGTAGAAGGGTGTAATGTGCTGTTGAAGCCTATGGGATTCTCACTTGGTGCGCGAAGCGAGGTTTACGAATTTAACGATGACACTGAACTGTTTACACAAACTCTGTATTTCTCAATTAATGCAAGACATGTGGGGAAACTTGTTCGTCTGAGTTTGACTAATATCTGCTGTGCAAACGCTGATCGCACCATGGAATGGCCGAGAGAAAAAATGATGATTACAGCAACACGAACTACAGATGGTATCGAAGTTGCAACCGAAGAAAGAATTGTTGAGGGTCGCGACGATCACACTCTGTCAAGTTTTTATATTCGAGGTGTCGAGAAAATCAATGTGCAGTGTGAGTTTATGGGTGACGGAATTGGAAAACATACCATTGTGGTGCTAGTGTTCAATCCATCTAGACAAGCAGAAAGCGGCAGTGGGGGCGGCGGTAGTGGCGGCGGTGGGGGCGGCGGTAGTGGCGACGGTGGAGGAAGCAGTAGCAGTCGCCGGCATGCGAGTCTTTCGTCTGGTGCCAAAAGTAGCCGATACGAGGAGGGGGGTGCAAGTGCAGGACAGAAGCGCACTGATCGTTCCAACGGGGATGGACCCGGTTATTCGCAGAGGGTTTTGCAGAAAGCAATCGGACCAAATTGCGTTTTAGCTGTGCCAGATCAGCGTGAAATGATCGAACTTCTAGCAGCACAAGCTGCCTCAGAACAAGAAGCATCTTTGCATGACATCAGTCGTCTGCAATGTCCAAAATGTCAGGAGAATGAAGATAAGCATATGTGTTGCGTCTGTCAAGAGCAAGTGGTTCGCGTTATATTCCAACCATGCATGCACCTAGTGTGCTGTGAGAAATGTGGCAAAAATGACAGACTCGTCAATTGTCCAATTTGTCGAGGCAAAATCGAGAAACGTTCACTTGTCTATGGAACCATACCGTAAAATGCCGATTGGAGCCCACTCTTTCTCTTTTGAATTCCGGACGGACAAATCATTGTTAAAATGTGACAAGCTATTGCTATAAAGTTGAATCTGGTCCAAATTTTGGAGTTCTTGTAAGTGCAGTGGGACTGTGCCAACCATAATCTTGAGAATAGTCATCCAGGATGTCGTGTTGCTCAATTCCAACCTCTGGCGACAATAACGTGGTTTTGATTTGACTAATCGCATCTTTGGGTATGGTGGAGTGATTTTCTCATCTTGATCAAGGAGGAAATCAGTGTCGAAATAGGTAAATTATCGGCGACAGCTGTTAATCAACGATCTGATGGCATCGATTGGTTCCTTGTCAAACACGTGCGGATCCTTTGGGTCGATGTCGCCTCGTTCTGCATCCGTCAGATGTGCAGTGTATGGGCCATTCATTTGCAATTTGAGTGCTTTGATCTGCAAAACCGCCCACAGCAGAAACCGAGAGTGTGTTTTCACATCCTCTTTCACAACTCCAGCGTTGTTCTGGTAAAAGGCTCGGAAAATTTCTTCTTCGTTCTGTTTGACCTTTTGTGTCAGGTTCTTAATACACAGCTCATGTTCTCTGTCCCTTTCACGAAGAAGATCGATTTGGTATTGCATCTCGTGCATTGTTTTCATGATTGGATCCATGCCACGTGCTTGTCACTTACATGGCTTGCCGTTTCACTTATATATGAATTGACAGGCAATTCTATAACATAATAAACAGATTATAATTTGAAAATGGGAAACCTGGTCATGTTTAACTTTTGTGAAAATTATATAAATCATAAAGTGCATCATAGAGCACGACCAGATCGTGTGGCATTTTCGCAAAGTTGTATTCAATACAAACCCCCGCTCTCGTATTGGTGCATGGCTATTAGGTCACAAATTTTTACACAATTATTTTTGGCAGTATAGATTGGGCAGCGTGTGCTCTTCAATCAGTATATAAGGGTCCAGTCAATACAAAAAATGTCCACATCAAAATGGCGGATGTCATTGTCCCAACTTTGTTGATAGATCTACCTGATGATATACTCATGCGCATACTTCGGGCGAAACCTGTTTCTGAAGGCAGTTTGGATTTTATTACACACTTCAAAACCACGAATAGCAAGATCTTGGCGCTAACGCGCATTGAAATGCAACTAGATAAGGAATACCGTGATGCAGTTCAGGACTTGTTCTTCCTACATCATGTAAAAGGAACGCGAATTCCATGCAACGCCGAACACGTGCCCGCGTTGCCTGAACCCGACAATACGCCAGATGTCCTTGATTTATTCGAGTCCACAAAAAGTGTAGGTGGCAAAGACATATGGGTGAGCGGAATTTTCTCGGATGAATACTATCATGGTCTTGATTTCTGGGAAGATTTCGCGTCCGCATCCGATGAACCCGAGATGGACGTCCCCTCAAAACGTTCATTTTACCTGGTGGTCGACTTCAAATTTTTTGCTCCTCGGGTACAAATGCACTTTGACGGCACAGCCGACCTATCACAAGTCCCAAACGTGATGCGTTCGGTTCTACTAGGAGACTCCGATTTGCATATCGCCTATGACACTTACGAGGAGATGGATGGAACGGCTTTCAGCTACAAGAGGGTGTTGCACATAAAGGAAGACAACACCATGGATGACGTAATCAACGCTGTTTGTGAAGTAGAGGGCAAAGCAGAGTTCATCAACGTTACTGTGTCCAACAGCGGTTTGTTTGACAGTGAAGAGTCTTTCGCCATTCCGATTCCGCAGCTATTGGCACAAATAGCCGAAAAGGATTTTCTTGATGACAAGGATGTATGTCATGTGACATTTTATTGGGACGATGAAAGCGACTGAGAGTAGCGACAGTTTTTTGTATAAATACGATTGTTATTTAGTACGCAATATACATAATTTTTAAGACCAGACAGTGTGTGCATATTGAGAAGAGTGTGGCTCGAATCCCGGCGTATGATGGTGAATAAACATACATGAATATGCGTGTTCGGTTTCTGTCTCTGCCAACCGGGAATAATTGTGCCGGCCAGCGCACAAAAATGCAATAGCACACGCGAATAGCACACCAACCACAATAAGCACAATGGCATAGGTAGGCATCGATGCCGACGATTGAAGACCTCTTAACTTATTTCCGTGCATATCTAGAGACTGGTTATTAAGCACATGAAATTGAAGAGACGAGTTGTCGTAGTGAATCGATGGCGTGATTTCCGCCTGCAACTGAGATGAGGCATCCGATACGCCAATCGCCAGATTACAGATCCGGTCCTTGTCCGATTTTTCGACACTCACAAGCACAGACGCGTGTTGCGCCGTACTTACTGATGTACAAATTGCAAGCTTGGTCCCATCCAACGCAGTCAAACGTTGGAGACTGGAAAATCCTGTGTCCAGTAAGATGTCAAGATTGACAAAATAGTTGCTGTGTGCGCGTGTCACGTACGTGATGAGAATTGTTTCAGTCTGTAGAAGACGACGGATAGCCGTGGGTTTACACTTGTAGTAGGCACCAGGTCTTGCAATCGATGTAATCACAATTTCTGTCACAGCAGACGATGCTGCCACTAAGAGCTGAGCACGAATTCCAGTGGCTGCCATTTGCATGAACGTACTCTCTCGCAAACAGAACTCTGCAATACTCACCTCCTTTTTCACTGACAGCATATCGCATGTATTTCCGTGCTCGATTCTCCCGCACAACAAATCGGTGATTTGCTTGTTGTTATTCACAGTAGTGATCTCGCGTGCAATGGCGGCAAACTTTTCGGGCGAAGCGGTCGGTATTTCACTCTCCAGGTCGTTAGAAGTGCTCGCGGCAGTAGAAACCAGCATGCGTCTTGTTCCGGAATGCGGAAGCTGAGTGGTCCCTTGCGAATCTACCGTGGCAGATGTGGAAGCGGAGGTTGTACGACTTGTGTCCATGATTTGCTGAATGGGCAGAGTATGCATATGGACACCATGTCTTTTGCGACCATGTTGCGCAAGAGGATAAATTCGTTGTACCCTTCGGGACGATTTCACGGGAACTTGTACAGCACCCTCGTCAAACTGTTGGATTGGAGTTAAAAGGCGCCGATTCGCAGCCTTGGCGACCGACACGCATTGCATATTCGAAGTGGTGAAAATATTACCCAATGTATCTGCAAGTGTGGGTATTATAGTTGGGGTAGATACATGTGTCATGCGCGAAGCAGCATTTACAAAGTAACCTACCGGATCAATGTTGTTATGTGTGTCTAGAAGCACATTTGTGTACATTGTGTTGTGGATTTCGGCAATTTGGCTTTTGCTCAACAAAGAGTCTATGGCGTAGAGACCGGCAATGCTAGCATTCAAGTAAGCATGAGATGCCCAGTTGCTTCTACCAACATAAGTCTTGGTTACCACCCGATCTGTGCGCGCAATCGGACAAACAATGGTATTCACAATGTCCCCGATCCTTATTTCGAGCGTTTTGTTTGCTGATGTGTATGTGACTACGATGGCCAACCAAGTATCTTGCGGAGCGAGAGAGTTCAGTGTCCAGACAATGCAGTCGACGTTGCCGTTTCGAATAGAAAATCCAAGTGCCGCCGTGACGCCATTCCTGGTGATCAAAATATTATCACTGTCTTGGCCGTTACCGAAATCGAAAATTCGTTCATTTTCACCGGGTGTGCCCGTAAATTTCAGGAGTGCCACACCTGTAAATCCTCCGTTGCTGGCAATGTTGAAGACACGCGAGCCCAAGTCCAAAAACTGAGACGCAGCGCGGTCAAATGTCGATGCTGTTGTCTGATATTCAATTTTTGGGATCTCGAGCATCGTAAAGGTCGAGCCCTCAAAGTCCGTCGTGTTTGTGTATTGCACAGCAATCACCCGCGCGTCCATAATATGAAACAAAAGAATCAGAGGCGTTGCAACGCTCGGGTGAAAAACATACATATAGTACGACCATTTTGTGTCAATGGTCGATCTCCATCGACACGGCATTACATCATATTGGCACACACTGTTGACGCACCCAACACAGAAGTCAAAGTCAGTGACGCGCTGAACGCCGAAAAGCGCTTCTCTCAAACGAAATGTAATAGATGTCTTCGCCTCAGTAGTGTACGTTGCATGAATGCATCCAGTTTCGATGGTCAAGGGTGGATTATATGGAACAAAGGCATTCATGCTTGTTCCTTCGAAAAACGTGAGAGGATGCAAGCCGTCTGGATTCGGAATGACATCAGAAAACCTGCTCCTCTGTGCCACAAAGGCCGCTTCGTCACAGTTGAAGTGTTTGCACGCATTGGACTCTCCAACCAAAAACATTGTGTACAACCAGTATTCTTGCCCTCCCGCGGTTGGTGCAATCTTTGGTTTCCACTGGATGGTCCCCTTGATATTGTCGTATTCACCCGACGATGGACATCGTGCTGCGCATGATCCAACGCCGTTTAATCCACCGAAAAGCAAATCTCCGACTTTCCACATGTATGCATCGTTTGGAATGTTGTAATTAAAATCAGCGGATGTAAAACTTGACGGCTGGCGCACGTGTTCGACTTGCCATTCAAACATGTTTTCGCCCTGACACCCACCACTTATTGTCGCACAATCGCGGGCGATTTGCGTAAATAGCACAACGATCCAACCTCGCGTTTTGACGTAGACTTTGTCAAATATGTGCAGCATAGTTCCTGGAACAGGTCTAGCATTCCCTGGTCTGAACGGATTGTCACCAAGTTGACCTCCCGCACATGGATATGTATTTTGGTCGAGATTTGGGTCAAACTTTGGACTTCTCGCCACAGATCCGCCCCAGGCACTACACAGTGGAAACATTTGTACTGGTAAAAGCGCTGGAGTCGGAACCATTATGGTAAAGGCTTGCAATTCGTCAAAATTCATCCAATCTCCGTTCAGTACTATCATGATATATCTACCGCTGAACAAGCAACTGCGTGTTTGAATTCCACTAGATGCATCGAGATTGGCACATTTCGTGTTTAAGAGCCAATTCGTACTCATCCCAATCCTAATTTCCGCTCCATTAATTCTGTGGTGACAACAACCTATACGATTGTAAAAATTGATATATTGAATGTCGCGTGTTTCTTGAAAATCGATCGTAAAAATGTTAAGTCCATTCGTGGCAGAGTGCACCATTTGTCCAGCATTGGTCACAACTCCATCGTTACCGCGCTGTGGACCATAATTCCCGAAATCGTTACTCAACGTAGTTGTCGTGGATGCGGGACAAGCCGAATTCTTGTTGATACCGCACATGCGTGCTACATTTGACATTGCGGTGCCAGCGCCTTCCCACAAATCTGACTTCATCATATTAAACATATTGGCAGCACTCGTACCATCAATCCACGCAACACGTGCACGACCTTGTGCGTTGGGCGCTTTCAGTAAAACTACACGCGCATGTGGCCGTATAAAATTGCAGCAATCGGGGGCAGGTTGCTCGATGTTCATTGTTTTACCCAAGGGCACCACAATACCGTCAAGAATGAAGGGATTGCGGGCGTTTGCCGACGCAGCATTATCGGGGTCAACTTGCGTCAAGCACATGTCGTACTGTGCTGGCATCGATGGAGCAGTTTCGTACATACCAGCTACACCAGGATTGGATGCGAAATATGTGCGCGGGAGAATGCTTCGTGAACTGTTTTTTTTCATGATTCCAATCGATAGCACATTGCCTGAATCAACGGCATCATTGCTCAACTCTGTAATAAATCCGTGAGTGGGCAGAGCGTTTGTTGGTGATTTTTCACTGTATATCTTTGTGGATGGGATGACACGTACGAAGGTTACCACGTGACGTTGCTCCTCGTTCAGTACAAACACTTTTGTAATAATTCCACAAACACAGTCTTGTATCATCGTCACGTTGGTTTCACCCAAGATCTTTGGAACATTACATGCGATGTCAGGTCGAAGCATAGTCAAGTTCGACGAATTACCTTGAGGTTGTACATTGTACTGCGGATGACACACGTAGTACCCGTCCAGGACATTATTCAGTGCAGAAGTGACAATTTTCGGGGTAGAAGGGTCATCGCTTCGCGCGTTGGGATAGACGGGCGAGGGCATGTCTCGATCTTTGAAATTCAATTCGGTAATCTGATACTTGGCGAGAACGTCTCCAAGCGTATACATGCACGGCATCTTCTGATGTCGCAACGATGACGTAATGTTGCAGCGTGAATATCCCGCCTTCACTGCCGAGTTTTTTGGACCTGGAAATTCGAGCTGTCCTAGACGACACGGAGTATTCTGAGGCATCGTGACGATCGAATTCGTCGAAAGCGGCGGTGCACCTTTTGGTGACTGGGCCGACCAGCCAAACCCATCTTTTGCGCTATTCCAACAAACGGGCGGATCGGGTAGAAATCCACCCTGCGACTCCCAAACACTCGTGCTGCCAAAGGCAGTGTGTCGTTGATCATCTGTCGGCCCAACGGTAAATTGTGGAGCCAATTGCAGCGTACTTGTTGAAAATAACGGTGGGTATGGTATTGGATTCTGCGTCAGAGCTCCACAGGTGATCCAATCCCAGTCCGTGCTGTCTCGTGAAACGTTCAATTTTTTTGATGTCACAAAAACCGCCATGTGCACGGGAGTACCGTCTTCGTAGTTATGAAACATTTCTTCGCGTCGATTCTTGAGAAATGGGCGCGGTGAATCGCTCGGATACCGCACATTGATGCCAACTTGGGGGGTAATGTGGATGGAAATGTCGCCAGTCCAGTCCTGTTTAGACATGATGTTTTGCACGAAACCACTTCCACCTGGACCGGAATAACTTTCTTCCGTCTGCAATTCCAAGGCCCTCCAGCGATTAAGATCGGATACTCGAACTCGGTTGATCAAAGGAAGAATCTGTCCGTTTCCTCCTGCGTTCGCGATGAATCGGCTTCCACAGACATCAACACCACCGACCCTGTCACATCTATACGGATCTTCGAGAAATGAAACGTCTTTATAGAGAACACCGACGCTGGGCAGTGCCACAAATTGATTGCGAAACATTGGGCGACTCATGTCAACGCCGATAAAGTCCCCAACGAGAGACAATGCCGTCTGTGATGTGTCGTTTCGGAAAAACGGCGATGACAAGACCACAGGCTGTGGTTGTTGCTTGAATAGATGATCGTTCACCCGTATGGGTTCGTTCCTCGTGCCTTGTATCCAGTGAGTATACCGCGACGGAAGTACGGCGTCATCAGTTAACCGAAACACATTCCTTAATAAAATTGGCTCAATCGAGACATTGATAGCTACACCGTAAGGATCCGTGTGCTTAAGTGCCACATCACAAGGACACAACGTGTTAACTTTGGTATATTGTACGTTTTGTGTGCATGAATATGCAGGACGCGGAAAGAGTGAAAGCAATGATGACGATGTTTTGCGTACTGGAATGATGGACACAGGTTGCCCAAGTTCAGCACCCTGTAATCGGAAAGAGTATCTCAAGTCCGCAAATGTGGCAAATGTGTCGGGTACAAGAATTGTTGTGATACCAGCATCATAATCCGTGTGGACAAATTGACAATAATGTAAATGTGCCAAGGAACTTTCGTCATTCGCCACTGACTCGTTACACGTGTAGAGTTCAATACCTCGCCGATGTGCAATCAACACAGTTATATTTGACAAGGACCAATCAATTACAGTAGACACTCCCTGTTGTATTATGATGGGTTCTGGGAAATTCACGTCTATGATGCCATCATCTAATAATGCTTTGTATCCCGTTGCATATTTGATGCTGTGTCCGAGAACGTGACGCGAATACCGTCCATCATATGGCTGTGAGATCATTGTATCGTCAATATGGCATTCAAACATGCCAATATTTCTGGACGGCTCATCGTAGCGGTCGAACGTGGCAAATACACGTTCGAAGACGAGGGAGACAACTGTAGCATTGTAGGAGTGATTGGTACACCTACACAGTTTGTCGCCTGTATGCCAGACCGACGCTGTGGTTCGCGAAGTGGAGTTCGGAACGAAAACCGAGAGCGCCAATGGATCGACAACTTGCACGCGCTGGCAATACCCTTCGCAAAAATAAGGACAAATGATTGGCACTACCCTTATGCATGGTGGATTGAATGGATATGATTCAAGGACAATCCGAATAAATCGTGCACGTCGAGGTGCATCATAAAACATCATGTTGATGTTTTTAACGGATGAGGTTCCCAAGAGCGAAAGATCCACCATTTGCCAGCGATTTGCAGGAAAGTGCTCTTCTATGTCGCTATACACACGCACAAACGAAAATTGCGGCGAATTCGACACGTGTGTAAACATCAATCCTGTTATTGCAACAACTTTCTCGAGATCCATTGTGACTTGAAAATTCGGCAAGCCCATCCATTGTCTGTGCGAAAACAAGGGTATACTGGCGCTGAAACACAAGCCTCTCCCCGAATACCACGGCTGTTGCAACACCGTATTGGGCAAAAAGTCCCCTGTCCAGCTCCACGCACTACCTTGCGTTTCGTGCATATTTGCACTCATGTTGAAGTACCACTTTTGTCGCTTCACTTGCACCCGCGTCAGCGCCATGGTGTGTTGTGTATTACAATCTTGGCCCGTCGCATTACATGCTGACAACTTCAAAAATATGTAACGACCTTGCACATACGGGACAATGTGCTGTACAATAACGTGTTCTTTCGAGGGTACCCATGGAATGTATACAGGCATGTCTAGTATGTTGATGTCGAGTTTTGGTATCAGGGCTTTGCCACTAGACAAAATTGTCCCGGATGAGTTGGAATGTCTGGTCCAAATTTGCTGTGATTCTTCCAGTGTGAGGAAACGTTGGTAAAAGCGGAGGTCGTCGAATTGACCATTGTAGCATGGAAGTTGATTCTTTGTTGGAAAATTACAATAACTTTGTGTAGCATAGTTTGTAAATAAGTTGAGCGGTTTTGAAACCGTGTCAAATCCGGAAATGCTATAGTTTTCACCATCAGATGCCACATGCTGGTGTTGAATGAATAAACACATAGCATTGAGACAAATTTTCGCTGTTTTGTTCACGCTGCTTACACTGAGTAAGTAATGATTCCATATACCTGCCTCTGGTAGAGTTGGACTGTATACGTTTTTGAAATTGCTCGGCCGATTGGTGGCCCATAATGCAGGTTTGGAGTTCATCATGATGATGGTTGTAATTTGACTTGGAGCCGCCAACGATTGTAACATTTGTATGGAATGTTGATTGTCTGCTGTGGAGAGATGTAAAATCATTGTTTCTTTCCCTGTCCCACGTGGCAGTCCAACAAACCAGAAAGCAAGGGTGAAATCACTTGTAGGTTGTAAGCGAAAACTTTGTATCTTCAGATAATTGAAGTTTGACACCAGTAAACTGCCCCAAGAGGGTCCCCGTGTACTGTCGAGCGCTACAATCACAGAGGTAGGGGCGCCAGGGACACGACACACGCCCCGGAATACGGCACCCCCTTGCTCCCAATCATCCCACCTACCGCCCGATTTTGCCACAACAACTCTTGTTTCCCCGGCATTTAGTCCACCTTCGGCTCCATTCCAGTTGTAATATAAAACTGGATCTCCAGATACCCAATACCACGGGAATCCTGCCGCAGTTTTGACCAGACCAATGTAGCAGAATGCGTCAGGACACACAGATGCGGCGATATCATTTTCTACAAGAGAATCAATTGTGGCCAGTTGTCCTCCGCCTGTTACACAGGCGCTTTTGACTGTCTCAAAATTGCCAGCTGCAGTCACAAACCATGTAGGGGCATTAGACAGCATGATTGGCTTACGATCATACACCACTGTTTGTTCTGGACCGTTTTGAGGATATCGCGCAATACTCGCGTGTCTCATGTAAATTGAGCTGTCCCTACCAATGAAAAGTGGATCGTCGAATCGCAACCACACCAGAAGATCAGGATCAACGCTAGCTAGTACAGGTTGACAGTCGTAACAAGCGCTACTATTGTTCTCACCCGGAGTGTATCTTGCGTGAACAGGGTTGGCATCAATGCGATCTTCAAGTCCAATCTGAATTTCATAATGCTTTATCGCGTTCCATGTGTCCAAATTGTCAAATTGAATCTTGATGTCTTCGATTCGGGTAGAATGCTGCAAGTCGAAACGTATCCAAGGTGCAGCTGTGTCTGTTTTTTCTCTTTCGATAAGTAACGATTGTTCATTGGTTTCAGGGACCGCACGCACAGAATTCCCAGGCCTCGTCCACAATGCTACACGCGATGTGGCAGTGGAGTAACTCTTGGGTGTATGCAGCAAATTGCGCGAATTACAGAACCCTGTTGTCAAATCCACCAATTTCACACCGGTAGCACCCAAGTTCGGATTCACATAACTAAATTCAATGTAGAGATCGAGTGCCAGTAGAACTGGGAAAGGCCACATGAGTTCAAGAGTTCCTCCATAGTAGCGTGCATGGTAGATTGAAACGCCCTCGTACGCGCGAGAGCTGGCAACTATACTCGAGTTCAAATATAATTTCACCTTTCCACACGTACCTCGATTTTCGAATCGTACGTAAATCGTGTTATATCCCTCCGGTATAACGTATTGAAGGTATGATTGAGACTGTGCTCCACTGTCCGACGACCCTATCCCTTCAGTGTGCACAAGCTGAAGATTTCTTGATTGTGCTGCCGTTTTGAGCGCATAAGACGACCACGATATATTTGTCAGACCACCGGCAAGCCCAAAATCGTAAATCGTAGCAGCTCTGAGCGTGGTGCGCGCGTAATCAGCATCGGCATACGGCGGAAGAATGCTGTTAGCAGCAGCAGCAACTACCAATTCAGGAGTGACAACATGAGCGTTGTATGTGTATTGATGTTGCGGCATATTGTCGGCAGTTTCCAGACCGATGGTGATGCTGCTGGTGTACTGACGTGTTAAAGCCAGCAATGTGTCACGTCCGGTTGCTTCTGCCGTAGACACCACCAAAACGCAATCGGAAGCACCTTCGTCGGCGTATGATCGACGAATTGCTTCTCTATCACTGGGATTCTGCCACAGACTGAAGCCGTCGAATTTTGGGGCACACGGTCCGTTTTCTTTCAACAATTTGACCAATTCATTATACTGTTCGTCGGCACTTTGTGTGTGCGGCTCGAGGAGTGAAAAAACATCACTACATTGATGCTCTTGGGATGCTTGTTGCACGTGACGCCACAGCATATCTTCACGAAGAGATGCATCATACGGTATATCTGCATTAATTATATTTTTCGTTCTTGCTACTCGTAAAATTTCGGTAAACTGGTCGCCTGTTTGCATAATATCATAGAGCACTGCGGAAACGTTGACTACGACGTTTTTTACCGTTTCGAAGGGAGATCCCAAAAGATCTTCAAACGTGGCGTAAAAGTTGTTGGTATCGAGTCCGCGAAAATAAGTGACTTGTCGTTGTAATGCAGTGAATTCTTGTTTCAGAAAACATGGTAGTTGTGCTTCAATTTTTTGCGTGTAATTTTGTTGTTGAGTTGCGGAAGGATTCCAATCGCCCGACAAATCACACGGTCGGGCATTACTATTTACCCACTGAAACAACATGTCTCCACAAAGACCATTCAAAACTAGTGCACGCTTTGATACGACGTTGGTAAAGACTGTCGATGTATTCGTGTGTTGAGTGTCGACCAATTTGAGCACCGTGTCTGTCCTCATGGTCTTTTTCGGTGTCTCGATTACGGTGAGATTTCGTGCCATGAGCGCGTCGTCGCCTTGGTATATACGGCTTATGATTTCCAATTTTTCCTCTTCGCTCAACAGAACATCAACAACATACAGTCCTGCAATATGACCTTGAAAGGTGGGTATGAGAGTGTCACTATTCTTACCAATATAAGTGAATTCGCAATCCTTGTCTTGTCGTGCGATGACACACGCGCGCGAAAAAAATTCGTCTCCAATTTGCAAGCTAAGAGTTCTAGATGCGGATGCATATGTGGCCACAACAGTCAACCAAGCATCTCGCACTATGACATTAGTACCCGATACCGAGCATGTTCCGTTTCCATCCCGTATTGCGAACAATATATCGGAACCTTCGCTACTCCTGCGTAATATAATATTGTTATTTTGAAATCCCGCGCCTGCGTCAAAGATTGCCTCAGTCGTAACGGCGTCTCCCGTAAATTTGATGACGACCACTGCTGTGAATCCACCGTTAGTATCGATGTTGAAGGTATGTGGTCCACCATCCAGAAACTGCGAGAGCGATCGATTAAAAAACGTCGCACCGTGCCCCTCGGGTCCATCAGCGTAGTCGAATCCAATGTTTCCACACTGTCCATAACACGATACGACAACATCTTTCACCTCATAACCCGTATCATTATCCGCCCTTGTTGTGGTGAAATTAGGCAGAGTGCCGTCCCACATGGCCTGTAGAGTGCTAATATTCAGTGGAGTTGGAGGATTTCCGATCAAAATATGTCTATCGTCTGGAGATACTGGAGTGTCTGATGTCAGTGCGTCACTCATGGAGACGGATGTCATTTTCCATATCTCCTCCTGATTTACGAAAAAAACATAGATGTCGCCATCTATTTTCCATGCCGTGACATCCGTCTGCTCAACCATTGCCTCTCCGTACATTGTTGCCATAATTTTGTAAACGGGCAAATCATCTCGATTCTGCAAAGACGACAACTGTGCACGTCCCGGTACAATGGCCATTGCACTGGGTGGGGTGCGTTTCTTCTTCTCGGGCTCATCTTTCAATGTGTCAATCCCCCGATATATTCGACTGCTTATTGATGAAATCGTCGTCTGGTTTAGAACTGCATCCACCACATAGATGCCTGCCATACTGCCCGAAAAATTGGCATCCGAGGGCCAGTTGCTTCTACCGACATATGTGTTTGAGAATACTCTGTCGGAGGGAGGAATGATGCATTTGGTAGAAATTGAGACACTCCCGACCTTTAATTCTAGCGTCTGACTGCTGGATGTGTAACTTGCAAGTATTGTCATCCACGTGTTCTGTTGGATCACGTTGCGCAATTCTACGATGCAATCTGGAATTCCATATTCAGCAATCGACGCGTACAACGTGGAGGTTGTTGCACTTCTTGCTACAAAAATATTCTGATCACGTTCTCCATTACCGAAATCAAAAACACGTTCTTCTAAACCGACCATCCCCGAAAACTTGACGACGGCAATCGCCGTAAACCCTTTGTTTGAATCGAGATTAAACACATGAGCACCGCCATCGATATGCTGCAAACGCTCGTGTTCGAATTCTATTGCCCCCCCCTTGTAAGGAGCCACTCCGTTTGTGCTGTTCCACACCGCTGTACCTATGTAAGCACTCGCATTGCGGTTTGATAACATCGCCAAGTGAGCGCGCATCGGAACGAATGCCAGCGCCCTATCTTGTGCGTCTGTAGCGGAGGCGTTCGTTCGTGCGTATGTGTTTAAAGCGCATTCTGTGATAGATGTGCTGCCCTGGGGTGCAACCCTGGAAACGGGGCATGTTTGACACACTTTCAATGAGTCCTCACCCAGTATCATCTTATTGATAATATCTGTGATTTCTTCCTCACTCAATAATGCGTCCACCGCGTGAAGGCCAGCAATACGCCCCTGCAAAAAGTAGGCAGCAGTCGGGTCTTTTCCCAGACCCACATAGGTGTGAGATGCAGTCAAGTCAGTCGGTGCATTGGCGCACACGATAGAAACAATATTGGTACCCACTCTCAATTCTAGTCTTTTCATGTAGGATGAATATATGGCGACGATGGTCAACCAACTGTGTTGTACAATCACAGGAGATGTTGTAACTACGCATGACGAATTGCCATTCACAATTTCAAACAGCAAGTTTGACGTATTGACATCCCTATACAGCATTATCTTATTTCCCGATTGTGGATCTTGAAAATCAATAACGTGGTCATAGACCGTACCAGTTCCTGTAAATTTCATGACGACCACCACCGTAAACCCCCCATTGTTTGAAATGTCAAAGAAACGTGGTCCGCCATCAAGATACTGCGCCAATTCTCGATCGAAACTCACTGCCCCCATGCCTCGTGGGCCGCCAAACGCAATTGCGGCGGGATTGTTCGTGCTTCGGCGGACCCAGACACACATTCCACCATCTGACGCAATGATTGGAAGACTCCAATTGTCATTTGAAATTGATTCTTCTCCGTATAAAATGCGATCTCCAACATCAGTGTTCACAGGCTGTAGGCCATGATCGCGGAGTCCGATCCATAAATTCTCAGGCATATCATCATCGGGATTTCCCCTCTTTGCCGTGTAGGACGTATTCGATATGGACGACTGTTTTACATTTATTGTGGTGTTGTTGTAAGAAGCTCCAATCGCTTCATCCTTGGTACAGTGAAGCCAGTACAAAAAATTCCGCGTGCTGAAACAAAATTCGTCAAACTCGCCAAAGGGTACGCTCCATTCAGAGCTGTGATTGTATGCTGTGCCGCGCGTAACAGTTCCCGACAGATTGTCGTGATCAGAGTACCACGTTGGGCTTGTGGGAGGTAGGAAGCGCACCAGTCGCCATCCGTCTACGCCAGTTTTTGCCCGAATTGTGTCTATATCTCTGTTTGTGGGAGTCGACACCCGTGCACGTCCAGGAGTCACAACAAGCGCTCGACTGTCATTGTCCACGGGCAAAGCGGATTTGTAATTATCCGCAAGACACTCGCAATCGGCATCGGATGTACTATTGGGTCTCATTACCGTGTTGCCCTGGCATGTCTGGCACGATTGTAAAGGGTCCCCTCCCTCAAACATAGTATTTATGATCTTGGAAATTTCTACGTTGCTCAGAAATGCGTCCACCGTGTAGAGTCCTGCCATAATGCCTTGAAAGTATCCTTCGCTGGCCCAATTGCTGCGGGCCACATATGTGGTGACTACTTGTCTGTCCGTTCGTGTTGTCGCACATGTAGCGGAAAAAATGCTGTTACCAATCTTCAAAGTCATGATTGTACTGGCGACGGAATACGTGGCCACGACTGTCAGCCAGGTATTTTTCACAATTACAGAAGGGGCTGTAGCAAAAGAACACTCGGAATTTCCGTTTCGTATTGAAAATACCAATGCACTAGAACTCCCATGTCTGCAGATCAAAATATTGTCGTTATTTTCGCCCTTGCCAAAGTCGAATATTCGTTCAGCATGACCGGGTACTCCTGTAAACATGACGACCGCCACGGCCGTGAATCCTCCATTTGTTGCAATGTTAAAGGTCCTCGGTCCACTGTCGATATACTGCAATGTCACTCTATCGAAGGTAGCGACGTCTCCTCTCACTGGACGAGGTGTGTCCACCGTGTATAGACAGGCGATTTCCGATTGTGTTAAAAGCTGCGACTTGTGGTATATACGGAAATCGGATAATGATGCTTGTAAATACATTGTCGTGCGTCCGCGACTGTAAAATCCATCCACGGAAAACCCGCCAATATTCAGTGTACCTGCCGGGGCCGTGAGTTGTGTCATTGGCGGTACAGGAGTATGAGATGCTGCAGATTGGCCATATGATAAAGAAATTCCACGCGGAATGGCGTTGGTGTATCCTGTTTGTGATTTGAAAACATCTATGTTTGCGTACTGTGCTACGGAGAACATGCTTCGGCTGAAGATTGCCACACCATCAATGTGCAGATAGTGCAAGCCATCAAGTCCCACCTGAATCGCCACGTGCGCCCAGGTGTCGGCAGCAAACAGATTATGAGTATCGGCCAACATACGATGAGGCAGCGGGAGGAAAAAATCATATCTTCCGACGAAAAACGAAATAGTAAAAAGTTCATCGCTCGAAGCAAATATCACCTGTTCCCACGTTGATGAGACCAGGGGTGCGGGACGTATCCAGAAACTGTACGACATGCATTTTTTGCCAAAGTTTTGTGCGTCGAACGAAGTGGCGTTCGATCTGTAAAACCCAGCATCTGTCATCCCTGTCTTCATGATCCCCGGGAATACGAGCGTGTTCATTAGCACAGAGTTTTCGTTTCCATAATTCGCTAGGTTCCAAACAGGATTGCTTTGTTGAGTAGCGATTCGAGGATTGCCAGTCCATCCCGGACCCGTAGCGTCTGGCGCCGTAGGTGACCATTTCCCCAGATGATTAGCGCGTGTACTGTTGTCGATGAGAATTTGACTCGATCCGAAGAAATATTGTGCAACGAGTTCAGATGCAACATCACAAGTGAAATTTTCGGGGTCGGTTATACGGTCCGATCCAGCCGTGGAGGCGTATAAACTCCGATTTCGATTCGCTAGAGAGGACAGTTGTGCTCGTGCAGGTAGTAGAGCAAGAGGTCTGTCGCCATAGATACCGGTGTCTTTGTAAGATCCAGTCAAACACTTGCAATCATTACTCGATGTGCTGGCTGGCAGTGAAAGTGCGGTTGAGTGGCACGACGAGCACGTCTTGACCAACAAAGCCGCACGCATGGAAATATGATTATGCCATTGTAAAACAACGATTCGGACATATCGTGCATAGATAGGTA